>OLNQ01004057.1_pt1 | contig 11362 bp, 9 predicted proteins | sample 1672821 | NCBI WGS metagenome assembly OLNQ01 (sample SAMEA3136727, study PRJEB25190) | human gut metagenome | biome: human gut; feature: human-associated habitat; material: faeces | place: Austria | collected 2013
ATAGCCTTTAAGGCGTTAAAAGAAAAGCCACCGGCTAAGCCGGTGGATCTTTACTTGATTACAATAGTGAAACCATATAATAAAAAGTATCTATTTCCACATTATTATGTTATAATGATAAAAAATAGAGAAAAGAGTTTTTAAGATGGAAAAAGAATTAATTTGTCCTGTATATAAAAAGTGCAACGGCTGTCAGCTAATGAATATGCCATATGAACAACAACTAAGTTGGAAACAAAATAAGGTAGAAAGATGCCTTTCACAATTTTGTAATGTTAAGAAAATTATAGGTATGGATTCACCCTATAATTATAGAAATAAGGTTCAAACTGTGTACCGTACAACAAAAGGTGGCAGAATAATCAGTGGTGTTTTTCAGTCATCAAATAACGGTATTGTCGGTGTTGAGCATTGTCTGTTAAACAGTAAGCGTAGTGACAAGATTGCCATTGCAGTAAAAACAGTTCTAAAGAACCTAAATATTTCTATCAATAACCCTAAAACAGACAAAGGCTTTTTCAAAAATATTTTAGTCCGTACTGCTCAAAATACCGGTGAAATTCTATTAACAGTTGTTACTGCTAAAGGTAAATTTCCTAAAGAAAAAGAGTTTGTCAAAGGTGTTCTTAAACTATTCCCAAAGATTACAACTATTGTCCATAACATAAACCCTAACCCTACAAAAATGAAACTGGGTTCTTATGAAAAGGTTCTTTACGGCAAAGGTACAATTATGGATGTATTATGTGGTTGTAAGTTTGAAATTTCACCAAAGTCATTTTACCAAGTGAATTCACTTCAAACAGAAGTCCTATACAAAACTGCAATTAAATTTGCTCAGCTTAATAAGGATGATGTTGTGCTGGATGCTTATTGTGGTATAGGTACAATCGGTCTTGTAGCATCAAAATATGTTAAAAGTGTAGTAGGTGTAGAGGTTAACCCTCAAGCAGTAGAAGATGCTAAGAAAAATAAAGAACTTAATAAGAAGAGTAACATAAATTTCTATTGTAAAGATGCCGGTGAATTTATGACAGAAATGGCAAGTGAAGAAGTAACTTCACCAAATGTTGTTTTTGTTGACCCACCAAGAGCAGGTTGTAGTAGGGAATTCCTAGATTCTCTCTGTGAACTTTCACCGGATAAAATCGTCTATGTAAGTTGTAACCCTGAAACTTTGGAAAGAGACTTGCATTATCTAACTACAAAAGATTATTCCGTTACCAAAATCCAACCTGTGGATATGTTCCCTCATACAAACCACATTGAGACGGTATGTTTGATAACCACAACATATGGTAGAATGAATAAATAAGTGTAACTATATGTTGAATTTCAACATATTCACATCCACAACTAGGGTTGAGTGTATTGATTTGTACCATAATTGTTAGCTTTTAAATTTTATTGTTTATTATCCCTCATTTCTCTTTGAAATATTTGGTAATTTTTAATTATTGAGTTGTGTGTATTTATGTATTAGAATGAAAATGGATAATGTCTAAACTCCGGTCTCAACCCGAGTTTGTGATATAGATATTGTCAAATTAAGCAACTCAACTGTTAAAAATATAGTAGCAATGGATTAGATGCTAAGGAAAATGTATGATACAGTATTATATTTAACTTGGATATTCAGAAATAATATATAGAAGCATAGTGACTTGTTTATAAAGAAATATTGCTCATCCAAGTGGAATGATAGAGGATTATGTATTGTAAGCATTCGTGAAATTTGTAAAACTATTATTAAAAAAAAGGAGGTATTACATATGGATGATAATGTAATATATATAACACCAGAAAATATCGAAGTAGAAGATAATTCTGAATACTTTGAAGATGTAAATAAATGTTTTAGTGATATGCCTGATGTATCAATACCACTAAAAAGTAGGGCAAAAGAAGTATTTTCAAAGATTGAGAAAATGCTTTATTCTGCACCGTCTTTTATAAATCTTGTTAAAGCTAGTGTTCCAGAAACAACGTTTCAGGCAATCCTTACTGACGAACAGAAGAAAAGCATTGCAATTGGTGCATTAAAACTTATGACAAAAAAGGATGGCTCATTAATGGCAAATCTTGTAAATCCTGAGACTAACAAGATTGTGTCAACAGTTTCTCTCCAAGAGGTGAATCTTTCACCGCCCATTTCTCAAGCAATGACAAGTTATGCTTCTCAAATGCAGATGGCTCAAATAGCTGAGCAAATTCAGGTTGTGCAATTAGCGATAGAAGAAGTTCGTCAAGGTCAAGAATATGATAGATTAGCAATGGCATACAGTTGTCAGCAAAAATTGCTTCAAGCTATGGAAATTAAAAACCAAAATTTAAAAGCAATGGCATTGCTTCAAATTGCATCTGATGCGGAAGATAGTAGGAATAAGTTAATGCTGAGTCAAAATTCAAACTTAACTTTTATCAAAGAGCAACCGGAATCTTTTTTCGGTAAATTATTATCAGGAGCGACACCAGATAAAATAAGTCAGAGAATGAATGAAATTAGAGAAAGTTTAAGCGCAGTAAATATGGTTTCTTTAGCAGAAGCTATTGCGTATCAAGAGATGGGAGAAAATGCTGCTGCAATACAAAGTTTACAGTATTATGCCGGATATATTGAAAAATCATATCTTAGCACAGAAGGTCTTGTTGAGCGTCTGGACTTGATAGACCCATCTCCAGAGAATTATTGGACAAACACTTTACCAGATATAAAGAAGAAAATATTAGCACTACCATGCTTTGAAAAAATTGCTTTATTTGAAAGGAATAATGACGATGGAGAATAAAGTTTGTAAGAATAAAAATTGTATGAAACCTTTACCAGAAGGATATAAACATAAATATTGTGAAGCTTGTAGAAATCGTCAGGCTCAGAAAGTGAAGAATGGATTTAAAACTGCAGCCGGTATTGTTGGAACAGCAGCATGCTTTGCAGTTACGATTGTTACTGCCGGAAAAATCAATCCAAAGAAATAATATAAGAGTTATATATTGTATGTGGTATTGTTAACAAACGCATAAGGTAATATAGCTACGATAATCAATGCATTTTATTTAGGAATTTTATGATGTTAAAGTGAATTTATAAGTTTTATTTGTGAGATGTATATATAATGAAAATTAAGCAACAAAAGCAGATTAAAGGATATTTAGTTAGAGAATTTGGTGAAGAAAAGGGAACTGAACTTTTTAGTAATGAAGAAAAAATACTGAATGTTCTAATAAAAAACACTCACAATAAAACAGAAAATCAGATGAATACCCTTATCACTACAATACTTCCTCGTATTGCTTTGTATAAGACTTTGTTAAAAGCTGATTTATCCAATGAAGATGTACATAATTATATGCAAAATTATATGATTAATGAAGTAGCAGAGAAGAAACATTCTTCTACTGCAAAAATGGAGCTTGTACCTTTTTTCTATAAGATTTACAGCAGTGTATTTCTTAAGGTTGTGCGTAAAAGTGATTTATGGGTAAGTGAACAAAATTACGGAAAAGATTACTTCGATGTTACAATGAAAAAATGCCTGTGGCATACTGCTTGTGTGGAAAATGGTTGTGAAGAACTTTGCCCTTTATTTTGTGATGTTGATGATATTACATACGGTGGACTTAAGAAAATCGGCTTTAAAAGAACAAAAACTTTAGGTTATGGTGGAGATTGTTGTGATTTTCACTTTTATAAAAAGTAGTTTACTTTGAATTTTTAATAAGAAATATTGCGTATAATTTTAAATTTAATAATCGAAAAATCCTTTTATTGTTTAGTCAATGAAAGGATTTTTCTTTTGTAGAATATTATATTTATAAATTATTTAAGAAAATGTTTATTTACTATTGACTTTATACTTACCGTTCGGTAAAATGATAATATACATTATAAGGTTGTGGTATTATGGCTAATGAACAAACACGGCTGAAAATATTACAAGTATCAATAGAATTATTTTATGAAAAAGGCTATGACGCAGTAGGTGTTCAGGAAATTGCTGACAAATGCGAGTTAACCAAACCGGCACTTTATTATCATTTTAAGAAAAAGTCCGGTATTCTTGAGGGTATAATGCAACAGTACATTGACCCTGTAGTTGTAAAACTTAGGGAAGTAGTTAACAGTAGCAGTTCCTTTGAAGACAGTCTTCATAATTTTGCTTATTGCTATGTATCAGAAGGTTGTGAGAATTTACACCTTTACCTAATGTTAATGACAATGCAGTATAGCCCACCAATGAGTGAATTTAACAATGCTTTTATTCGTCATTGTACAGAGATAAATAACATTGTAAAGTCGATTTTCATAAATGCCAGAGGTTTACTTGGTAATATGAACGGTAGGGAAAACCAATTTGCAACAACTTTCCTTGGTATGATTGGTTTCCATATGTATGAATATCATTCAGAGAAAGAACCTAAGATGGATAAATCAGCAGTTGATATGATTATTCATCAGTTTCTTCATGGTATTTATTCTTGAATGGAATATTAATTTTGAAAAACATTGCTAATTGTGGAATTTACACAAAATATGTCGCAAAATTTATATGTAAGTTTTTCAAAATGTATTGAATTATAATAAAAAAATTGATAAAATATACTTATTAAATGTAAGTTGTACACATTGAAGGAGTGTTAATATAAATGGATTACAAATTTAATGATTCTCGTACACCCCTCGAACTATTCCATGCAGGCGATTCTGTTAGAGCCTATGAGTTTATGGGTGCTCATAGAGTTAATTGGGATAATCGTGATGGTGTAGTTTTCAGAGTATGGGCACCAAATGCTCTCTCTGTTTCTGTTGTTGGTAACTTCAACGGTTGGAATAACGATGCTAACTATATGTACAAAATCAGTGAAGCCGGTGTTTGGGAACTTTTCATCGAAGGTATTCAGCAGTACGATATTTATAAATATTGTGTTGAAACACCTTGGAACGAAAGACAACTAAAGTCCGACCCATATGCTTTCCATTCTCAGACAAGACCGGATAATGCATCTATGTTCTATGATTTAAGTGGCTTTGAATGGGAAGATGACCAGTGGATTAAGGACAAGGAGTCATCAAACCACCTAGAAAAGCCAATGAATATTTATGAAATTCATGCAGGTTCTTGGAGAAAGTATATGGACGGTAGTGTATTTAACTATCGCAAACTTGCTGAAGAACTTGTTCCTTATGTAAAAGAAATGGGTTATACTCATGTAGAACTTATGCCTATTACAGAATACCCATTTGACGGTAGCTGGGGTTATCAGGTAACAGGTTACTATGCTCCAACTTCTCGTTATGGTACACCACATGACTTTATGGCATTTGTTGACGAATGTCACAAGGCCGGTATCGGTGTTATCCTTGACTGGGTTCCTGCTCATTTCCCTAAGGATGCTCATGGCTTAGGTCGTTTTGACGGCACAGCTTGTTATGAATATATTGATAGCCGTAAAGGTGAACATAAAGAATGGGGTACATATGTATTCGATTACTCAAGATATGAAGTAATTTCTTTCCTAATTTCATCAGCTATGTATTGGGTAGATACTTACCACATTGATGGTATCCGTGTTGATGCAGTTGCTTCAATGCTATACCTTGACTATAATCGTCAAGATGGTGAGTGGGTTCCTAACCAGTATGGTGGCAGGGAACACCTAGAGGCAGTTGCATTTTTACAAAGACTAAATACAGTTATCCATATGTATCACCCTCATACAATGATGATTGCTGAAGAAAGCACATCATGGCCAAAGGTTACAGGTCCAGTTGATGATGGTGGTTTAGGATTTGACTATAAGTGGAATATGGGTTGGATGAACGATATGCTTCATTATATGTCACTTGACCCGTTATGGAGACCATTCAACCATGATAACCTTACATTCTCATTTATGTATTGCTTTAGCGAACACTTTATCTTACCAATTTCTCATGATGAGGTTGTTTATGGTAAGGGTTCTCTAATCAATAAAATGCCGGGTGACTATGACCAGAAGTTTGCTGGTGTAAGACTATTCTTAGCTTATATGGCTGCTCATCCGGGTAAAATGCTAACATTTATGGGTTCAGAAATTGGACAGTTTGATGAATGGAACGCAGAAGAAAGTATTCAGTGGAATCTTCTAGAATATGAAAAGCATTGGAGATTAAAGGACTTTGTTTCTAAGCTAAATCATTTCTATATTACAGAAAGACCAATGCACGAAATTGATACTAACTGGGATGGCTTCCAGTGGATTCACCACAACGACTATACTCAGTCAATTATTGCATTCCGTAGAATTGATAAAGACGGCAATAATATTATTTGTGTATTTAACTTCCAGCCAATGCACAGAGTTGATTACAGAATCGGTGTACCATTCTATGGTGTATATGAAGAAGTATTCAATACTGATGATGAAGAATATGGTGGTTACGGTATTACAAATGGTAAGAGAATTATGTGCGAAGAAAAGCCAAGACATGATTCTAATTGGAGTATTGATTTATCAATCCCACCAATGAGTGCTATGTTCTTTAAGTGTGTTGAAAAGTTACCTGAACCTAAGAAAAAAGAAGAAAAGAAGGAAGAAAAGGTAACTAAGAAAGCACCTGCTAAGAAGACTACAACAAAGAAAACAACTAAGACAGCTACAAAAACAACTACAAAGAAAACTACTGCTAAAAAGACAACTAAGAAAACTGTAAATGCTACAGAAGAAAAGGCTGAGAAGAAAGCAGTAAAAGCAGAACCTAAGGCTGAAGAAAAGCCAAAGACAGTTGCTAAAGCTGAACCAAAGGCTGAGGCTAAAACTGAAAAAGTAGCTGAAAAGAAAACAACAAAAACAACTGACAAATAAAGATAAAAAATTATTTGTTTTATATCTCCTCCAAGGGCAGTTTCTTTTATTAGAAACTGCCCTTTACACATTTGTAAAATACTATTGACAGTACCAAAATAATGTGATGTATTAAAAGTGGATTAAATATATGATACCAAAGAGTTTATAAAATTTCGGATAGATTATTATGAAGAAAAGTTTATTATTATGTTTATCACTTGTATTGGTTGTAATTATGGTAGGTTGTAATAATTCAAAAGGTGGAGAAGATGCATTAAATGTTTTTAATGTTAACAGTAGTAAGGTGCTGATTGCTTATAACAACAAAACCACAACTCTTACAGATGATAAGCAAAAAGAATTTGTAAGTCTAATTAAAAGTATCTACAAAAGTACTGATGTAAAAGATGACAGTACTACTAAGTATGATATGAAAATCGACTTTAATAATGGAAATGTGGTCGAAATTTCTACTGCTTTATTCTTAGTTTCAATCTTTGTGTGGAACAAAGGTATTAGTAATTACGAATCAGCAGGTTCATAAATGGTTTTTAGGGAATGGGCAAGCATTCCCTTTTTATTTTAGTTGTTTTATATAAATATTTTATTCGAAATTTGTGCAAATAAAATAAAGAAAAAATATAGAATTGTTCACAATTTTGTGTTATTATAATAGGGAAGAATATTTATTTAGAGAGGAAAACAAAATGAAATTTATGAAAAAGATTTTGGCACTATCACTTTGTTTAGTTGCCTTTACAACTATGATGTTGTTTGCAGGTTGTAATGATGAGGATAACTCAAGTAGCGCTCAGGGTGCTTATGTATCTAAGGGCGATACAGTTCAGCAGAATACTGATAATGTTGAGAATGCTACAGTATCTCAGCCACAGGTTGATACTGATAAGTTCCCAACAAATTATGAAACTATTGAACAGAAAGTTTACTTTGTTATTGCTTCTCCAAAGACAACTAAGGACGGCAAAACTACAGGTAGTGATGCACTTAAGATTATGTCAACTGCTAACGGTAAGGTCACTGACCAGCTAAATGCTAAGCTAAAGAAAGAAATTACAACTGCAGTTAACAATCAGGTTAATTCAGTAAAATGTACAGATGCTCATATTGAGGAAGACCCTAATAACTCAAAGATGGGACTTTTAACAGTTACTTTTACTTATAAGTCAACAGGTGGGGAAGATAAGAAAATCTTCAATATGTCACTTAACTAATTAAATGATATAGTAAATCAAGGACTATTGTTTATGCAATAGTCCTTTTTTGTCAACATTAATATTTAAGTCCATATTATATATTAGGGTTATTACCCAGAAAATTAAAAATGGAGAATGTATGTATGGCAAATTTTTATAATCAGGCTACATTAGCCTATAATGGAAAAACAGTAAATTCTAATATTACAATCGGTGAAATTGTTGAGAAGATAACTGTTACAAAGACTGCAGTTTTAGATAGATATTATGCAGATAGTGAAATAACCTATGTTATTACAATAAGAAATTCAGGTTCAACTTCAATTAATAACTTAATCTTAACGGATAATTTAGGTGAGTATGATTATAATGAACTTTCATTAGTACCACTAGAGTATATCCAAGGTGCAATTCTTTATTATGTAAATGGGGTTCTTCAAAATACACCAACAGTTACAGTAGGTCCACCACTAACTATTACCGGAATATCTATTCCGGCAGGTGGTACTGCTATTATTGTATATAAAGTTAGGACAAATCAGTTTGCACCACTTGATCCGGAAAGCTCAATAGAAAATACTGTTTCAGTAATTGGTGATGGCATTAATACACCTATTACTGCAAATGAAACAGTTTTTCCTGAGTCTGAACCAATGCTTTCAATTACAAAGGCACTTACACCAATTGTTGTAGAAAATAACGGTAGAGTAACTTACACATTTACCATTGAGAATAGGGGAAATGTAGCAATAGTCGCAGCTGATAATGTTATTTTGACAGATAAATTTGACCCTATACTTTCTGATATAGAAGTAACATACAATGGAACTCCTTGGACAGAAGGTAATGAATATGAATATAACACTACAACAGGCGAATTTGAAACAAAAGCTGGGGCAATTACAGTTCCTTCTGCTACAACTACAAGGGATGACACGACAGGTGCAGTTAGCATAACACCTGGAGTTTCAACTATTACTGTAACCGGTACAATATAAAAAAAGAGTATTCGAATGAATACTCAAAATAAATATAAAAATGGGGGCTGTCCATATGGGCAACCCCCTAAAATACTTTTACAAGTAGTGATTAGTTCTTTTCAGCGATTGCAGCCTGAGCAGCAGCAAGTCTTGCGATTGGAACTCTGAATGGTGAGCAAGATACATAATCTAGACCAATCTTATGACAGAACTCAACAGATGTTGGGTCACCACCATGTTCACCACAGATACCGCAGTGCATATCAGGTCTAACTTTCTTACCTAGTTCAACAGCCATTTCCATTAGTTTGCCAACACCTGTCTGGTCTAGCTTAGCAAATGGATCGTTTTCATAAATCTTGTTGTCATAGTAAGAATCTAGGAACTTACCTGCATCGTCTCTTGAGAAACCAAATGTCATCTGTGTTAGGTCGTTAGTACCGAAGCAGAAGAATTCAGCTTCCTTAGCGATTTCGTCAGCTGTTAGAGCAGCTCTTGGGATTTCGATCATTGTACCAACTTCGTACTTTAGATCTGCACCTGCAGCAGCAATTTCAGCGTCAGCTGTTTCAACAACAACTTTCTTTACGAACTTAAGTTCCTTAACATCACCAACTAGTGGGATCATAATTTCAGGAACTAAGTTCCAATCAGGATGAGCCTTAGATACGTTTAGAGCAGCTCTGATAACTGCCTTTGTCTGCATCTTAGCAATTTCAGGATATGTAACTGCTAGACGACAACCACGGTGACCCATCATTGGGTTGAATTCGTGTAGACCGTTGATGATAGCCTTAATCTGATCAACTGTCTTACCCTGAGCCTTAGCTAGAGCTTCAATGTCAGCTTCTTCAGTTGGTACGAATTCGTGTAGAGGAGGATCTAGGAAACGAATAGTAACTGGGTTACCTTCTAGAGCTTCATATAGAGCTTCAAAGTCGCCCTGCTGATATGGCATAATCTTATCTAGAGCCTTTTCTCTTTCTTCAACTGTATCTGCACAAATCATTTCTCTGAATGCAGCAATTCTTGATTCTTCGAAGAACATGTGTTCTGTACGGCATAGACCAATACCTTCAGCACCTAGTTCCTTAGCTCTCTTAGCATCTTCAGGTGTATCAGCATTTGTTCTAACCTTTAGAGTTCTGTACTTGTCAGCCCAAGTCATAATTCTACCAAATTCACCGGCAATTGAAGCAGGAACTGTTGGGATGATACCGTCATAAATGTTACCTGTTGAACCGTCAATTGAAATTGGATCGCCTTCGTGGAATTCCTTACCTGCTAGTGTGAATACCTTGTTGTCTTCATCCATATTGATGTCTGAGCAACCTGATACACAGCAAGTACCCATACCACGAGCAACAACAGCAGCGTGAGATGTCATACCACCACGAACTGTTAGGATACCTTCAGCAGCCTTCATACCTGTGATGTCTTCTGGAGATGTTTCTAGTCTAACTAGAACAACCTTTTCGCCTTTTTCTGCCCAAGCAGTAGCGTCATCAGCTGTGAATACGATCTTACCACAAGCAGCACCCGGAGAAGCACCAAGACCCTTACCCATTGGTGTAGCAGCCTTTAGAGCTGTAGCATCAAACTGTGGGTGAAGTAGTGTGTCTAGGTTACGAGGGTCGATCATTGCAACAGCTTCTTCTTCTGTTCTCATACCTTCGTCAACTAGGTCACAAGCAATCTTTAGAGCAGCCTGAGCTGTTCTCTTACCGTTTCTTGTCTGTAGCATATATAGCTTACCGTGTTCAACAGTAAATTCCATATCCTGCATATCTCTGTAGTGATCTTCTAGAGTCTTACAAACTGTCTTGAACTGTGCGAAAGCTTCAGGGAACTTCTGTTCCATTTCAGAAATGTGCATTGGTGTACGAACACCTGCAACAACGTCTTCGCCCTGTGCGTTTGTTAGGAATTCACCGAATAGACCCTTAGCACCTGTTGATGGGTCTCTTGTAAATGCAACACCTGTACCACAATCGTCACCCATGTTACCGAATGCCATTGCCTGTACGTTAACTGCAGTACCCCATGAATAAGGGATATCGTTATCTCTTCTATAAACGTTAGCTCTTGGGTTATCCCATGAACGGAATACAGCTTCAATAGCGCCCATTAGCTGTTCCTTAGGATCAGTAGGGAAGTCAACGCCAATCTGCTTCTTGTATTCAGCCTTGAACTGTTCTGCTAGTTCTTGTAGATCTTCAGCAGTTAGTTCAACGTCCTGAGTAACACCCTTCTTGTTTTTCATTTCGTCAATAAGAACTTCAAAGTACTTCTTACCAACTTCCATAACTACGTCAGAATACATCTGAATGAATCTTCTGT
>OLNQ01004060.1_pt1 | contig 11360 bp, 10 predicted proteins | sample 1672821 | NCBI WGS metagenome assembly OLNQ01 (sample SAMEA3136727, study PRJEB25190) | human gut metagenome | biome: human gut; feature: human-associated habitat; material: faeces | place: Austria | collected 2013
TTTTAAATGAGTGTGGAATTTACTTCTGCACTGGAATTTACTTTTTCAAGTTAGCAGAAATATTAATACATTGTTGTACACCTGAAATCTTTGCTAAATTAAAGTCAATAGTAAAAGAAAAGTATCCTGAATATGTAAATGACTTTAATGATGTTTTTTCAAACAATAAATGTACGTTGTTTAATATGTTTTTTTGCAAAAAAAAGTTATTTGACTCATATTGTGAATGGTTATTTGACATATTGTTTGAAATGGAAAAATATGTTGATTTGACACACTTGGATGAATATCAAAAGAGATTATATGGTTTCTTGTCTGAAAGGCTTCTTAATGTTTGGGTAAAACATAATAAGCTTAAAGCTAAGCATTTAAACATTATTAATATTGAAATGGGATTTTGGCAACGGATTCAGTTGATAAGGAGGAGAATCACAAACCAAATAATTTTTATGATATCTAAATGGTGAGGTGTTAAATTTGAAATATTTAAAAAAATTTTTAATATATTTGCTTACGATAGTGGTTATATTACAGTGTTATTCATTGTTATCTATGATTATACCTAATAAGTATTTTTGCATTATAATTAATATATTGCTGATTGGTTTAATTGTTTGTGAATTAAAAATAAAGAGAAACATAAGAATCGAAATGTTACTGGTATGCTATTTAGCATTGACTGCATTACTATTTATTAGTGGATATTATAGAAATTTTGAATTCTTATTATCAGTTTATTTACCATTTCCTCTTTTTTTACTATTTATAATGAATACGAATAGTTTGGAGTGGTTTATGGAAGCATTTACAAATATTATTTTTATTATATGTATTTTAAGCTTAATATTCTTTGTTTTTGGATCTTTGATGGGAATTATCAAGCCAACAGGGTATTATCCGTATACAGAGATAGGTTGGGGAAAGAATAATTATAGTGATTTTTATCATCTTTATTGTGAAGGGCAGACGGTAGTTGCACTTGGTTATAGTGGAGTAAGAAATATCAGCATGTTTGTTGAAGGTCCAATGCTTACATATGTTATTGGTTTTGCAATGTATTATGAGTTATTTTTTAGAAGTTTAGGTTTTAGAAAGAGTTTTATTGGAGTTTTTATTATTACGATAGCAACCTCTTTTTCAACTACAGGTATTCTAATTGTAATTTTTCTTATGTATATGAAATTTTATGATTTTGTAAAGAAAAATAAATTTATAAAATATTTAATTGTTCCTATTGTTATATGTATAGTTGGATATTCTCTATTTTTTGTAGTAGAGGATAAGTTTACTAGTAATGTATATTCAGCATCTGCAAGAACTGATGATATTTTAGCATCATTTAAATGTTTTTTTTCGAATTTTTTTAATGGAGTTGGTTATCAAAATATGGACGCAATAGAATCATACAGATTGTTTAAGCGGTCTAATGCAGGGTTAAGTACTGGAGTGGGAGCTATTTTAGCATATGGTGGTTTGTTATGGGGCAGTTGGTATATTGTGCCATTTATTGTTGCAATTGCAAATTATATTAGGAAACCAGAAACAAGAAAAAAAATGGCTTTTGTTATTATGGCATTCATGTTACTTTTTGTTACAGTTGTACAAAGTAGAATTTTGTGCACAATTATAAATGCTATTTGTTGGTATTTTATATTAGAAAGAAAATGTTACAAAATGGAGGTGTTATATGAATAAAGTAGGTATTATTACATATCATTCTGCATATAATTATGGTTCTGTATTACAAGCATACGCTACACAAGTAGCTGTTAAGAAATTAGGATTTGATGCTGAAATAATTAATTACCGAATGAGAGAACAAAAAAAATTTACGCTCTATATAGAAATGGGTTTGGGTTAAAAATTCTATTAAAAGATTTAATGCAGATACCTATACAGGGAAAAAGAATTCAGAGAATAAAGAAATTTGAATCTTTTATAAATAAAAAATTATTTATAACAAAGGAGTGCTCAACGCCAAAGGAAGTGCAGACAATTTGGGAGAAATATTCAATTATTATAAGCGGAAGTGATCAAATTTGGAATAAACATTCGTTAGAAATGGAGCATAATGATATTAATTTTATGAGTCCATATTTGTTGAAAGAGTATTCTGGGAAAAAAATATCATATGGTTCATCTATAGCTAATATGTCAGATCAAGAATTAGAAATGATTTTATTGGAAATAAAAAAGTTTGACGCAATTTCCATGCGAGAAGTTGAAAGTGCAAAAAGAATGACAAAATTATTGAACAGAGAAATTACTGCAGTTGTTGATCCAACATTTTTATTAAATAAGAATGAATGGATAAATAATATGGGACTTGGGGAAAAAAAAGACAAAGATAAATATATACTGTACTATTCACTTGGTGGAATTAAGCCACTTCGAGAGAATACTACTGTACTTCGAAAGATTGCTAATAAAAAAAATTTAAAAATAAAAGTTATTACGCCATTTGCATATTTGAAATTAAATGATGAAATGATAGAAATGCATCCAGATGTTGGACCGGAAGAATTTCTTGAATTAATATATAATGCAAATATGATAGTTACAGATTCATATCATGGTACTATTTTGGCAGTGAATTTAAATAAAGAAGTTTATTCTTTATGCGAAAATTTTGGCTCTGAATTTAGAAAGACAGATATATTAAAAAGAATTGGATTAGATGATAGGATTATTTATGATATAAATTCTTTACATAATGAGTTTAAGAAAATTGATTATAGCAGAATAAATTCTATTTTAGAATCTTTAAGAAATGACAGTTATAGTTATTTGAAAAAAGCACTTATTGATTAATAAAACGAAAATTATATAAATATAATAGGCTATACTAAAATGCGGGGGGAATATGATAATAACAAATATACAAAAATTTTCACTTCATGATGGACCAGGAATTAGAACTACAGTATTTATGAAAGGATGTTCTTTATGCTGTCCTTGGTGTTCAAATCCAGAAAATTTGAAATCTTTTATTGAATATTATATAAAGGATGGTAAAAGAGGTATATATGGTAAAGAATATACCGTTGAAGAAGTTTTCAATGAGGTTATAAAAGATAAACCATTTTATGGAGACAATGGTGGAGTTACGTTTTCGGGAGGAGAACCATTATTACAAGCACAAATGTTATTACCATTACTTCAAATGCTTAAGAATGAAAATATAACTACAGCAGTTGAAACCAGCCTTTTTGTTCCAACTAAAAAGCTTCAGATGGTCATACCGTTTATTGATTTTTTTTATGTGGATATAAAAATAATGAATGAAGAAATTTGCAAAGATATAATTAAAGGCAATCTTGATATATATAAGACAAATCTTAGATTCTTATCTTCTAAGAAAAAATATATTATAAGAATTCCTGTAATAGGAGGATATACTGATGATGCAGAAAATAGAAGACTAGTAATTAAAGAAATTGAACGACACAAAGATTCAATTATACGTATTGAATTGATTAAAGAACATGATCTTGGTAATTCTAAGTATAAATCTTTATCTTTACCAGTACCTAATTATAGTGGTATAGATGATGAATTTATAGTTAAGTATAAAAAAGAAATTGAAGCAGCAGTAGATATTCCAATTGAATTTTGTAAGATTTAACTATAAATGTAAACTGTATTATATTTATCGAAAAGTGTTTCAGCATATAAGAAGTTGGAAGGAAATATTATTTAATAAATTTTTTATGAAAGTAATAAGATTAACATTAATAGTTTAGGAGAAATACAATGTACGTTAATGAAAGTAATACATTGCAATTAATTGCATTACTGAAAAAACATAATATTAAAAAAGTAGTTGCTAGTCCAGGAAATACGAATATATCCTTTATTGGTAGTATACAGGAGGACCCTTTTTTTCAAATTTATTCGTGTGTAGATGAACGCTCTGCAGCGTATATTGCTTGTGGATTGTCTGAGGAGAGTAATGAACCAGTTGTTTTAAGTTGTACAGGTGCTACAGCAGCGAGAAATTACCCATCTGGATTAACCGAGGCATTTTATCGAAAATTGCCAATAGTGGCAATTACATCTTCTCAAGCATTTGGAAGAGTTGGACAGTTATTTCCACAGTTCACAGATAGAAATGTTATATCGAATGGTGTAGCAAAGGAGAGTGTACAAATACCATATCCGTATTCTGAAGAAGAAAAATGGTCAAATAATATTAAAATAAATAAAGTATTACTCCAATTAAAAGGTAAGGATAAAGGACCGGTACATATTAATATTGAAACTTTATTTAGCTCGGATTTTTCTGTTAAGACATTACCCGAAGAAAGAGCTATAATGAAGTTTTACAACAATGATAAACTTCCAAATATCAAGGCACAAAAGGTCTGTATTTTCGTAGGATCCCATAGTAAATTTACAATGGAGTTACAAAATGCAATCGATGAATTTTGTGAAAAATATAATGCGATAGTATTATGTGATCAAACGTCAAATTATAAAGGCAAATATAGAATATTGGGTGGGCTAGTTGCAGCACAGTCAGATTATGATGCAGCTTGTAAATATGCAGATTTATATATTCATATAGGTGAAATATCAGGATCGTATTATCTTTTTAAAAAAGGAATATTTTGGAGAGTTAATGAAGATGGAGAAATAAGAGATCCATTTCGATTATTAGAAAGTGTATTTGAAATGAATGAGTTGGATTTTTTTAATTATTATAATTCTTTAGTTTCAAAAAAGAAAAATACATATTTCGATGAGTGGAAAATGGAAAATAAAAAAATAGAATCTATGATAGAAGAATTACCACTTTCTAATGCATGGATGTGTCAACAAACAGCTCATAGACTTCCCCAAAATTCAGTATTACATTTAGCAATATTGAATAGTTTGAGATCATGGAATTTATTTGATACTCCTAATTCTGTTTATTCATATTCCAATGTAGGTGGATTTGGAATAGATGGCTGCATTTCATCATGTGTAGGTGCATCGCTTGTAAATAAACAAAAGTTGTATTTTTGTGTTTCAGGAGATTTAGCTACATTTTACGACTTAAATGTGTTGGGAAATAGACATATAGGAAATAATTTTAGATTACTTGTATCTAACAATGGAACTGGATTTGAAATGCATTGTAAAGGAAGTATTGGTTCAGAATTTGATTATGCTGAGGCTGATAGATTCTTTTGTGCAGGAGGACATTTTGGTTCACAATCAAGATTATTACTTAGACATTTTGCAGAAGATTTGGGATTTGACTATATAAAGGCAGAAACAAAAGAAGAATATTTAAATAATATAGAATATTTTGTGGATCCTAACTTGCATGAGAAGCCCCTAATATTTGAAGTGTTTGTTAATCCTAAAGATGATGAGTTTGCATATAATGCTACTAAAAGAACTATTACATCGAATAAAGCTGTCGCAAAAAAAGTGGCAAAAAAAGTATTAGAAATAAGGGATATAATAGTATAAAAAAAATGATAAAAGGTTAGTTTTTGAATGAGTAGAATGAACAAATTATTAGTAAAATATCGTAGTATACCAGTTCAAGTTAAAGCATCATTATGGTTTTTAATATGTGCTTTTCTTCAAAAAGGTATCTCATTTATTACAACACCAATTTTTACACGATTGTTATCAACATCAGAATATGGACAATATAATGTGTTTAATTCGTGGATGAATATAATAATAGTTATTGTTACTCTTAATTTATTTAGTGGTGTTTACACAAGAGGCTTGGTTAAATTTGAAAAAGATCGTGCAATTTTTACTTCGACATTGCAAGGATTAACAATTACTTTGTGTTTTTTTTGGCTAATTATCTATATATTATTTAGAACATTTTGGAATAATCTATTTGGACTGACAACTGTACAGATGTTGTTAATGTTTATATTAATGTGGACTACCGCAGTTTTTTCTTTCTGGTCAACTTCACAAAGGGTTGATTTTAGATATAAGAAATTAGTTATAGTTACTTTAATTGTTTCATTGGCAAAACCATTTTTAGGAATAGTGTTTGTTTGTGCATCTGATGATAAAGTTACAGCGAGAATTTTAGGATTAGCTTTAGTTCAATTAGTAGTATATGGAGTATTCTTTTTGTTACAAATGAAAGAAGGAAGATTTTTTTTTAAGGCATTTTATTGGAAGCATGCACTATCTTTCAATGTACCTTTAATCCCTCATTATCTTTCAACATCAGTACTTAGTGGTGCGGATCAAATAATGATTAAAGAAATGATAGGTCAATCGCAGGCTGGAATATATTCACTTGCTTATTCATTATCTATGATTTTAACTATGTTAAATAGTTCGTTGATGCAAACGATTGAGCCGTGGATGTATAAAAAAATTAACGAGGGAAAAGTAGAGGATATTTCAAAAGTTGCGTATCCGGCATTTGGGGTGATTGCGTTTGCAAATATATTATTAATTGCATTCGCACCAGAAGCTGTTGCTCTTTTTGCACCTAAAGATTATTATGATGCAATATATGTAATTCCCCCAGTAGCTATGAGTGTTTTCTTTATGTTTTCGTATACTTTTTTTGCTGTCTTTGAATTTTATTATAAGAAAACTACCCTTGTGTCACTTGCAACTACTGGAGGAGCAATATTAAACATTATACTTAATTTTTTATTTATAAAAATATTTGGATATTATGCTGCTGGATATACAACTTTAATATGTTATATTGCTTATGCTGTTTTTCATTTTGTATTTATGAAAAAAATTTGTGACGATAAACTTAATAATACTTATCCATATAATTTTAAAATTTATTTTGGAATAGTGGTAGGTTTTATTATTTTAGGTTTTACATTTTTATTTTTATATAAATATCTATTTTTGAGATATAGTTTAATTGTTGTTATTTGTGTTGGGGTAATATATAAAAGAAAATTTATAATTACTTCTGTTAGAAATATTATTATGGCTAAGAAGGTAAATTAAATGAAAATTCTAATATTAGGTGGAACGGGTGCAATGGGAACATATTTAGTTCAGATTCTTAAGCAAAAGAATTGCGAATTATATGTTACTTCGAGAACATTTCACGAGAGCAAAGAAATAAATTATATTTTAGGGGATGCTAAGAATGATGTATTTCTTAAAAGTATATTAAATATAAAATATGATGCAATTATTGATTTTATGGTTTATTCGACAGAGGAGTTTAGATGTCGATACAAATTACTTTTAGAGGCAACTAAACAATATTTTTATTTTAGTAGTGCTAGGGTATATGCAAACAGTGATTTATTAACAGAAGATTCGCAAAGACTTTTAGATTCGAGTATTCATTCGCAATATATTCAATCTGACGAGTATGCGATAGCAAAAGCAAAGCAAGAAGATATATTAAGAAATAGTGATTTTAAAAATTGGACAATTGTAAGACCTTATATTACATATTCAGATTCACGATTGCAATTAGGTTTTTTTGAAAAAGAATTATGGTTATATAGAGCTATAAAAGGTAAAACAATTATTTTTCCAAGTGACATAAATGAAATAATTACAACTTTGACCTATGGAGGGGATGTAGCAAATGCAATAGTAGAGCTTATAGGCAAGAATATAGCAATGGGAAATACATATCAAATAATGCAAAATAGAGCTATTAAGTGGGGAGATGTATTAAAAATATATATGTCAGTATTGGGGGATAATTTAAAAGTTACTTATGTTAATGATTCAAATGCGCTTGGAAAAGTAACAAACCGTAAAGAACAAATAAAATATGATAGATTATATGATAGAAAATTTGATAACAGTAAAATATGTAGCATAGATCCTTTAATGATTGATGCTAAAAAGCCGGAGGATGGACTAAAGGAATGTTTACTTAGGTTTATTAATAATGGAGCAAAATTTGATAAAATTGATTGGAAATTTGAGGGTTATGCAGATAAAATAACAAAAGAAAAAACAAGATTGAAAGAGATTAAGGGAGTAAAAAATTTACTCAAGTATTTGATAGCTAGATATACATCTTATTTTGAAAGAAAGTTTTAATTATAAAATATATTTTGAGTTATAATTATGAATTATTTTTTATATACAATTTTGGGGTTATTATTTATTTTGTATTTGATATCTTAAAAGGACAGACAGCATGGATTGATTTTGTTAATAGAAATGCGGGTACAATGAAAAAGTACTTGATAGTTCATATTAAGATTTGAGGAAGACACATTATATTTGAGTCAGACTTTAGAAGACACGAATTTAAAATCATATGAGTACTCGTCAGGATGTTTCATTAAAGGTCTGGAAATTGACGAAAATATTGATTAGAAGGAGGAAATCTTTATGAAGAACTGTATGAAGAAAATGATTTGTTTTGGATTGGTATTTATGATGCTTTTTATTGTACAAGGTCACATTACTACGTATGCTTTAGAAAATAATAATGTATCTAATTCAATTGCAATCACAAGCCAGCCAGTAACAGTAGCAGGAAAGATAGGTGATGCGGTAGAATTCAGGGTAGGAGCAAGCGGAACAAACCTAAAATATCAGTGGCAGTATGTGCTAAAAGGCCGGAATAATTGGGTGAATTTTACAAGTGGAAATGCATGTACAATGAAAAAAGTGCTTAATGAAACATACGATGACCTTAAAGTCAGAGTGGTAATAACAGATGGAAATGGAAACAGTGTTATAAGTGATACTGTGACAGTGACACTAAAAAAAGCACCAGTAATCACAAGCCAGCCAGCAGCAGTAGCAGGAAAGATAGGTGATGCGGTAGAATTCAGGGTAGGAGCAAGCGGAACAAACCTAAAATATCAGTGGCAGTATGTGCTAAAAGGCCGGAATAATTGGGTGAATTTTACAAGTGGAAATGCATGTACAATGAAAAAAGTGCTTAATGAAACATACGATGACCTTAAAGTCAGAGTGGTAATAACAGATGGAAATGGAAACAGTGTTATAAGTAATACTGTAAATGTAACACTCATAAAATCTGAGGATTGGGAATTACCTATAATGTAAGCATATCAATTACAAAATTAGATAAATAAGTCCAATAGTGGCAGTAGGTCTATTAATTTACTTTTGTGATTACAATGAAATAATAATTAATGGCTACTCAGCAACAAAAAATACGTATAAATCCCTCTGATAAAAATATGCTGTTCTTTTTTGTAAAATCGGTTACAATATATATGGTGTTTACCAAGGTTCCGGAAGCCAATCTTGCAGGAGTGGCTCCGGAGCCTTTCCTTTTCTTTTAATAACATCGTCCAAGTGAAGACATGTCAGATGAACAGCTTGAGGCTTTGCTCAATGTTTATGATTTCTTACCTTGTCCAAATTCGACTCTCATTTTTGTCCGGCAACTGCTCATTTCATTGCCCCACTGCTCATCATCTCCATAGATTGAAATCAGATCAGGCTGGACATATTGTAGGCTATTCCATTGAATAAATTGTGCATACAATGCAAGTATTTGAATTGTATTTTACATGGCAATCCGCTATACTAGTATTAAGTATAGCGGATTATTTTTTGGAGGCTTTTATGGCAAATACTTTGAAGTTACTGGTTGGAATTGAAAATTTTGAGGAAATTCGTAAACTGGGGTTCTATTATATTGACAAGACAAGGCTTATTGAGCAGCTCTTACAGGGATGGGGGAAGGTTACTCTTTTTACCCGCCATCGCCGTTTCGGTAAGACTCTCAATATGAGCATGCTAAAAAGTTTCTTTGAGATAGGCACAGATTAAGAATAAGTACTATGATGAGGCTCTTCGGGATGAGGGCCGGTGTGATATTTTAGCCTATGGCATTGCTTTTTGCAGGAAGCGGTGCAGGGTGGTTGGTGAGAAGCTGTAATTTATTTTTACTTTATACCAGAGGCTGGTATAGCTGATTTTTGGAGGTATTTCTATGAAGCTTAAAACAGGACAAAAGTGCGCATTTGGATTTGGTGCATTTGGAAAAGATATTGTGTATATGCTTATTTCATCGTATTTGCTCTACTATTACAATGTAGTGCTTGGGATGAGCAGTGTGTTTATCGGTACGGTGATGATGGCGGCGAGGATTTTTGATGCATTCAATGATCCGGTGATGGGCATTATCGTAGCAAAGACACGTACCGGGTGGGGCAGGTTTAGGCCTTGGATTTTTGCCGGCACGGTGCTCAATGCCGTGACCATCTATGCTTTATATGCTACTCCTGAGTCTATGGGGGATTCAGCGCAGAGAGTGTGGCTTACGGTGTTTTACTTTGCATGGGGCATCACATATACGCTTATGGATATTCCGTTCTGGTCTATGATTCCCGCAATCACTGAGCCGGGCAGCGACAGGGAGCAGCTTACATCGCTTGCAAGGACATGCTCTGGCATTGGAGATGCTATTCCTACGGTGCTCACGATGACAGTGGTGCCGATTCTTGGTGCAGGAAGCTCTATGGCTGACTACAGGATTGGATTTAAGTGGTGGGCACTTATTATAGCGGTAGTATTTGTGATTTCTGAGCTTGTATGCGTGGTATGTGTGCCTGAAAGACCGGTTGCCTGTGATGAGAAGCCGGGAAAGATATCTGATATGTTTAAAGCCTTATTTAAGAACGACCAGGCTATGACTGTTGTGGTATCAATCATTCTCGTGTATACATCACTCAATATCTGTGGTAACCTAGTGCTTTATTTCTTCCGGTTTGATGTGGGAAACGAGGGCGCATATTCCTTATTTGCTGCAGTTGCTTTTGCAGCACAGGTGCTTGTCATGATGGTTATACCGCTGCTTCGCAAGAGATTCAGCAAAAGCCAGCTTTTTATATCAGGATTTATTATTCAGATAGCAGGCTTTGCGGTGATACTTATCATGGCATTTGCAAAGCTCTACACGCCGCAGAGCTGGTACATACTCTGCCTGCCGGGTATTTTGATTTATCTGGGCTATGGTATGCTCAATGTTATCATGACTATATTTCTTTCAGATTCTGTTGATTATGGTGAGGTGATGAATGGCACGAGAGAGGAGTCGGTCATTTTCTCAATGCAGACATTTACGGTAAAGCTCGCTTCCGGTGTAGCGGTATTTCTGGCTGGGCTGGTGGTTGACTGGATACATCTGGATACCGCGGCTGCGGTACAGACACAGGATACACTTGATGCTCTTCGTATGTGGATGACGATTCCGTCTGTTATCCTGCTCATCGTGGGCATATTTGTATTTAAGAGGTTTTATAAGCTGGATGATACAAGGATGGAAGAAATTAAATCCAAGCTTAATTAAAAGTTGCTGTCTGATTGATAAAAGAAGGTCGAAAATAAAATGAAAAAGCGAATAATTAATTATAGACTTAAGATTGACAATCTGCTTGCCAATCCTGATAAGA
>OLNQ01004061.1_pt1 | contig 11358 bp, 6 predicted proteins | sample 1672821 | NCBI WGS metagenome assembly OLNQ01 (sample SAMEA3136727, study PRJEB25190) | human gut metagenome | biome: human gut; feature: human-associated habitat; material: faeces | place: Austria | collected 2013
CGCGCAGAAACAGGACTACGTGCAATACGTGAACACGCTGCAGGGCACCGACTCGAAATTCGAACTGAGCTACGGCAACACCTACGCTACGACCGGCATGCCCTACGGGATGCACACCTGGGGCGCACAGACCGGCCCCAACGGCGAAGGCTGGAAATACCAGTACTCGGTCGACAAGATCCGCGGATTCCAACAGGCGCACCAGTGCAGCCCGTGGATGAGCGACTATGCGGTCTATTCGCTCATGCCCGAGGTCGGGGAGCTGGTCGTAAACGAGGACGCGCGTGCATCGAAATTCAGCCACGCCAACGAGATCGCCAAACCGCACTATTACCGGGTGACGCTCGACAACGGCATCACCACCGAAATGGCACCCACCACGCGCGGCGTGCACCTGCGCTTCACCTACCCCCGGAAAGGCGACGCCTACCTGGTGCTGGACGGCTATTTCGCCATGAGCGGAATGAAGATCGACCCCGCCAAACGGCAGATTTCGGGGTGGGTGAACAACCAGCGTTTCGTCAACCACCCGGAGACCTTCCGCAACTATTTCGTCATCCAGTTCGACCGGCCGTTCGAGGAGTACGGGCTCTGGGAGAACGAGCATGACGAACGCTTCCCGGGCATGACCGAGGGCGAGGGCAAGGGCTACGGGGCCTACGTGCGCTTCAAGGCCGGCACCAAAGTGCAGGCCAGGGCCGCCTCGTCCTACATCAGCCCCGAGCAGGCGCTGCTCACGCTCGACCGCGAACTGGGCGCCGACAAGAACCTCGAAGCGACCCGAAAGCGCGGCGCCGAGACGTGGAACGCCCTGCTGGGCCGCATCGCAGTCGAAGGCGGCACCGACGAGGAGATCCGCACCTTCTATTCGTGCCTGTTCCGCGCCAACCTCTTCTCGCGCAAGTTCTACGAACGCGACGCCGAGGGCAATCCCTACTATTACAGCCCCTACGACGGCAAGGTACACGCCGGCTACATGTATACCGACAACGGTTTCTGGGATACGTTCCGTTCGCAGTTCCCGCTGACCAACATCCTGCACCCGACGATGCAGGGACGCTACATGAACGCCCTGCTGGCGGCACAGGAGCAGTGCGGCTGGCTGCCATCGTGGTCGGCGCCCGGCGAGACGGGCGGCATGATCGGCAACCACGCCATTTCGCTGCTGACCGACGCATGGGCCAAAGGCATCCGCACGTTCGACCCCCAAAAGGCGCTGGAAGCCTACGCCAAGGAGGCGATGAACAAAGGCCCGTGGGGCGGTGCCAACGGCCGCGCGGGATGGAAGGAGTACTGGCAGCTGGGATACGTCTCCTACCCCGAGTCGATGGGCTCGACGGCACAGACGCTCGAATACGCCTACGACGATTTCTGCGGCTACCAGCTGGCGCGCATGACCGGCAACAAGTTCTACGAGGAGATCTTCTCACGCGTGATGTATAACTACCGCAACGTCTTCGACAAGGAATCGGGCTTCATGCGCGGCCGCCTCAAGGACGGCAGCTGGCTCGCACCCTTCGACCCCTACGAGTGGGGCGGCCCCTACTGCGAAGGCAACGCCTGGCACTATAACTGGTCGGTATTCCACGACGTGCAGGGGCTCATCAACCTCTACGGCAGCGACGAGGCGTTCACCGCCAAGATCGACTCGGTATTCACCGTGCCGAACGTCATCCGTCCGGGCACCTACGGCGGCATGATCCACGAGATGAAGGAGATGGAACTGGCCGGCATGGGGCAATACGCCCACGGCAACCAGCCCATCCAGCATATGATCTACCTGTACAGCTACGCCGGCCAGCCGTGGAAGACCCAATACTGGTCGCGGCAGATCACCGGGCGGCTCTACAACTCCTCGGAGCGCGGCTATCCGGGCGACGAAGACCAGGGCGGCATGTCCTCGTGGTATATTTTGAGCTCGCTGGGCATTTACAGCGTCTGCCCCGGCACCGACCAGTACGTATTGGGCAGCCCCGTATTCCGCAAGGCGACCATCACGATGGAGGACGGCCGGAAGTTCGTCATCGAGGCCGACGGTAACTCGCAGCAGAACGTCTATATCCAGTCCGCGACGCTCAACGGCAAGCCGCTCGACAAGAATTACATCACCTACAAGGACATCGCCGACGGCGGCGTCATGCGCCTGGTAATGGGCCCCGAGCCCAACAAGGAACGCGGCACGGGCAAGGATGCGGCTCCCTTCTCGCTTTCCAGACCAGAATGAACCGATCGACAACCGAAATTCCGAAGGACATGTTCAAATCCCTGAAAACAATATCCCTGTCGCTGGCGGCCCTCTTACTCGGGGCCAGCAGCGCCTGCGGGCAGCAAAGCGACAGCTACGCGCACAAGGTCAACACGCTGATCGGCACCCGGGGCGTGGGGCTGACCTCGGGTTACCTCTATCCCGGGGCGACCTACCCGTTCGGCATGGTACAGTTCACGCCGACCTATTTCGCCAAGCGGGGCGGGTTCGTCATCAACCAGTTGAGCGGCGGCGGGTGCAGCCACATGGGTAATTTCCCGACCTTCCCCGTAACGGGGAAACTCGACTCTTCGCCCGAAAACATCCTCGACTACCGGGTCGGCATCTGCGGCGAACAGGGCCATGCCGGCTACTACGAAGCCACCGTGCAGGAGGCGGTCAAGGCGCGGCTCACCGTCACCGAGCGCACGGGCATGGCCCGCTATGAATACCCCGCGGGAGAGGCGTTCGGCACCGTGATCATCGGCGCGGGCATCGCCGCCACGCCGATCGAACAGGCCGCCGTCGTCATCACCGGCCCCAACAGCTGCGAGGGCTATGCCGAAGGCGGCAACTTCTGCGGCGTACGCACCCCGTACAAGGTCTACTTCGTCGCCGAGTTCGACGCGCGGGCCGTCACGACAGGCATCTGGAAAGAGGATCGGCTCACCCCCGGCGGACGTTTCGCCGAGGGGAGCGAATCGGGCGTCTACTTCACGTTCGACCTCACCGAGAACCGCAACGTACAGTACAAGATCGGCGTTTCGTACGTCTCGGTGGAGAACGCCCGCGCAAACCTCGCGGCCGAAAACGCCGGGTGGGATTTCGCGGCCGTGCAGCACGCCGCCGAACGGAGGTGGAACGACTACCTGGGGCTGATCGAGGCCGAAGGCACCAACCCCGACCGCACGACCCAGTTCTACACGCACCTCTACCGCGTATTGATCCACCCCAACGTATGCAGCGACGTGAACGGCGAGTACATGGGCGCCGATTTCCGGGTGCACCGAAGCCGTTCGAAGCAGTACACCTCGTTCAGCAACTGGGATACCTACCGCACGCAGATCCAGCTGCTCTCGATGCTGGCGCCCGACGTGGCGTCCGACGTGGTACTCTCGCACCAGCATTTCGCCGAGCAGTCGGGCGGCGCCTTTCCCCGCTGGGTGATGGCCAACATCGAGACCGGCATCATGCAGGGCGACCCCACGCCGATCCTGATCGCAAACGCCTGGGCGTTCGGCGCACAGGACTACGACCCCTTCCCGCTGTTCCAGATCATGCGCAGGAACGCCGAGGTGCCGGGTGCCAAATCGCAGGACGTGGAGGAGCGCCCGGGCTTGAAACAATACCTCGAAAAGGGGTACTACAACGCTTCGGAGCAGCTCGAATACACCTCGTCGGACTTCTCCATCGGGCAGTTCGCGCTGCACGCCTGCGGCGACGAATTCGCCAGCTGGCGCTATTTCCACTACGCCCGCTCGTGGAAAAACCTCTACAACCCCCAGACCGGCTGGCTGCAGTCGCGCAATGCCGACGGGTCGTGGAAACCGCTCGGCGAAGACTGGCGCGAATCGACCTATAAAAACTATTTCTGGATGGTGCCCTACGACCTGGCGGGGCTGATCGAAACGATGGGCGGCAAGGCCGCGGCCGAAAAGCGGCTCGACGAATTCTTCGTGCGCCTCGACGCGGGGTACAACGACCCGTGGTTCGCCTCGGGCAACGAGCCGAGCTTCCATATCCCGTGGGTCTACAACTGGCTCGGACGGCCGGACAAGACCTCGAAGGTCATCAACCGCATCCTCAACGAGCAGTACACGAGCGCCCCCGACGGGCTGCCGGGCAACGACGACCTGGGCACGATGGGAGCCTGGTACGTCTTCGCATGCACGGGGCTCTACCCCATGATCCCGGGCGTAGGCGGCTTCACGCTCAGCACCCCGGTCTTCGACAAGGTGGTCATCCACCTCAAGCACGGCGACATCACCATCACCGGGGGCTCGGAGAAACGAATCTACACCACGGCGCTCAAACTCGACGGGAAACCCTACGGCAGCACATGGATCGGCTGGGATGCGCTCCGCAACGGCGCGACGCTGGAATATACGACCTCGGCCAAACCGTCCGGGAACTGGGGCCGGACACAACTGCCGCCCTCGTACGAATAAATCCGCTCACCAAAACACAACAAACCGCATAACCATGAAAAGAATCCTTCTATCCCTTGCGGCGGCGCTCTGCATGTGCGCTTCCGCCGCGGCGCAGACCGTAGCGCCGTTCAAGGACGGTGACCGCGCCGTATTCCTCGGCAACAGCATCACCGACGGCGGCCACTACCACTCCTACATCTGGCTCTATTACATGACCCGCTTCCCGTACATGGATTTGCGGGTGATGAACGCCGGCATCGGCGGCGAGACCGCAGGCGACATGTACAAGCGCCTGGACGGCGACGTTCTCAGCAAACGCCCCACGGTGCTGACCGTGACCTTCGGCATGAACGACACGGGCTACATGGAATACAACGGCGACGATGCCGGGGCATTCGGCGAAAAGAAATACCGGGAGTGCTACGATAACTTCAAGAAGATGGAGAAGCGCCTGCAAACCCTCGACGGCGTGCGGGTCGTGATGCTCGGGGGTTCGCCCTACGACGAAACGGCCCAAATCGAGAACAACGCCCCGCTGCGGGGCAAGAACGCCGTGATGGATCGCGTCGTCGGGTTCCAGAAGGAGTCGGCCGCAGCCAACGGCTGGGAGTTCGTGGATTTCAGCGCCCCGATGGTCGAAATCGGCCGGCGCGTGCAGGCCGGACAACCTTCGTTCTCGCTGTCGATGGGCGACCGCATCCATCCGGACAACGACGGGCACATGGTGATGGCCTGCCTCTACCTCAAGGCACAGGGCTTTGCCGGCAGGGAGGTGGCCGACGTGCAAATCGACGCGGCAAAAGCGAAGGTTCTCAAGGCTGGCAACTGCGAGATCACCGGCCTGCACAGGAACGGCCGCGAAATCTCGTTCGACTACCTAGCCGAAGCCCTGCCCTACCCGCTCGACACCCTGACGCACGGGATGGGATCCAAGCGCAGCCAGGCCGAGGCCACGAAGCTGGTTCCCTTCATCGAGGAGATGAACCGCGAAATGCTGACCGTCAAGGGGCTGAAAGGCGACTACACGCTTTACATCGACGGCGAGCGGATCGGCACCTGGAGCGGCAAACAGCTGGGCGAAGGCATCAACCTCGCGGAGCTGCAGACGCCGCAGTACCGGCAGGCGATGGAGGTGATGCACCTGAACGAATACCGCTGGGAAATCGAACGCAACTTCCGCGACTACGCCTGGGTGCAGTACGATTTCTTCCAGAACAAGGGGCTGCTCGACGCCAACGACGCACATGCCGTGAGCGTGCTCGACGCGGAAAAAGGAAAGAACATCTGGCTCCAGATCCACCGCGAAAACTACGCCAAGCTCATGCTCCCACATGTCCGCGAGGCACGCGCGCAGCAGATGGAACTGCTCGTGGAGACCATCTACGAGATCAACAAGCCGCAGACGCGCAAGGTCGTACTGCGCCCGAACTGATCCGGGCAGGCTGCAAACAAGTGAAGGGGAGGCCGATGCGGCCTCCCCTTGTTTTATCCGGATGCTCCCGGTGGCGGCGTGCATCCGCCCCACGACCGAGGGCGAGGCGGGATTTACTCCTTGTCCTTCCCCAGCGAAGCCTCGTAGGCCCTGCGCAGCGCGAGCAGCTCCTGCGCCTTTTCGGGGTACCTGTCGATCAGGTTCTCCGATTCGGTGCGGTCGATCTTCAGGTTGGTCAGGTACAGCCCTTCGAGCGTCTTGTTCCTGTCGTTGGGCAACACGTCGATCGCATTGCAGATCAGCTTCCAGTCGCCCCGGCGCACGGCCCACTGCCTCTCGAAATCGAAGTGCAGCACGTCGTGCGGCGAAGCTTCGGCTCCGTCGCGGATCAGCGGCACGATGCCCACCCCGTCGACATCGATCCTCGAGGCATCCAGCCCGCACAGGTCGAGCAGCGTCGGGAACCAGTCGATATTCATCGCCACCTGCTCCCGGATCTCCCCTGCCGGAAGGTGCCCCGGCCAGCAACAAGCCGCCGGTACCCAGCATGAGTTGTCTCCTATCCATATCGGTCAATTTTTAAAGTAAGGCAAACCGGAGCCGCTCCGCGGCGGCAGCATTCCCGATACGGGCGGGGCCGCCATACCGGGGGCACAGGCCGGGCCTGTACCCTCCGGCAGCGGCGGAGCCCCTCCGCGCATCGTCCCGGCCCGGGGCTGTCCCTCTTGCCCCCGAGCCGGGTATTCTATTCCGCCTCGGCCCTGTCGAGCGCCCGGATGATGTTCCGGGAGATGCCGATCGAGACGAGCTGGATGATCCCGATGATGAGCAGCGCATAGCGGATCGCAAAGGTATCCGACAGGCAGATCGTCAGGACGATGAACAGCCCGCACCCGAAGAAACGGCCGAGGTAAAGGGCGAATTCGTGGACGAAAATATAGGCGTAGGAGTTGCGGTTCTCCTTCCGGCTCACGTAGTCGATGACCCGCAACTGGATCGGGAAATAGCCCAGATCCATCAGCGGACGCCCCATCACCAGGCACAGCATGAAGACGATCGCGCCCGTTGCCGAATAGAGCACGGCATTGAACGCCCCGCCCAGTGCGAAGAGCAGCAGGCCCGAGGAGAAGATCAGCACCCGGTGCCTGGCCGAAGCGAAGCGCCCCAGCAGGTAGAGCAGCACGGCCGAGACGATGGCGCTGACCGATTGCAGCGTCCCGAGCGTGGATTCGTTCCCGACGAGCGTCATGACCAGCATCGACGGCGCCGTGACGATGTATCCCTGGGCGATCCCCTTCAGGACGGCAAGGCGCATCATCTTGTTCCACAGCACATCGAAGCGCAGATAGATGAACCGCTCCTTCGGGGGATTGGAGAACCTGCCGCGGAATACGACGGCCGAAGCGATGATCGTAAGCGCGAAAACGAAGAGGGTCACCAGTTTATAGGCCAGGTTGATATTTCCCCCGAGCCAGTTGTGGTCGGCCGTGGCGCCCAGGAACGCCCCGATCATACCGGGCACGACGACGCCGGCGACGGTGTTGAAGCGGTAGCACGGACAGACTCGACGGCGCTGTGTACACCTGGTACCGCAGCAGAAAATCGCGGTTGGCCCAGAAAAAGCCGTACGATAGCCCCATGATAAGTCCCGCCACGACGATCCCGGCCAGGTCGAGCGTTTCGAGCGACATCATCACGGCCATCGAAACGCCGCTCAGCAGCATCCCGAACGAATAGAGGTGCGAAATCCGGATGCGGCGCATGAGAAAGCCGTTCACCAGGAAGGTGAGCGGGATGCCCGTGTAGACGGCCAGCTGGTAGCCCACCACATACGCCAGCTCCGAACTGTTGCGCATGATGTAAGTGCCGACAAAAAGTTCCACGACGGGGAGGACGAACGCATACAGCATGTTCGTCAGCAGGAGTATCCGCATGTTGAACGGATAGGTTCCGAAATGCCGGATTTCCGAGAAAGCCCTGCCGAGAATGCCGTTGCCCGAGGTCGAGACGGTTGTTTCTTTCATGTCAGTAGTTTAGTATTGCCTTGCAAAATTAAGCCCCCGGGGGCGTTGCAAGGTATACTATTGTAACCGAAACGTATCTTCACGCCGGGAAACGGCACTTTTGCCCGCTCAGCGCTCTTTTTCGCGCATCTCCCTGGGCGACATGTGGTATATTTTGGCGAACTCGCGGTAGAAGTAGGACTTGTTGTTGAAACCCGCGCAGAACATGATTTCCTGGATGGTCATGTTGGTCGTCCGGAGCAGATGCGTCGCATGGCTGATCTTCACCGAGCGGATATATTCGCTCGGCGTCATCTGCGTGATCTCGCGGATCTTGCGGTAGAGGCTCATGCGGCTCACGCACATCTTGTCGCACAGGAAATTCAGCGACAGGTTCTCGTCGGTCATGTTCTGCTCGATGATCCCGGCCAGCTGTACGATGAACTTCTTGTCGTCGGCGTCGATCGTATTCCCCTCGTAGACGTCCGACGAGGAGATCACGGAATTGTAGTAATCCCTCAGCGAGAGGCGGTTGTTGAGTATCTGATGCACGACGGCCAGCAGGTGCTTGGGGTGGAACGGCTTGGAGATATAGGCGTCGCCGCCCAGCTCGTAGCCGCGGATTTCCTGTTCGACATCGTTCTTGAAGGAGAGGAACACGAACGGAATATATTTGGTGATCTCGTTGCCCTTGAGGTATTCGAGCAATTCGAGCCCGTCCACGTTCGGCATACTGACATCGCTGATAATCAGGTCGGGGCGTTTGTGTTTGAGGATCTCGATGGCCTCCGTCCCGTCGGCGGCCTGGATGACGGAATATTCGTCGGAGAGTATCTCGGCGATCAGGTCGCGGATCTGCTTTTCGTCGTCCACCACCAGGATCGAGGCCCCCGCGGCACGCGACTCTCGGGCCTGCCCCGTCCGCATGTCCTCGACGTCGGGCAGCGGATAATCGGGCACGCTCTTCTGTTCGGGTTCGGTCACCAGGTCGCGGCTCACCTCGGGCAACGACAGGGTGAAGGTGGTATATTCGCCGGGGTTGCTGCTCACCGTGATATTTCCCGACAGCATGTCGGCCAGACTCTTGGCGAGCGCCAGCCCGATGCCGTTGCGCATGACCTTGCCCTCGTTGGCCTGCCGTTCGAAATTGTCGAGTATCTCGAAGCGGTTGAAGACATTGCCGATGTCCTCGGGCTTGATACCCTTGCCCGAGTTCCTGACCCTCACGGTCGTACGGCCGGCCTCCGCACGCAGCGCGATGCTGATGTATCCGCCTGCGGGCGTATATTTATAGGCATTGGAAACCAGGTTGTAGAGGATTTTCTCCAGTGCCCCCTGGTCGCTCACGAGGATGACCTCCTGCGCCGGGAAGTCGATGCGCAGGTCGATGCGCCGCTGCTCGTTGACCTCGTTGAAATTGTCGGCAATGGTCGAAATCAGCTCCGTGACGTTGACCATGACGTAGCGGGGCGTGTAATGCCCGGTCTCGACCCGCCGGAACTCCATCAACTCGCCGATCAGGCGCTGCATGCGCGCCGCGTTGTTCTTCACGATGCGGACATGCTTGGCGACGTCGGGCGCGAGGCTGTAACTGTCGAGCAGCTGCTCGCCCGACCCGTAGATCAGCGTCAGGGGGGTGCAGAACTCGTGGGCGATGCTGGTGAAAAAGCGGAGTTTCGCCTCGTAGTTGTCGCTCTGCTGCTGCCGGCTCATCGACTCCATCAGCAGCCTGCGCCGCTGCTCGATCCGGTCGTTGACCACGAACCAGACGACGTACAGCACCACGAACGAGAGCAACAGGTAGACCATGTAGGCCCACACCGTGTTCCACCACGGCGGACGCACCCGGATATGCAGCGAAGCGGTATTGTCGCTCCAGATTTTGTCGCCGTTGGTACATCGCACGCAGAATTCATAGGCCCCGGGCGGCACGTTGGTGAACACCGCCGTGTTGTCGGTGCCGATCTCCACCCAGTCGTCGTTGAACCCCTTGAGGATGTAGGCGTATTCGCAGTTGCCGTTGCGGATGTATTCCAGCGCAGAGAACTGGATGCTGAAAAAGTTTTCGCTGTGCGACAGGACGATCTCGCGGTCGGCACGGAATCCGGGCACGGGCGTCTGCTTGATCAGGAAATTGTTGAGCTGCACGGCCGGGGCATACGTCCGCACGCGGATGTCGCGGGGATCGAACCGGTTGAACCCGGCCACTCCGCCGAAGTACATCCTGCCGTCGCGCGAACGGTAATAGGCACCGTCGGAAAATTCGTTGCTCTGCAACTCCTCGTTGTTGTAATAGCTGATTATCCGGTTGTCGGCAGGGTTCAGCTGCGCCAGCCCCTTGTTGGTACTGAGCCAAAGGTTGCCCGAGTCGTCCTCCAGGATACCGTGGATGGTGTTGTTCGGCAGCCCGTCCTTTTCGATATACCAGCGGAAACCGCCCCGTCCCCCTGCGGTGGGGCTGAGCCGGTTCAGACCGTAGCTCGTCCCGATCCAGAGCGTCGAGTCGCGCCCGGCGTAGAGCGACAGGATGTCGTTGCTGCTGATCGGATAATCGCCCGAGGAGGTCGTGTAATGGGTAAACTTGCCGCTGCGGGTGTCGAAGAGGTTCAACCCGCCGCCGCGCGTTCCGACCCACAGTTTTCCGCCGCCGGCCGGGACGATCGCGAACACCGTATTGTTGCTCAGCGAGGTGGTGTCCTTCTTGTCGTTGACATAGACCCGCTGCCGTCTGATTTCGTAACGCCCGCCCGCCTCGGCCAGTTGCAGCCCGATCAGCCCGTAGCCGTTCGTCCCGAGCCACACGCAGCCGTCCGACGGATCGCGGTAAATCGCATACACCGAACCGAAATAGGTGCCCGGGACGGGTTTGATGGACGAGATGCGCCCCGTGGCACACGAAAGCACATCGAGCCCGGCGCCGTCGTGCCCGATGAACAGGTCGTCGCCGAATCCCCAGGCGAGGGCGTAGACGGAATTATTACCCAGTCCCCCGGATACGTCGCAGACCGCGCCCCGGCTCCCGTCGGGACGCAACATGCCGATGCCGTTGCCTTTCGTGGCGACATAGACGTTCCCGCGGCTGTCCTCGCAGAAGGCGCGCACGGGGCAATTCCTGTCGCCGAAAATCCGGCTGTTGGGAACCTTGTCGAACTGGATGCCGTCGTTGTATACCTGGAAGACGCCCTGCCCGTCGCTGCCGACCCACAGGATGTCCTGACTGCCGTAGCAAAACGAAAGGATGTTGATGCCGGGCATTTGCGACATCCGGCGGAACGTCCGCCCGGACATGTCGCAGACATACATGTCCGGCGTCCCGGTCGCTACCAGCAGGTAATCGTCGCCATATTGGGCGATAGCGCGCACCTCACGACCCGGGGGGGGGGAATTTGCCCACTGCAGCCAGCTCCCCGTCGCGGCGCTCGTAGCGGTAAATTTCCGCATCGGCCGTAACCAGGTAGAGCGCCGTCCGGCTGTCGAACACCGACTTGACCCCGCCTTCGGGGAAGAGCCCGACCTTTTCCCGCACCT
>OLNQ01004064.1_pt1 | contig 11354 bp, 5 predicted proteins | sample 1672821 | NCBI WGS metagenome assembly OLNQ01 (sample SAMEA3136727, study PRJEB25190) | human gut metagenome | biome: human gut; feature: human-associated habitat; material: faeces | place: Austria | collected 2013
AAGATGGCGGCATGAAGAGAGGATGCACGACCGATTACAGCCGATTAAAGTTTGCTGTTTTAAACCCGGAACTTACGATGACGCTTCCGCCGTATCAGACGGCATGCGGGTGTACGGATATCCTGATGCACACAATGGAGCGTTATTTCAATCACAGTGAAAACATGGAACTGACCGACGGGATCAGCGAAGCACTGATGCGCACGGTGATCAGAAATGCAAAAATCCTTGTAAAAGAGCCGGAAAATTATGATGCGCGCGCGGAAGTCATGTGGGCGGGAAGTCTTTCCCATAATGGACTGACCGGCTGCGGAACGGATGGTGGTGACTGGGCAACGCACAAATTAGAACACGAGCTTGGTGGAATGTTTGATGTGGCACATGGAGCAGGGCTTGCCGCGATCTGGGGAAGCTGGGCACGCTATGTCTGCGGGGAGCGTATTGAACGATTTGTGCAGTTTGCAGAGCACGTTATGGGTGTGGAGCCGCAGGAGACAGAACAGAAGACGGCAGAGGCAGGCATTGCGGCGATGGAAGATTTCTACCGGGAGATAAAAATGCCAACATCCCTGGCAGAACTGGGCATTGCGCCAACGGATGAACAGATCCGGGAACTGGCAGAAAAGTGTAATGCGGCGGTCAGAGGCAATCTTGGAAAAGTAAAACATCTGAATGTGGAAGATATGATCGCAATCTATACCGCAGCAAAATAATATTTTTATAGAAATTCAGGTATAAACACGATAAAAAACAGCATGAGAAAGCCCCTGCAAAACTCGTATCTACAGGTTTTGCAGGGGCTTGTATTCTGTAAAAATTATTTTGCTAAAAGCATCATGATCTGATTGCTGCGCTGTACAAATTTTGCCATAGCGTCAACAGACAGCGGCTGGTTGGAAAGCATTGCAAGATCGTAAAGCTGTTCACAGAACATCGGAACATGCTCGGAATCTTTGTGCTCAAAGATATATTTTACAAGTTCATTGTTTGCGTTTAAGGTCAGGGTCTGATCCGCAGCAAACATGTTCGGATCCATGCCGCCCATGCCGTTCATTGCATACATCTTCATCATATCCTGCATACGTCTGCCTTCCTCGGAAAGCGTGATGACAGAAGCGATATCCGCATTTTTCAGCTTCTCAACTTTGACAGTCAGTTTATCGTTGTTTAAAGCTTTTTTAAACACATCAGTCAGGGTATCTGTCTCAGCCTTTAAGTCCTCAGCGGAAGTCTCGTCTTTTAAGGATTCTGTGACATCTGCATCAATACGCATGAATTTATAATGCTCATTGCGCTGCTCAAGCTGTGAGATGAAGGAAGTATCAATGTTGTGGTCTAAGATGACAGCGTCCATGTTCTGCTCTTTGAACATCTTAATGTACTGACCCTGCTGAAGTTTGTCAGTTACATAGTAGATTACCTTGCGCTCATCTTTTTCCTCAGTATTCTCATCTGCTGCATCGGTGCTTTCCTTTTTGATCGGATTGCCGTCAGCATCTAATACCTCAGCTTCATCTTTGTTTTCGTCTTTCTTTTCTTCCTCTTTGACTAAGAGTTCCGGAAGAGTGAGATATTTGTCATCCAGATTCTTGAACAGGATGTAATCGTTCATCTTGTCACAGAACTTGGTATCTTTCAGACAGCCGAATTTGATGAACGGGCTGATGTCGTCCCAGTATTTCTCGTAATTTTCTTTATCCGTCTTGCACATACCGATCAGCTTGTCAGCTACTTTCTTGGTGATGTACTCGGAGATCTTCTTTACAAAACCATCGTTCTGCAGTGCACTTCTGGATACGTTAAGCGGCAGATCCGGGCAGTCGATCACACCTTTTAAGAGCATTAAGAATTCAGGAATGACTTCCTTGATGTTGTCGGCGATAAATACCTGATTGTTGTAAAGTTTGATGGTTCCCTCAATGGAATCATACTCGGTATTGATCTTCGGGAAGTACAGGATACCCTTTAAGTTGAACGGATAGTCCATATTCAAGTGGATCCAGAACAATGGTTCTTTGTAATCTAAGAATACTTTGCGGTAAAATGCTTTGTATTCTTCGTCGGTGCATTCGTTCGGACTCTTTGCCCAGAGAGGGTTGGTATCGTTTAATGGAACCGGACGCTTTACGATCTTTAATTTATCTTTTGCAGGAGAAACTTCAACGACTTCTTTTTCGCCGTTTTCGTTTTCTTTCTCCTCTGTTTTTGCTTCCTCATGGATCGTCTCAACGACAGTGTCTGTGTCTAATTTATCAGCGGCGTCGATCGTCTCATATTCTGTCTCAGCGTTTGCCTTCTCAAGGAAGATCGGAGTCGGCATGAAAGAGCAGTACTTTTCGATGACTTCTCTTGCACGGTACTCGTTGGAAAATTCAACGGAATCCTCGTTTAAGAAAAGGGTGATCTCTGTACCGACGCCTTCTTTGGTGCCATCAGCCATATCAAATTCAGTACCGCCGTCGCAGGACCAGTGAACAGCCGTTGCGCCGTCTTTGTAGGATAATGTATCGATCGTTACCTGATCAGCTACCATGAATGCGGAGTAGAAGCCAAGTCCGAAGTGACCGATGATCTGATCGTCGTTTGCTTTGTCTTTGTATTTTTCAATGAAATCTGTTGCACCGGAAAATGCGATCTGGTTGATGTATTCCTCAACCTCGTCTGCGGTCATACCAAGACCATTATCGATAAATTTTAAGGTTTTTTCCTCCGGATTTACAACAACGTGGATCTCCGGTTTGTAGTCAGACGGTAATGTATATTCGCCCATCATTTCGAGTTTTTTTAATTTTGTGATCGCATCACATCCGTTACTGATCAGCTCACGGAAGAAGATGTCGTGATCGGAATATAACCATTTTTTGATAATCGGGAACAGATTATCGCTGTTAATTGAAAGATTTCCATGTTTCTCTGCCATATTCAAACACTCCTTTATAATCGTAATAAAATGCAGTGGGCAGATCCGCCTCGCTGCTGCCTGAATCTAATATTATAACCGCAAATTTCAAAAGTCAATAGAAAATCAGCACTCTTTTTTAATGAGTGCTAACAAAAGAAACGGAAATGCCTTAAAACAGGGAAAAACCAGTATTTCTTAAAAAAATATAAATTAAGCAGATAAATAGGATTTTCATTTTGCAGGATTTGTTTTATCATGATAACAGTGAAATTTATTAAGCAGATGAAAAAGATGTTTGCTGGGCAGAAATGGAGATTATTATGACACGCGACAATAACATTCCGGAAATTGATTTTGTGATCACATGGGTAGATGGCAATGATCCGGACTGGCAGAAACAGAAAATGGAGTACAGTATGCAGCCGGATCTGTCGCAGAAACAGGATGACAGAAAAGAGAGATACAGAGACTGGGATCTGCTGAGGTACTGGTTTCGTGGTGTGGAGCGTTTTGCACCATGGGTGCGCAGGATACACTTTGTTACATGGGGGCATCTGCCATCCTGGTTAAATAAAGAACATCCGAAGTTAAATATTGTAAATCATAAAGATTTTATTCCAGAAAAATATCTGCCGACATTTAATTCACATGCCATTGAGTGGAATATGCACAGAATCCCAGGTCTGGCAGAGAATTTTGTATATTTTAATGATGATATGTTTCTGATAAAAAAGGTCAGACCGGAACAGTATTTTAAAAATGATCTTCCGGTGGATATGCTGGCTCTTCAGCCTGATGTGGCAAATACAAAAGATCAGGTCATGCCATATATTTACCTGAATAATACCATGCTTCTGGCAAAATATTTTGACAAACGTGAAAATATGAAAAAACAGCCGGGAGCATATTTCCATCCCGGTTATCCGTTTATGTATTTTATTTATAATATGTTAGAACTGGCGTTCCCGTTGTTTACAGGATTTTACACGGTTCATGGGCCGTCTCCTTTTAAAAAGAGTACTTTTGTGAAAATGTGGGAATTAGAGCCGGAGTTGTTAAACGAGGTGTGCAGCCATAAATTCCGTCAGAAAGAGGATGTCAGCCAGTATGTGCTCAGGGAGTATCAGAAACTGACTGGCGGTTTTGTTCCCGGCAATGTAAGAAGACTCTGCCGGTATTATGATGTCTCAAATGATAACAGCAGGATTGTGGCTGATATAGGTCATCAGAAGAGTGGAAGCGTCTGTTTGAATGACAGCAATCAGGAGATTGATTTTGAGTGGGCAAAAGAAGAACTTCATATGGGTTTTGCGCAGATCTTGAAGGAAAAATCTGCATTTGAAAAGTAAGAGGTGAAAAAAGTGATCGTATTAAAAGCAGATAGCGAATTAAAAATGACATTTGAACGGCTGATAAAGACCATGCATGCAAATGTAAACTGGACAGGTCTTTTTGTGGCACTTGATAATTATCTCATTTTACAGGGGGAAGTGCGCTCCCTGTTTTTTCATTTTGACAGTAGAAAAGTGGCGGAAAATATTGTAGATCTGCCGATCAAAGAAGATGAGATCAAAGATACCGATGAGGCAGCAGTACGGGATGTGATCAATATGATCCTGTATGCATTTGGAAAATGGGGAACGATCCAGGGACTTCGTGTGGAAAAAAATACGGAGCAGCTGAATACTCTTTTCGAGCATGTGCTTGCAGGAATCTATATTGAACCGGAATATACCACGCAGTATTTTCGTTTTTATCATGCAGGAAAGCGTATTACCTATGAAGATGTGATACAGGCGGCACTTGAGGCAAAAGAAGCAGTGCAGAAGGAAGAGGAAGCAGACGAGGAACAGGGACTCTGGCATAAAGTTGAATGGAAGATGGCGCATACTGTTTTTGAGAGAACAGAACTTTCACTGTCAGAAAGAGCAAAAGGCAGGATTGGCAATAACTTTTATAAAGTTGGTTACCGCTGCCCAAAATGCAAAGGAAATCTGCATATGATCATGTATCCGAAAGGAAAAGAGTTTCGAATCGAGACGCCTGAGGGAGTAGTCCTTTTGGCAAAAGCATGTACCTGTGCAGCGTGTCACAGATTTTATACGCCGCGCCCATGGAAACTTCTTGGAGACGGCGATATTTATCTGATGGATTTTGAGGAGGATAAAAAGGCATACGAAGATTATCTTGAGCTGATGGGGCGTAACGGCGAGCATGAGGCAAACAGCCGTTATAATGAGTATGAGGACGGCAGAAAGCCGGCGGGTGTCGAGGACGAGCAGCAGCCACTTGAGAAACTGTGCGAGGATCTGCCGGAATATTCAGATGCAGACTTTGAGGAATTATTAAATAAGATAGAAGAGGGATTTTTCCCGGAAAGCAGTATTGCAGCCTGCGAACCTGCCATACAGGAGGAAAAAAAGCGTCGTAAAAAGTTAAAGAGTACGCCTGCATCAGATCAGGACGAAGTCACAGATGATGAAGAAGAGCAGGATGAGAGCAAGAACCGGCACGCAGAAAAACAGCATGGAAATGAAAGCGCGGGTGAAAGTGGATGGAAGCGGAATGAGAACGAAAGGCTGTATGCAGATGCACGTCAGGATGAAACCGAACGACGCCATGTGAAAGTTTCCCGATATGAGAGTGACAGCAGGCAGCCGCACGAAGCTGGGCAGATCAGCGGGGAATCGTCCGATGAAAAATATGCACAGGTAAATAATGCGGAGGCGCAGAAAGTCCGCGAGACTTATCAGGCTAAATTTGGAGTCGCAGACCGTATGTCAGAGCGCCAGCTTTCCGAATTAAAACACCAGCTCATGCATGAAACAAGAATTTCGCCCGAAGAGCGGAAACAATACCTGGATATGTTAGAGGAAAAAGAACAGGACAGAAAGCTTGCCGCGTTAAATAAAAAGGCAGAGAACTGCGCAGATAAAAATTATGCCGTGATGCGCCGTGTCTATGACGAGATTGCAGAGGAAAAGCTGCCGCAGGAGAAAAAACAGAATCTGCTTTTAAATCTGAAACAGAAAATGCAGACACAGGCAGAGCGGGAAGTCGCAGAGCTGGTTGGAAAAATGCCGCCTAATATGGACAGGGCACGTTACCATGCACTTAGGGAGAAATTAAAAGAATACGAAGGAGTAGATTTAACCCCATATCAGGAACGGTTAGAATCGCAGAAAAATCTTGCCGAACAGCAGGAAATAAAAAATATGATCCGCCAGTCGAGAAAAATCACCAGAGATGATCTGACAGAGCTTAAGGAGCGTCTGAAAGAAAAGGAGTTTGAGCCGGGGCTGGTTTTGCCGTATTTTGAGCAGATCGAGAATAAAATCCGTCAGATGGATGAAAATGAGATCGCAGAAATTACCGGTGATCCGGCACACATGTCCTTTGATGAGGGAATGGATGCGTATCAGAAGATTGCAGAAGGACCATATTTACCGGATTTAAAGGATAATGCATTAGAACTTTTAAGCAGGCGTCTTTCCAAGATCAAGACGGATGAGTGTGAACAGCTTGTAAATAAGCTGAAAAATGAACTGGAAGAGGCGGGAATCACAGAAAGCCAGAAACATTATTTTTACCCGGCGAGAAAAGTGCTGTTAAAGCAGGCAGCGCCGCAGGAAACAGAGGTTATCGATTATGCCATGGCATCCTATGCCGCAGGAAACGGTCTGTTTGAATATCCGATTTTTGTGGTGGACACATCGAGAAACAACAGTGGAAAAGAGGGGATTATCCTGACACCGGAACATCTATATTACAGCACACTGATGACATCTTACCGTATTGATGTTCCGTCCATAGATGAGATCACTGCATCCACAGGACTTTTAAACCGTGGTGTGTATGTGACAGAGAAAAATGGGAAAAAGACGAAAATTCCATATGCGGTAGAAAATAAGCAGCTCACGGCATATGCCGGGGTATTGAATGAATTTATTCATTATTTACAGGAAAAACCGGATTCGCGAAATATTTCTTATCTGGCGAAAGAAAAACATGATACGATCTGCTGCTTCCGCTGTGGTTATGTATATAAGGGAGGAAATATCTGTCCAAAATGTGGATTTAAAAACAATGCTTAGAAAATATTAAGAATTATTAAAAATGCATAAAAATGCTTCTTATTTTTGAAAGATGTGATATAATATTACAATACATATTGTTATTTAATTAACAAAATATGTGATGGTTATATAAAAGTTGCACACAGTAAATGACACAAAAAATACAGGCATGTGTATGTGTCAGGGGGCGGCCTTTTGATGGCGGCAGATTGGAGGAAAGATGGCAAGATTTACATTACCACGCGATTTGTATCACGGAAAAGGGGCATTGGAAGCATTAAAGACGTTTGAAGGCAAAAAGGCGATTATCTGCGTAGGCGGTGGTTCCATGAAACGTTTCGGTTTTCTTGACCGCGCAAAACAGTATCTGGAAGAAGCCGGCATGGAAGTACAGCTTTTTGAAGGAATTGAGCCGGATCCATCGGTGGAGACCGTAATGAAGGGCGCAAAGGCGATGGAAGAGTTTGGTCCGGACTGGATCGTTGCAATCGGAGGAGGTTCGCCGATCGATGCGGCAAAGGCTATGTGGATCAAATACGAATACCCGGATATCACATTTGAGGATATGTGCAAGGTGTTTGGTATTCCAAAACTTCGTAAGAAAGCGCATTTCTGTGCGATTTCCTCAACTTCGGGAACTGCAACAGAGGTAACTGCATTTTCCATCATCACCGATTATGAGAAAGGTATCAAATATCCGATCGCTGACTTTGAAATCACACCGGATGTTGCAATCGTTGATCCGGAACTTGCAGAGACAATGCCACAGAAACTGGTAGCACATACCGGAATGGATGCGATGACACATGCAATCGAGGCATATGTATCGACAGCGAACTGTGATTTCACAGATCCGCTTGCCCTGCATGCAATCAAGATGATCCAGCGTGATCTGGTAGGATCTTATAACGGGGATATGGAAAAGAGAGATAACATGCATAATGCACAGTGTCTTGCCGGTATGGCATTTTCCAATGCACTGCTTGGTATCGTACATTCCATGGCACATAAGACCGGTGCTGCATTTGCGGATTACGGCGCACATATCATCCACGGTGCAGCCAACGCAATGTATCTGCCGAAAGTGATCGCATTTAACGCCAAAGATGAAACTGCAAAGAAACGTTATGGTGAGATCGCAGATTTCATGGGACTTGGCGGTGATTCATTAGACGAGAAAGTGGAACTTCTGATCAAATATCTGCGTGGTATGAATGATGACTTAAAGATTCCGCACTGTATTAAAAATTATGGTGCAGACAGTTATCCGACCGAGCAGGGATTTGTACCGGAAGAAGTATTCTTAGAGAGACTGCCGGAGATCGCAGCCAATGCGATCTTAGATGCATGTACCGGATCAAACCCGAGACAGCCGAGTCAGGAGGAGATGGAAAAGCTGTTGAAATGCTGTTACTATGACACGGAAGTAGATTTCTAGGATTTTTCGAAGCGGAGAATAAAAAGAAAAAGACAGACGGATTATTCCTGTTGGGTGGGAATGATCCGTCTGTTTTGCATTCATAGGAAATTACGTCCTATGAATGCAAACGCCCTCCGGGCGGGATGCGCACCTCGCGGAGGAGAAGAAAAATATTTTTGAAGTATGTACAGGCAGATAGTCTGCGGAGATATGATAGAAATGATTTCGCAAACAATTGAAAATAGTCGTATTGCGGTTATAATATAGAAAAGGTAATGTAACATAGCGGTACAAATGAAGGAGGAGTTTTAGTTTATGAGAGGAGGGATGAAAAAAGCTTTTACGGCATTGCTGGCTGCGACTGTTTTGGTTGGTGGGATGCCGGTAAATATGCAGGCGAATGTGATTGCAGAGACAGAAAAAACGGAATCGGCATCAGAGAAAGTAAATGAAAAATATGCGGATACGGAAGAACTGGATCTGATGGATCGTGAACGTCAGGAGACACAGGCAGGCGAACAGGAGAAATGGGAGAATACGGAGCAGCCAGAGTCGGAAGAAACAGAACAGCCAGACACAGAAGAACAGTCAGAGGAGACAGAGCAGCCAGATACAGAAGAACAGCCGGAGGAGACAGAGCAGCCAGACACAGAAACAGAACTGCCGGAAATGGAAGAAGAAACAGACGAACGGGAAGAAACTTCAATCAAGGGGGACGCAAGTGAAGAGCAGATTGCAGCGGAACAGAAGGCCTGGACTCTGATTAATAAATATGCAGACCCGGATTACTTTTTAACAGATCCTGAAAGGAATGCTATAACAGATGCCCAGTTTGAGGAATTAAGACAGGCTGCATTACAGGCTGTAGCCGGGTGTACTACACAGTATGAGAAAATAAAAGCGATCATGGCATTTGTTGCGGACAGAACTTATTATGATTATTACGCCTATTATAATAATAAGCCAAGTTATTGGTCACCTTATGAGGTATACGAGCAAAAACGGGCCATGTGTTCGGGTTATGCAAAACTTATGAGAACCTTGTGTATTTCTATTGGGATTCCATGTATGGATTTAGAGGGACATGCACATGAATACAATGCTGTTTATGACAGTGAAAATGCGAAATGGATTTTTGTTGATGCTACATGGTGCAGTAGCAACTCTTATACCGTAGATAAAGAATGGGAGTATCATGGGTATTCTTACAGGTGTTTTGATCTGACACCGGAAGAAATTGCAGAATTATCAAGTCATCAGATATATCGGATTGATGGTTTGCTGAAAGATGGGTTGTATTACAGTCTGATTCCTTCTAAGTGGCTCAGAGGAGACTGGTATTTCGAACTGGCTGCCGTAAAAAATAAAAATATCCGTCAGGCAAAGTGTGCCGGATTTGAAGATATTGACGTGCTGGAAGTGAATGATGGAGCGGGTGTGTTTGCAGACTGCACGCTGTTGGAAGAAGCAGATTTGTCCCAGACAGGGATAACGGAATTGGAAGGAACATTTGAGGGGTGCAGTGCATTGGAAACGGTGAAATTGCCAGAGAATATAACGAAAATTGGATTTGGCACATTTACAGGCTGCAGTTCACTGGAGAAAATGGATTTATCCCAGACTTTGGTTACAGAAATAGGCGGTAGTGCATTTTCTGCCTGCAGTGGATTAAAAACCGTGAAATTCCCCAAAACATTAACGGCGATTGACAGTTATGCTTTTTTATCCTGTAAAAATTTAACGGGGGAACTTGATCTTTCCCAGACCGCGGTAAAAACAATCGGAATCTGTGCGTTTTATAAGGACGGCGGCGTGCTTGGGAAGATAAGGCTGCCAAAGACGATTACAGAGATTGGCAGCGAAGCATTTTCCTGGGAAACGACAGACGGACCTGAAAAAATATATGTAATAACCAGTCTCTCCAAAGATAAAATCAATGCAGAAGCATTAAAGAGGAATGTTCCGGTTGTCGTGTGTCCATATCTTTATCAAATAAAATTTGATGGAAATGGTGCAGCAAAAGGGAAAATGAGTGAGAAAGCATGTGCGGCGGGTCAGAAGGAAAAACTTTCAAAAAATAAGTTTGAAAAGAAAGGATATACATTTGCAGGCTGGAATACGCAGCCAGATGGGAAGGGAACCTTTTATGAGGAAAATGCCTATGTAAAAAATCTGACAAAAAAAGCAGATGAGGTCGTAACTTTATATGCCCAGTGGAAAGCAGCACAGTATCAGATTACATATAACCTGAATGGAGGCAAAAATAATAAGAAGAATCCCAAAACATATAAAATCACTTCAAAGACGATAAAACTTTCAAATCCGTCAAAAAAAGGGTATGTGTTTAAAGGATGGTATTGTGATAAAAAATGTACCAAAAAGGTAACCGCTATTAAAAAGGGCAGTACCGGAAAAGTAACACTGTATGCAAAATGGGCAAAGGAAAAGTACACCATTACCTACAAATTAAACGGAGGCAAAAATAATAAGAAAAATCCGAAAACATATACCATTACTTCAAAGATGATAAAACTGGCAGCACCAACAAGAAAAGGGTATGTGTTTAAAGGATGGTACCGTGATAAAAAATGTACCAGAAAGGTAACCTCTATTAAGAAAGGCAGCACGGGGAAAATCACACTGTATGCAAAATGGAAAAAGAAATAAACAAATCCAAAATGTTCCACATAACGGAACAAAGTTTTACATTGTGAAAATGTTACAAAAAAACAGGGAAAAACAGTAAAAAAAATGTTGCTATTTAGACAAAATATGTTAGAATAAATATGTGCGTTTTAGAAAGGCACATAACATGGCTTGATTATGGAAACAAATACGGTGTCCATAATTACATAGTAATTTATTTTAGGAGGAATTATCAAAATGGCAAACAAATGGGTGTATATGTTTAGCGAAGGCGACATGACCATGCGTAACCTGCTTGGTGGTAAAGGTG
>OLNQ01004065.1_pt1 | contig 11353 bp, 8 predicted proteins | sample 1672821 | NCBI WGS metagenome assembly OLNQ01 (sample SAMEA3136727, study PRJEB25190) | human gut metagenome | biome: human gut; feature: human-associated habitat; material: faeces | place: Austria | collected 2013
GGTTCTCTGGAATTTGTTTTTCTGATGTTTTCCACAAAGATCGTAGGAGCGGCAGAAGCAGGTGCAGCCATGATCCTGCTGCGGTGTGCGGTCAACATTATTCCATTGGTTCCGGGCGCGTTGCTTGCCCTGACAGACCGCAGAAAAAAGAAAGGAAGCCGGGAATGCCCGGCAGAGTAAGTTATGGTACCTGATCTTGCAAGAATGTCAGTGATAATCAAATCGCAGCATGAAACCTCCGTGATGACGGGAAATTATGAAATGGGCTATGCCTGCGGGCTGCTCTGTAAGCTGGCGGGCCGGGAGGTTCCGCAGTGGGAAACTCCGGTTGAATTAAAAGACCGTGTGGCAGAGCTTTTAACTGGATATGAACCGGCGAATGAACGGGAAAAGAACGTCATCCATATGCTGCATTATTACCATCCGGATGAAACCGCAGACGAACAGGTAAAAGAGCTGATTGGATGGGGGTATGACGAGCAGCGCCTTTGGCAGATGCAGAGGAAGTAGTGCCTGGCACAGATGTTTTTTGTACTGCAGAATCATAGAAAATTTGAGATTGCAACAATAGAATGCACGCTCTGCGAACATTCTATTGTCATGAATTAAAAACCGGACTGGGAATCCTTATGAGAGGAAACACAGACCGGTTTTGTTTGTCTATGGAAGGTGCGTCACCATGCCAATGCCGGTGCGAAATTTTTACTTCGCCAGACCCAGCAGATCATCATAGAAGTTGGGATAACTGATTTTGACACAATCCGCATCTTTAATAGAAGTAACGCCATCGGCTGCCAACGCGGCAACCGCGAAGCTCATGGCAATGCGGTGGTCGAGATAGGAATCGATTTCTGCGCCGTGAAGTGTTTTTCCTCCACGGATTATCATACCGTCGTCCGTAGGTGTGATATCACAGCCCATCGCGCGCAGCCCGGCAGTCACTGTGGCAATACGGTCAGATTCCTTGACCTTTAATTCAGCGGCGTCACGGATCACAGTCTGTCCGTTGGCAAATGCAGCCATTACGGCAATCATAGGAATTTCATCGATCAGTGCCGGGATCAGATTTCCCTCTACAGTTGTTCCATGCAGGGAAGAAGCAGAGACGAGCAGATCAGCAACCGGTTCCCCTGCGCAGACACGTTCGTTTAAAACAGTCAGGTTTCCACCCATTGCGCGGATCACGGTCAGGATTCCTGCGCGGGTAGGATTGATGCCGACATTGCGGATCAGAAGCTCAGAGCCAGGGACCAAAAGACCTGCTGCCAGGAAATAAGCTGCGGAAGAGATATCGCCGGGGACAAAAATCTGCTGTGCATACAGCTCGTTTCCTGGTGTGATCGTTGCAGTCAGTCCGTCAGAGCAGATATCTGCACCGAAACCGGAAAGCATCAGCTCCGTGTGGTTGCGGCTGAGAGCGGGCTCTGTTACGCTCGTCGGACCATCCGCATAAAGACCGGCGAGCAGGATTGATGATTTGACCTGTGCGGATGCGACCGGCGTGGAATAAGTGATCCCGTGCAGGCTGCTGCCGGTGATGTGAAGCGGCGCGCAGCCGTTTTTACGGACGCTTTCGATTTTTGCACCCATCAGAGAAAGCGGCTCCATAATGCGCTTCATCGGACGCTTCTGAATGGAAGCGTCCCCGGTCAGCGTTGTTTCAAAGGTCTGACCACTTAAAATGCCGGAAATCAGCCGGGTTGTCGTGCCGGAATTGCCTGCATCCAACACCTCAGAGGGCGCAGACAGCCCGTGTAAGCCTTTCCCGTGTACTAAAATGCGCTCCGGTGTATTTTCAATTTCAATGCCAAGTTTTTGAAAGCAGCTGATTGTTGAAAGACAGTCCGCTCCTTGTAAAAAATTCGTAACTTCTGTCGTTCCCTGTGCGATTGCTCCGAACATCACGCTGCGGTGGGAGATCGATTTATCTCCGGGGACGATCACTTCGCCACGCAGCGCTTTGCTGGCTGTCAGTTCCATCATACCATTAAAATCCTTTCTGTTTATCAATTTTTTCAGATATGCGTTACATAGCCGCGTCTGTTCAGCAGCTGAATCGCCTTTGTAATCGAATCTTCTTCGTAAAATTCAATTCGCAGGACGCCTTCCTGTGCCTCCCGATTATGGACGATGCCGATATTTTTGATGCTGATGTTGTTCAGCGCCAAAAGCGTGGAGACGGCGGCGATAGAACCTGCTTCATCCGGGATATCCAGACGGATAGAGTAATCCTTTTTGATCGGGCCGCTTCCGGCGTCAATAAAGGAATCGCGGTATGCGCGTGCACCGTCAAAAAAGGTATAGAGCGAGGCAGAATCGTGTTCCTGCAGCTCTTTTTGAACGACGCCAAGGGCGTCGATATAATCCTGCAGCAGTCTGGAAATATTGGCCGTGTTGGTCATGCAGATCTGCTCCCACATGACAGGGGAAGAGGAGGCGATCCGCGTGATATCCTTAAACCCGCCTGCAGCGATGGATTTCATCAGTCCCTGAGCATCGTCATGATCCTGTACCAGATGGACGAGGGCGGCAGCAACGATATGAGGCAGGTGGCTGACAGCAGCGGTCACATAATCATGCTTCTGGCTTTCCACCTGCAGCGGGATCGCTCCCATGGAGGTGACAAGCCCCTGGAATTCTGCGATTTTCGCAGCGGGAACCTGCGGCGCGGGAGCGAGAATGTAGTAGGCGTTTTCCAAAAGGCCCGCCTTGGAATTGGCAAAACCGATTCGCTCGCTGCCCGCCATCGGATGTCCGCCGATAAAGCAGTCCGTTAGTCCCAGAGAGTGGATCAGCGAATTGATCGGCGTTTTGACGCTCCCGACATCGGTCAGGATACAGTCCTTTTTGCGGTAGGATAAAATTTTTAACAGGTTCTCATCGTTGTGGGAAACGGGCGCGCACAGGAAAATATAATCGCAGGCGGTAAACGCGTCGCAGGGAGCCGGATAGGCTCCATCCGCAATTTTCTGTTCTGTTGCGAGCTTCAACGTTTCTTCGTTTGGGTCGCAGGCGATGATGACAATATCCTTCCGGTTGGCCTTCAATGCCCTGGCGATGGAACCGCCGATTAGGCCGAGTCCGACAAAACCACAGGTAATCATGACAGTAACTTACTCCTTAATTTCTGCCCGCAAGCTTCCAGAACGGATCGAGCTCTTTGGAAAGACGGGCGAATTTTTCAAAATTCAAAGACTGAGGACCGTCAGAAAGAGCGCAGGCAGGATTGTTGTGCACCTCGATCATCAGACCGTCCGCGCCGCAGGCAACGGCAGCTTTTGCCATCGGAGGCACATAACGGTAAGCACCTGTCGCATGGGACGGATCTACAATAACCGGCAGATGTGTCCGCTCCTTTAAGACGGGAACCGCGCTCAAATCCAATGTATTTCTCGTGGAAGTTTCATAAGTACGGATACCTCTTTCACATAATACCACATTCGGGTTGCCTTCCGCCATAATATATTCTGCGGCATTGAGCCATTCGTCAATCGTCGCGCACAGACCCCGCTTTAATAAAACCGGAAGACCGGAACGTCCGGCTTCTTTTAATAAGATGAAATTCTGCATATTGCGGGCACCGATCTGGATCATATCGACATATTTGACCGCTGCTTCGATCGCTTCCAGGCTGACAACCTCGCAGATCGTCGCCAGGTCGAAGGCTTTTCCGGCTTCCTGCATGTATTTTAAGCCCTCTTCTTCAAGACCCTGAAAGGAGTAGGGGGAGGTACGGGGCTTATATGCACCGCCGCGCAGGATGGTCGCGCCGTTTTTCTTGACTGCTTCGGCAATCAGCATCAGCTGGTCGTTGGATTCCACTGCGCAGGGGCCTGCCATAATCGTCCGGGTGTTCGGTCCGATAGAGGTGCAGCCGACCTTTACAACAGACGGTTCCGGATGAAATTTCAGGTTTGCGAGCTTATAGCTTTCCGTGACGGGAACGATTCTGTCCACGTCTGCAAGCAGTGCAATATTTTCTGTGGAAAGACGGGATTTGTCACCGACTACGCCGATGATCGTAACCTGTTCGCCCTGGGACAGATGTGCGGTCAGACCGTTTGCTTCAATATACTGTGTGACAGCCTTTATATTTTTATCCGCTGCCTTAGGTTTCATTACAATGATCATAAGTAAAGTCCTCCCTTGAGTGAAAAATCTTTGATTCTGTATCTACTTTTCAAAAAATCTTCTTGTAATATAGCACTTTAAAGTGCGAAAGTCAATTGCATCCTGAATAAATATTATATAAGAATACACGGGAAAGTCTAGCTTTTACAGAACTGGCGAAAAGATTTTCAGATAGTCAAAGAAAAACATGTCCAAAATGACGAAAAGGCTTGCTAAAAATGTGAAAGTTTAGTAGAATATCCACATGGGGAAATTGGGAATGATTTTAATCATCTAAAAATCTTTGACAGAATACCCAGAATTTGCAACATACGGAGGAATGAAGATGAACATTTACACAACTGACAAGATCCGTAACGTGGTTCTGTTAGGCCATGGCGGTTCGGGCAAAACCAGTCTGACTGAGGCAATGGCTTATCTGGCTGGCATTACATCCAGAATGGGTAAGGTCACAGACGGCAATACCGTCAGTGATTATGGCAAGGAAGAACAGAAGAGACAGATTTCGATTAATACCTCCGTTGTTCCCATCGAATGGAACGGCGTGAAGATAAATATTTTGGATACTCCCGGATATTTTGACTTTGTAGGCGAAGTAGAAGAAGCAGTAAAGGCTGCAGGCGCTGCCATCATCGTAATCAACGGCAAATCCGGCATTGAAGTCGGCACCGAGAAGGCATGGGAGCTCTGCGAAAAATATAAACTGCCCCGTTTTGTCTATGTTACCAACATGGACGTGGATAACGCTTCTTTTCGTCAGGTAGTGGAAGATATGACTAATCTGTACGGCAAGAAGATGGCACCGTTTCATCTGCCGATCCGTGAAAACGAGCACTTCGTAGGCTATGTCAACGTCGTATCCGAAACCGGTAACCGCTGGCAGGGCAAGGAGGTTGTTCCCTGCGAAATCCCGGATTACAACAGACCGAATCTTGAGATCTGCAGAGAGACGCTGATGGAAGCGGTTGCAGAAACGAGCGAAGCGTTCATGGAGCGCTATTTTGGCGGCGAGACTTTCTCCGAATCCGAAATTCGTGCAGCGCTGCGTACTAACGTTATTGATGGCTCGATCGTTCCCGTATCGATGGGCTCCAACACCCTCTGCCAGGGCGTTTACACGCTGCTGGATGATATTGTAAAATACGTTCCCAGCCCGGAAGACAGGATATGCGCAGGCATCAGCTTAAAGACAAACGGCATTTTCCAGGCGGATTATGATTTCTCCAAAGCGAAATCCGCATACATCTATAAGACGATTTCCGATCCCTTCATCGGTAAGTATTCTCTGATTAAGGTTTGCTCCGGTGTACTCAAAACGGACGATACGATGTATAACAGCGACAGCGATGTTGAGACAAAGATCGGCAAGCTGTATGTGATGCAGGGCAACAAACCGATCGAAGTGAGCGAGCTGCATGCCGGCGACCTCGGTGCACTTGCAAAGCTGACCGGCGCAAAGACCGGTGATACGCTTTCCACCAAGGCAAATCCGGTTGCTTATGCGAAGACCGAATATTCCAAGCCTTATACTGCAAAGCGCTATAAAGCGGTTAACAAGGCGGATATCGATAAGATTTCCCAGTCTCTGCAGAAGCTGACAGACGAAGATAAGACGCTGCGCGTAGTCAACGATTCCGAGAACCGTCAGACTCTGCTTTACGGCATGGGTGAGCAGCATCTGGAAGTGATTGCAAGCCGTCTGGAAAACGAATATAAAGTAAAGATTGAACTTTCCAAACCGAAGGTTGCCTTCCGCGAAACCATCCGTAAAAACTCTGACGTAGAAGGCAAACATAAGAAACAGTCCGGCGGACACGGACAGTACGGCGACGTGCATATCAGATTTGAGCCGTACGACGGCATAGACCTTGTTTTCGGAGAAGAGATATTCGGCGGTTCCGTTCCGAAGAACTTCCACCCCGCAGTTGAAAAGGGGCTTCGTGAAAGCGCGCAAAAAGGCGTGCTTGCAGGCTATCCCGTTGTCGGGCTGAAAGCAACGCTTGTTGACGGTTCGTATCACGACGTTGACTCTTCGGAAATGTCGTTTAAAACTGCCGCAAGTATGGCGTATAAAAACGGTATTCCAAACGCATCTCCTACACTTCTTGAGCCGATCGGCTCTCTTAAGGTTACATTGCCCGACTCAAATATGGGTGATGTAATGGGTGAAGTAAACAAGCGCAGAGGCAGAGTGCTCGGTATGACTCCTGCCGAGGACAGCGGTATGCAGATTGTTGAGGGCGAAGTTCCTATGGCAGAGATGGATAATTTCGCAACCTATCTTCGTCAGGTTACGCAGGGCAGAGGAAGTTATGAATTTGCTTTTGCAAGATATGAAGACGCTCCGGCAAATGTTGCTCAAAAGATAATTGAAAAAGCTAAGGCTGACGCTGAATAAGCAAAATAACTTTATAATTTTATCAAATCCCGTTGCATTTCTTTGCAATGGGATTTGTTTCTCTTGACTAACTTTGATGTGCTGTGCTAAATTATTGTTAATGCCATTATATGGTGTAGTTTATTTGTTAAGTGGTGTTTTTAGTTGTTGGATTTAGTGCTTTCAAAGTTTATAAAAAATTATGATGACATAAAAAATCCGCAGGTGCGTTCGGCTTGCGGTAATTTTTCGGGTGTAGTCGGAATAATACTGAATCTCATTTTGTTCAGTGCAAAGCTTTTGTCGGGGATACTCACCGCCTCAATTTCGGTAACGGCAGATGCGTTTAATAACCTGTCAGACGCAGGCAGTTCGGTTGTAACATTCTTGGGATTTAAACTTGCCAACAGACCTGCCGATGAAGAACATCCCTACGGTCACGGCAGATATGAATATGTGGCGGGTTTGGGAATATCGTGTGCAATTATCCTTGTGGGTGTGGAACTTTTGAAATCGTCAATTGAAAAAATTATTAATCCCGAAGAAAGCACAGCAATTACTTTGTTGTCGGTATGTATTCTTATCGGCTCAATCTGTGTAAAGCTGTGGATGTTTTTCTTCAACAGGGCAATGTCAAAAAAGATTTCTTCGTCTGCTCTTAAGGCAACGGCAATGGATTCTCTCACCGACTGTATTGCTACTTCGGTAGTTTTAATAGGTTTGGGCATATCTGCCGTAACAGGCGTGAATATCGACGGTTGGCTCGGTTGTGCCGTAGCCGGATTTATTCTTTATACGGGTATAAGCACTTTTAAGGAAAGTCTTTCACCTTTGCTCGGAAATACTCCCGACCCGGAATTTATAGACGAAATCAGAGAAATTGTGCTTTCTACCGAACTTATAACGGGTATTCACGATTTGCTCATTCACGATTACGGTCCGGGAAGATGTATAATTTCTTTCCATGCGGAAGTCCCTTACGATGTCGATATTTTAAAGGCACACGATGTAATCGACAGACTTGAAAGAAAAATACAGGAAAAGTATAATTGCGTGGTTACTATTCATATGGACCCAATTGCGGTTTCCGATGAATATACTATTGAATTAAAAGAAAAGATAAACGAGTCGCTTGACAGTATTGACAGCGCACTCAGCCTGCACGATTTCAGAATTGTAAAGGGAGAAGAACATCAGCGTGTACTTTTTGACCTTGTGGTTCCGCCTGAATGTAAATTAAAAGAAACAGATGCGTTAAATGCCGTGAAAGAAAAAATATCGCAGATTGATGAAAAACTTATCCCGATAATACATATTGATAAAATCTGCCTTGAATGTGGCGGAAATATTAAATTATGATTTAGCAAAACACTTTATTAATCGATTATAAAGGTTTGGCTAAAACCGTGCGTTAAATCGCAAAACTTACTGATAAAAGCAATCAAGCTGTTTGATAAAGCGGCCCGATTGCTTTTTGTTTTGATTTTATGTCAGTGTTTAATTATAAGAACAATATACAATATATTGTGGCGATATAAACAAACGGTCACATATTATAGAAAATTTTTGTAATATTCTAATTTGTAATTATCCTAAAAAAATTGCTCAAATTAAACAAATAAAAAAATCTGTTTTTGTCAGTTTGACGATTGAATTAAACGCCTCTTTATGATAGAATAAAACTTGTGTTCGGCAATACATATACCACAATATATAGTGAAAATTATAAAAGTAACACTAAATATAGATATATATAGGAGTTATAAATACGGAGGAAGAGAAATGATAACAAAAATTATTAAGCGTGACGGACGAGAAGCGAATTTTGACACAGAAAAAATAACACAAGCCATTTATAAGGCTGCACAGGCCATCGGCGGTAACGATTATGATGCCGCAAAAGCACTTTCGGTACAGGTAAGAGATTTACTTGAGAAAAAGTGCGGAGATAAGGCTCCTACAGTTGAGCAGGTACAGGACGCTGTTGAAAAGGTACTTATTGAAAACGGTCATGCAAGAACTGCAAAGGAATATATACTTTACCGTGCAGAGCGTACAAGAGTGCGTGAAATGAACACAAAGCTCATGAAGATTTATGAGGACCTTACTTTTAAATCAGCTAAAGATAACGATGTTAAGCGTGAGAACGCAAACATTGACGGTGATACTGCAATGGATACAATGCTCAAGTACGGTTCAGAGGGCGCAAAACAGTTCAATGAAATGTACATTCTCGACCCTAAGTATTCTAAGGCTCATCGTGACGGTGATATTCATATTCACGATCTTGATTTCTTTACACTTACCACAACTTGTTGCCAGATTGACCTTGTAAGCCTTTTTAAAGGCGGTTTTTCAACGGGTCACGGCTATTTGAGAGAACCTAATGACATTGCGTCATATTCGGCACTTGCATGTATTGCAATTCAGTCTAACCAGAATGACCAGCACGGCGGACAGAGTGTTCCTAACTTTGATTACTCAATGGCTCCGGGCGTTAAGAAAACATACAGAAAGCGTTACAGAATCAATCTTGAAAGAGCAATTGAACTTTTGACAGATGCCGAAGATCCTGACGCTACAGTAAAAGAAATCTGCGAAAAGGCAGAGGAGGCAAGCGGCGAATGGCCGACACTCGAAAATCAGACTCCTAATTATAAAAAGGAGGAGCTTGCACTTCTTAAAGAAAAGTTTGAAGACAGAGTTGCCGAGAAAATTCAGCGTTTTGCGTTTAAACATGCCGAGGCTGAAACAGATAAGGCTACTTTCCAGGCTATGGAGGCACTTATCCACAACCTTAACACAATGCATTCAAGAGCAGGCGCACAGATTCCGTTCAGCTCACTTAACTACGGTACAGATACTTCTCCGGAGGGCAGACTTGTTATGAAGAACCTCCTTTACGCTACGGAAAGAGGTCTTGGCAACGGTGAAACACCTATTTTCCCAATTCAGATTTTCAAGGTAAAAGAGGGCGTAAACTACAATCCGGAGGATAAGAACTACGATTTGTACAAACTTTCAATGAGAGTTTCCGCAAAAAGACTTTTCCCTAACTTCTCATTTATCGACGCACCGTACAATCTCCAATATTACAAGCCCGGTCATCCTGAAACAGAGGTTGCATATATGGGTTGCCGTACACGAGTTATGGGCAATGTTTACGATCCTGACAGAGAGATTACATACGGCAGAGGAAACCTTAGCTTTACTTCAATTAACCTTCCAAGACTTGCAATTCTTTCAAATAAAAATATTGATTTCTTCTTTGAACAGCTTGACAGAATGTGCGATCTCGTTGTAGGTCAGCTTCTTGAGCGTTTTGAAATTCAGTGTCAGAAACTTGTCAGAAACTATCCTTTCCTTATGGGTCAGGGTATTTGGCTTGACAGCGACAAGCTTACTCCTAACGATTCTGTAAGAGATGTTTTAAAGCATGGCTCACTCACAATCGGATTTATCGGACTTGCCGAGTGTCTTGTGGTTCTTACAGGCAAACATCACGGCGAGAGCGAAACTTCACAAAAGCTCGGCCTTGAAATTGTCGGCTATATGAGAAAGAAGATGAACGAGGCTACCGAGAAGTACAAACTTAACTTCGGTGTTATCGGTACTCCTGCAGAGGGCTTGTCGGGCAGATTTGTAAGAATTGATAAAGAGCGTTTCGGAATTATTCCGGGTGTTACAGACAGAGAGTATTATACAAACTCTTTCCATGTACCTGTTTATTACAATATCTCCGCATTTGATAAAATTAAGATTGAAGCACCTTACCACAATCTTACAAACGGCGGTCACATCTCATATATTGAGCTTGACGGTGACCCGTCACAGAATATTGACGCATTTGAGGCTGTTATCCGTTGTATGAAAGAGAGCGGAATCGGCTACGGTGCAATCAACCACCCCGTTGACCGTGACCCTGTTTGCGGACATACAGGTATTATCGGTGATTATTGCCCACAGTGCGGCAGAAAAGAAACTAAGAACGGTCAGGGATTTGAGCGTATCCGCAGAATTACAGGCTACCTTGTAGGTACAACAGAGCGTTTTAACAATGCAAAGGCAGCCGAGGTAAGGGATAGGGTAAAGCACTCTGTTTCCGAATGTTGCGGTATGGAAGATTTTTCCGATGATATTACAGCATAATTATGAGTAAAGATATTATAAGACTTTCAGGTGTTATAAAAAACAGCATAGTTGACGGCCCGGGTTTCAGACTTACAGTTTTTTGCCAGGGTTGTCCGCATCACTGCGAGGGCTGCCACAACGAAAAAACGTGGGACTTTGACGGCGGCTTTGACGGCAAGGTTGAGAAGATAATCAATGTCGCAAAGTCACTTCCGCTCTTGCAGGGACTTACTTTTTCGGGCGGCGAACCGTTTTGTCAGGCAGAGGCATTTGCAGAGCTTGGCAGACTTGCACACGAAAACGGCTATAATGTAGTTACATACACGGGCTATACTTACGAAAAGCTGCTTGAGGGAGCAGACAAACATCCCGAATGGATGGATTTGCTCAAACAGACGGACTACCTTATAGACGGCAGATTTATACTTGAAGAAAAGAGCCTGATGCTTAAGTTCAGAGGAAGCAGAAATCAGCGTATTATTGATGTGAAAAAGAGCCTTGAAAGTAATCAAATAGTTGAAAATTACGATATATAAACAAAACCTGCGTTGTTGAGTATAACGCAGGTTTTGTGTTTTGCTGATTTTTTCAAAAGTCAGAGCAGCAGAGTATTTTGTAAGAAATTATAAAAGTTTGGTCGACCTTTTCGAAGGTCGTGAGTGTGGGCAAAGCCCACAAATACTTTCCGTTTATGCAATCTAACGATAGCCAAAC
>OLNQ01004068.1_pt1 | contig 11340 bp, 10 predicted proteins | sample 1672821 | NCBI WGS metagenome assembly OLNQ01 (sample SAMEA3136727, study PRJEB25190) | human gut metagenome | biome: human gut; feature: human-associated habitat; material: faeces | place: Austria | collected 2013
CCGTGAGAGATTGAGGCCTTACTTGAAGGAGGCGCCCATCGTGACGGTGCGCATGGCGAACTACAAGATCTCGGTCTTGGGCGAGGTGGCCCGTCCGGGCAGCTTCACGATCGGGAACGAGAAGGTGAACGTTCTGGAGGCGTTGGCGATGGCCGGCGACATGACGATCTACGGCGTACGTGACAACGTGAAGCTGATCCGCGAGGACGAGAGCGGGAAGCGCAAGATCATCAACCTTGACCTGAACAACGCCGGAATCGTGACCTCCCCGTATTATTATTTGAAACAGAACGACATCCTTTATGTCACGCCGAACGAGACGAAGGCGAAGAACTCCGATATCGGAAACAGCACGACGTTGTGGGTGAGCTCGATCTCGATCTTGGTCTCGATCGCCGGCCTGTTGGTGAACATACTTAAATAATTGAAAATAGAGAATTGAGAATTGAAAATTTAGAGAGATGGTGGACGATGGTATAAATACAAGCAATAATAATAATAACAATAACAATCCGGAGGGGGAGGATCGTGAGATCAATCTTTACGCCGTGTTTTTCAAGTATATGGTTTATTGGCCTTGGTTCGTGGCGAGCGTGCTGGCCTGTTGTATCGGCATGTACGTGTTCCTGCGTTACCAGACGCCGGTGTATAACGTCACGTCGTCGGTGCTGATCAAGGAGGACGAGAAGAAGGGGGCTAACGCCGCCAGCGGCCTTGCCGCCATACAGGACCTCGGCATGCTCTCGATGACGAGCAACTTCGACAACGAGGTCGAGATCCTGAGGTCCCGCACGTTGATCAAGAAAGTGGTGAGTGACATGGGCCTATATATCGACATGGAGGAGTCGAACGCCTTGGGTTTCAACCCCCCGTTATACAAGAACTCCCCCGTTAACGTGTTCATCACCCCCGAGGAGGCGGACCGTCTGGTGGCCCCCGTCGAGCTGCGCATGCGCTACACGAAGGAGGGTCAGCTAACGGTGAGAGCGGAGTACAAGATCGACAAGGAGGGTGACGAGGAGACGATGGAGCAGGGCTTCGACAGGCTCCCCGCCATATTGCCCACCCCCGTGGGGGTTTTCAGTTTCACGGGCATGGATTCCATACCCGAGTTGGAGGGCGGGGAGATCGAGCTGGTGGCCCACGTCCATACGCCCACGTCCACTGCCGAGGCTTACGGCAAGGAGTTGAGCGTGACGCCCTCGTCCAAGACGACGACGATCGCCAAGGTATCCTTGAGGAACACGGTGAGGCGACGAGGCGTGGACTTCATCAATCGCTTGGTGTCGTTCTACAACCAGGACGCCAACGACGAGAAGAACGAGGTGGCGCAGAAGACGGCTGAGTTCATCGAGGAGCGCATCGGCATCATCAACGGCGAGCTGGGCACTACGGAGAGCGAGCTCGCTGCCTTCAAGCAACGCTCCGGCCTGACGAATTTGACGAGCGACGCCCAGATGGCTTTGCAGGAAAGCTCGAGGTATGAGCAACAACGTACGGAGAACGCCACGCAGATCAACTTGGTGCAGTATCTCCGCAATTATATCGACGATCCTGCGAACATGGACGAGGTGATCCCTGCCAACGTGGGCCTGCGGGATCAAAACCTCACCTCTGTCATCGACCAGTACAACACGATGATCATCGAGCGCAAGCGCCTGTTGCGCACCTCTTCGGACAGCAACCCGGCCATCATCAACATGAACGCCGGCATCGAGGCTATGCGCCGCAACGTGAGGACGACGGTGAACAGTGTCTTGAAGGGTCTCCAGATCGCCAAGGCGGACATCGACCGTCAGGCGAGCAAGTTCGAGAGCCGCATCAGCGACGCCCCGAGGCAGGAGAAGGAGTTCATGACGATCTCCCGCCAGCAGGAGATCAAGGCCACGTTGTACATCATGCTGTTGCAGAAGCGTGAGGAGAACGCCATCACGCTGGCAGCCACGGCAAACAACGGCCGCATCATCGAGGAGCCGCTCGCCGATGAGCGTCCTGTCGCCCCGAAGAGGATGGTTTTCATGCTTGCGGCGTTGATCTTGGGCCTGGCGATCCCGGTGGGCATTGTCTACCTTCATGACCTGTTGAAATACAAGATCGAGAACCGTGAGGACGTCGAGGCGATCACGGGCGTGGCTATCTTGGCGGAGCTCCCGTTGGTCAAGAAGACGGGTGAGGGCTCGATCGTGGTGCGTGAGAACAAGAACGACCTGATGGAGGAGATGTTCCGGGGGTTGCGCACGAACCTCTTGTTCATGCTAGGCAAGGACGAGCGTGTGATCCTTTTCAGCTCCACGCAACCGGGCGAGGGCAAGTCTTTCGTCGCTGGCAACTTGGCGGTGAGCTTGGCTTACTTGGGCAAGAGGGTGGTGGTGGTCGGCATGGACATCCGCAAGCCGGGCCTGAACAAGGTGTTCAATATCTCCCGTAAGATGGAGGGCATCACGAACTACCTTAGCGACCCGGATCACGTGGAGTTGTTCGACATGGTCCAGCGATCCGATATCAGCCCTAACCTCGATATCCTCCCGGGCGGTCCCATCCCCCCGAACCCGACGGAGCTGGTCGCCCGTGACGTGCTGGAGAGGGCTATCGCCCGGTTGAAGGAACGGTACGACTATGTCATCTTGGATACGGCCCCTATCGGCATGGTTACGGACACGGCGATCATCGGCCGTGTGGCCGACATGTGCGTGTACGTCTGCCGTGCGGACGTGACACCGAAGGCCGGTTTCAGCTACATCAACGTGTTGCGGCGTGAGCGTAAGTTCCCGAAGCTCGCGACGGTGATCAACGGCTTGGACATGACGAAGCGCAAGAACAGCTACGGCTACGGTTACGGCAAGAAATACGGCTACGGCAAGGGATACGGTTATGGCTACGGCTATGGTTACGGTTTCGAGGCCGGTGACAAGAAGAAATAACTAATACGCAAATCATGCAAATAACATTACTACTACTGTCGGGCTTCCTTTTCTCCGTGCTGTTCGGGATGGTGATCATCCCGAGGATCTTGGTGATCTCCCACAAGAAACGGTTATATGATGTCCCGGATTCCCGTAAGGTACATACGACGCCGGTCCCCCGTTTGGGCGGCCTGTCGTTTTTTCCGGTGATCCTGATGTCCATGTTCCTTGTGATAGGCTTCCGCCTGTACTTTTGGGATATGGGCTCATCGAGCCTGTCGTTCAACATGCTCTATGAGTATCTCTTTCTGTTCGTGGGCATGACGTTACTCTATCTAGTGGGTGTCTGCGACGATCTAGTGGGTGTTGGCTACCGTTACAAGTTCGCCGTCCAGATCGTGTCGGCGTTATTATTAGTACTGTCCGGTAATTGGTTCGGTTCCTTGGGAGGCTTGTTCGGTGTGTACTCGGTTCCCGCTTGGGTGGGGATCCCCGTCACGGTCTTTATCGTGGTGTATATCACGAACGCCATTAACTTGATAGACGGTATCGATGGCTTGGCCTCCGGTTTGTGCAGTATCGCCCTGTCGGTCTTGAGCGTGATCTTCTTTATCCGCATGCAATATGTTTACGCCTTGTTGGCCATCTGTACGCTGGGAGTCCTCATGCCTTTTTGGTGTTACAACGTCTTTGGCAACGCAAACCGTGGCCATAAGCTTTTCATGGGCGATGCGGGTAGTCTTACGCTGGGCTACGTGATCAGTTTTCTGATCATCCATCTGTGCGTGTCGAATCAAGTCTTACCGGAGTTACCAAATCCCTATATGGTGATCGCTTTCTCCACGGTCTTGGTCCCTTTACTCGATGTGATCCGTGTGGTGCTTCATCGTCTTCGTAATCATCGTAACCCGTTCTTGCCCGATAAGAATCATTTCCATCACAAGCTGCTTCGTACGGGTATGCGTGTACGGATGGTGATGGTGACGATTCTGTGCGTATCGATCTTCTTCATAGCGTTGAACTTGCTGTTGGCCAAGCGTATGAATATTACATACCTCTTGTTCTTGAACCTCTTCCTGTGGTCTCTTCTCCATTTGACGATCAATCGTTTCATTTCTAAGTATCATAAAGAACAAGAGATGAAAGAGGTTGGCGGTATTTTTACAAAGTAAGATATTCCTCCCTCGCATCGAAGCAGGGGCAAGCCTTGTGTATATAAGGGCTTAATTGATAATGTCCAAGGATGCGTGCCTCCGGATAGTCCCTTTTTAATTGCCGTAACAAGTCCATCAAGGTACAGCGCTGGGCATAGGTCCGGGTATCGGCCGGACGACCTTGTTCGTCGAGTCCACCCTCATAGCATATACCGATACTGTGGTCGTTCCATCCGGCTGCATGCGCCCCGATCTGGTTGACCGGGCGGCAGCGGTGCAGTTCCCCGTCCCGTGTGATATAGAAATGATAGCCGATATCGGCGAATCCCCGTGCCTTGTGCGATGAACGGAGCGCCTCCACAGGAAAATCCCTGTCATATCGTGTGGCCGAGCAATGAATTACAAGGAGGCTGACCTCCCTGTAATTCTGGTAGAAACAATAAACCTTACCCATGATAATTGAAATTGAAAATTAGAGAATACAGGATTGGATGCCAAGTGCTCCCGCGATGGCGGTAGCTACGGCGATGATCACTTTGATAATAGTACTCCATACGGACTTTTTCATGAATTATGAATTTTAAATTATGAATTATGAATTATGAATTAGGAATCCCGGCTGATATAAGAGGAAAGCTTGGCTTTCCTTTGGACGGCCTCAGCGGACGGGCGTCAAGCGAAGAGACCGTAGCGAGCGTGAGGAGCATCCCTGTCTGAGCGAAGCGAGTTGGGATGCGACAGCGAGCGTAGGTCTCGAAGTAGCCCGTCAGCGTCAGCCTTGACCTTTTGGTTACTTTTGGGTCAAGCCAAAAGTGACACATCAGATCTCATCAGGCGACTCAGAATCGGAACCGCCCCCTTCCTCTACCGGCGTCCCGAGTATCGTCACCTTGAGCAACGAAGTCTTCTCGCCCAGCAGCGAGTAGCGTCGTGCCCCGTTCAGTATGGTATAGGAAGGCGAGAATCCCGGCACGATAGTCCGTATATGCGTAGCCTTGACCTCGGGGGCGGTCGCTACCCCCTTCTCCGTGACGAAGCGGTTATAGACGGTTCCGAACCCTAGCAGCTCCACCTTGTAACCTTTCTGTAGGTTCTTGATGACATACCGCTGATAACGATCCAATACGTTCAATACGTCACCCTTCGTGAGCGACGACTCCTCGGCGATCTGGTCGGCCGCATCTTGTGTGGACAGGGTACCGAAATAATAGGGAACCGGCTTGTACACCTCCTGCTTAGGATCCGTCTTGGGGATAAAAAACTTTCGTGCTTGAAATGCTTGTGGCATAGTTTGATAATTAAAGATTAATAATAGAAAATTAATTGCTTGCTGATCAATGTTACAAAGATAGGTTCCGCCGTAAGGGGCGGTGATGCCGATTGATGCCCGGGGTAGGGAATAACGATTAATTAACATGGGACGCAGTGATAACCGCCGGTTTCTTACGCTGCCTATCGTAAGCCCCTTTGAATAGGCATTATAAGAAGCCTTGGATGGGCATTGTAAAGACCTTAGAATACCCATCCAAGTTGACAGTTGACTAGTGACAGTAGGCTGTTTTTATTTACCTCTGTGCGCAACTGTCAACTAATTTACGGTTCTCCTAGGTAGTGGATGATTAATCTGATCTGTCGGGGCGTAAATATACGTTGCTCGGGGCGGTAGCCCGTCTCCCGCAGCTTATCGTACAACTCCGTGCATCGGATGATCCAACGGCGTAGACGGTTACAAGCTTGATGGGAGGCCAGCTCAGGGAAATAGGATGCCGCCAGTGCAGACTTTCTTAATGGTAAGGACATTTGATTTATGATTTATAGATTTGGGAGAATGAAACTTTCAAACTTTCAAACATTCGTCCCCCCCTCACACACACACGCCCGTGGGGTACATTATATAGGGGTGTGAGGGAGGTCGGGATTACTTATGGGTGACACGGTTGCCGAAGCTGTACTCGCCCCGGCCGTTCTTCTCCAGCGTGCCTCGTTCCTGCATTCGCTTGAGGCAGGTATCTAGGGTGGCGGTGGGGATGTTGTTCCTCTCTGCTTCCTCCAAGGCCTGTTGTCGGTTGAAAGAGAGTGGAAGGGCCGCGAAGAGAGCCTCTTGGGGCGTGGGCGTGCGAGAGCGTGGCACCTCGTCAGACGGAAGCAGGGTGAGTATGCCCGCCGAATGACGGTAGAGCGGCTCCACGAGCGAGAGGACAGCCTTAAAATCGTCATCATCGATACGTAACTCTAGGGAAGGAACGATACCGTCCCGTACGTTCTCCTCCGGGATCTCGAGGGCAGGCGAGAGACCGGGACAATTGAGGATTGAAAACTGAGAATCGAGAATGGCTTGTGGGATGAGGAGACTCTCCACCGATCGTAGGAAGGCCACCACGGAAGCGATCCGGCAGATATTGATAGCGATACGGGCCACGGAGCTTCGCATCGGATATCCGTAGGAAAGGCCGGCGTGCCCGAATATGCGTGCGAAGCAGCTGTTGAATTGCTCCTTTTGCGTGTCGGAGAGATGGAATTGTATGATATTGACCCTCTCACGCAGGTAGTCCACGAGCATTTTCCACTGCTTCCCCCAATCGGAGAAGAGGCTATCCATGTCCTCGTCGCCCTGCTCGAACTGATCCGCCCACTCGTCGATGGGTGGCATCCGGTAGAACAATTGGCGTGAGAACAACCCGTTCTCGGCCGAGGGAATGAGTGGCCGTACCTGCGCCGGGGTCCCGCTTAACAAGACACTGAGGTAAGAGGCCGGGCACTCCCGGTATTCCCGGTTCGTGCGTCGGTTGAAAGCCAGTCGCTCGTGGTCGTGGCATTTACGCAAGGTATCGCTCCAGTGCCCGTGCTCGGTGCCGATGGCCGTGCTCACGGTATCGGCCTCGGTCTCGCAGATCAGCCCTATGCCGTCGGCCTCGATGAGGTTCTCCAGCACGCCGGTGCCGGAATTGTTACCGGCGATAAGGAACATCTTGAGGGGAGGCATCTCGGGCTCCGGCGTATCGGATTTTTTCTTGCCCAGCGAGTCCCAACGGCTCTTCTCCTCCCGGTAAGCTTTATGCCTCTGCCGGTAGTTCGCCATCATCGCCTCATGTATCGGCTCGGCAAGCCGGCGTGTCCAAGCGAGGGCTCCCTTTCCCGAGGCGGGAGGGGCGACGATGAACGTTTGCAGGCAAGGGTAGTAGAATTTTCGCCCGTACGATATTCGGAGCGATTTGTTGAGTGTCGCTCCCAACACGGTGATAGCGCCCAGCAGGAGGATATCCCGTTGGGCGGGGGTATCGCCCCGGCCGATCATCCGCTTGAGGAAAGCGGGCCAAGGATACTCCGGAAAGGCGGGCGGGACATTTTTCACGGACTGTTCCTCGTGCGTACACGTGTGCGTGTGTGAAGGAGGCGTGAATGTTTGAAAGTTTGAAAGTTTCCCGGCCTCAGCCATGGATTTGTCCAGTTTCACGCCGGCTAGGTCCGCCAAGTGGAATACGGATCCCAAGCCATTCCGTCCGTTGCCTCCTTTGAGGGCATGGTCGTATAGTTTATCCGCCTCGGTGGAGACATATTTCTCCGACATCCGGCAGATACGATGAAAGAATGTCCGGCCGGCCTCTCCGCAATCGTTGGCGATGGCGAAGGTGATCGGCATATACTCTTGATAGGTGGGAGCGATGTTCGCCCCCTGTTTCTCGATGGCGGCAACGAGCCGCTCCAGATCAGATAATGGGTTCATGATGAATGAATAATGAATGGTGAATAATGAATAACGATTTATAACTGCCAACTGTCACTTGTCCTCTGTCAACGATTCCGGTCTCCTAGCCTCGCTGAGGGATCGTGGCAAAGGAAGCAAGCCCGTGAGAGGTCTGCGTTCGTGGCATCAGCTTTCAGCCCGTATTTCCACTCAAGATATTCCCAAGCGAATCGTACCGCCTCATCGAAAGACTCCTCTACGGTTTTCTTGATCGACAGGCGATAGGGTACGAGGAGCTTGATTCCCGTGGTACTGGGACTCACGAAGGAGAGATCGGGGCGTAGCCGCTCATCGGCGAACAGCGTGTCCCTCCAACAGATCGCCTCTTCGGGTGAGGAGAGGTGATCGATGTCGATGACGAACTCGCCCGAGGGCACGAGCAAGTGATCTTCCTTGCGGTAGGAGAAGATACCGGCGGGCGTGACATAGGGTAGCAAACTCTGTTTCAGCCGCCTGAACCGTTTCTCGTCGCTCGATGCGGCACGTACCTGATCGGTACGCTCACGCAGCCACTCGCTGGTGGTGATATAGGCGTACAATTGACTGACACAGACGACCCCGTTCGGTACTTGATTGGTGATGGGGGCGTTGAAAAAGGAAAAGATAGACTCTTTCATGATCGGATAAAATAAATTGATTATTCGGTTACTGCCGGTAAAGGAACGCGTTCCTGCCCGTTCCCGGAATAGCGATGGACGGGACGGGTACGGAAACGGACGTACGGTGGATGAAATGAGGATAGAAATAAAATATACCCCCGTGAAAGGGGTGATTATTGTTAACACTTAAATTAAAAACGGATATGACAGAAAATCAAGAGCGGGCGGAACAGGCACGTTCTGCCTTTACGGTCAATGGAGGTAACGTGCAGATCCTGCCCAATGCCACCATCGCTATCCAGAACATCCATTGGGGTGACGGGACGGTGACACGGACGGAACGCTGGATTACGCCCGCGGAATCGGGACTTCATGAGTCTCCGTCTCCTCCGATAAACTCTCCTGCCCCTCCGGTGACGGCTGAACCCTCCTCGTTGGCCTTGTTCATCCCGGACGAGGCGACCCGTCTTGTCTACGAGGCCCGCCTACACGCCTGCCCGGACACGGTCACCCTTTGCCAAACGGTATTGACGGACCTTTACAACGAGATCCTAGCCGACTACTCGTCTCCCCTCAAGCTGGTCAAGAGCCGTGCCTTCATCAGCGCCCTCTTGCCTCACCTCACGTTCGTGAACGGGGCGAATGTACCGAGCATTCGGTATGGGATCAGGAAGTATGTGCTGGGGGAAGGAGGATAATTGAAAAAAAGAGCTATATTTGCATGAATAAGAACAAAAAGTGAAAAATATGTCCCGTTTGATTGTAAAAAATGTAGGACCCATAAAGTCCGTGGATATAGAACTGAAGAAGGTGAATATATTCATGGGTCCACAGAGTTGTGGCAAAAGTACATTGGCTAAAATTATCAGTTTTTGTACTTGGATGGAGAAAACAAATGCGTTTGAAGAGAAGATGGCATGGAAGGATGCCTATAAACGCTTACAATCTTATCATAAATTATCCGGTTCTTATTTTAATGAGGATTCCATGATCTATTATGCCGGCGATAACTTGACATATGCTTATAATTGGAATGAAGCCGAAGCGATACCGATCCCATATCGTGTTGAATATGAATCGGCACATTATAATGAGAAAGAGTTTTTCTTTTTCCCGATAGAAAAGAAAATCAATCCGAAGGTGATTTATATCCCGGCGGAACGAAATTTTGTCTCTGCCGTCCCCAATCTTCGTGACTATGCGGAAGATAATGATAATCTTCTGGATTTTATAAAGAATTGGTACGATGCCAAACGAAAATATCCTATTGACCATAAGATGGACATCTTGAATATGGGAATAGAATACTATTTAGGGGATGGAGATACGGACGTGTTGCAGATGCGGAACGGTAAAAAATTGATGTTGCGTACTGCATCCAGCGGATTGCAGTCTATCGTGCCATTGATCCTGTTGATCGATTGGCTTTCCAAGGGCATATATGAGGAAGAGAAACCTTATTCCTATGCGGAGGGAGAAAAGATCGTAAAACTGTTGGAAAAGCTGGACGGGGATAATCGGACATCAAAGGAAGTAGAGGAACTGAAAAGACGTTTAGCGGGCTTTATACAGGGAAAAGTATATACGCATACGCAGTTTGTGATAGAAGAACCCGAGCAAAATCTTTTCCCCGAGGCCCAGAGAGACCTTCTTTTCTATCTGTTAACCGCTATCAATCATGGAAGGAACCACCGTTTGGTGCTTACGACCCACAGCCCGTATATCCTCTATGCCTTGAATAACTGCTTGATGGCTTATAGGGTGAAAAGCGAGATGCCAGAAGAAGAGTATGAGGAATTGGATTGTAGAAATGCGGCGTTGAATCCGATAGATGTAGCGGTTTGGGAAATAGAGGATGGCAAGATGCGTTCGGATGGGAATAATCCTAACGGAACCATTCAGGATGCCTCCGGATTGATCCGGGCTAATTATTTCAATCGTATCATGCAAGGAATCATGAAGGATTTTAATAATATGCTTAATTATTATGAGGAGGGATGAGAGACGTATTCCCACATATAGAGAATCATAATTCGGATATTTATATAGCTGACTATACGGAGTATTCTAAGACACACGATACTTCTGTTTCTGGTGTGAAAATATTGGCAAATAAACCGGGGGAACTGGAAGTATTTCATTTGAAAAATAAAAAGGGTATTTCTATTGATGCTGTCAATTTTGAAGAGAACCAATCTGTGCTGAAAGACGAGCAGGGCAAGGTGGTAAAGCAATGTGAATGTATGTGTGCGTCTTCAGGAGCCAAAAACAAGGGATGGTTATTCTTACTCGAACTAAAATATTGCTTAGATAAAAATATAGCCTCGAATGCCGGTAATGCTTTGAGGCAATTGGAAAAAACATTCTTGTTCTTGAGAGACGAGAAAAAAATCATAAATCGCCAGTGTCATCGTGTTTACTGGATTATTTCTATCCCAGACCATAGCAGTAAAGCCCCTTTTGACGCTTTCGTCCTAGACCAAGACAAGAAACTGAAATACAAGCAAGACTTAGATGTTATCATTTTCGGGGAAAATGAGGTTGAGGTGCTTAATGAGGGGTATTTAAGGGTAACTCTCAAGGGCTGATATGTACGGATAAAGTTATAGATAGAAAAGTTATTTACGTACGTGAGTTTATAGCCAAACTTGAATTATTACACTAGAATATTCGCAAGGGAACAAAAGATATGAAAAGCTGATTCCTTTAGCTTATATCAATATCATGATAAACATAGTTTAAACTCATTTAAAATCAATACATTCAACTTCCTGTTCTGCTGATTTATTGGCAGAACAGGAAGACTTGAGGGTGCTTATTCTTATGTCTGTTACATCAGAGAATAATAAACGGATAGCGAAGAATACGTTGTTCCTTTACGTGCGTATGCTCCTTATTATGGGGGTGACGCTGTATACCAGCCGGGTAGTGCTACATGT
>OLNQ01004072.1_pt1 | contig 11333 bp, 6 predicted proteins | sample 1672821 | NCBI WGS metagenome assembly OLNQ01 (sample SAMEA3136727, study PRJEB25190) | human gut metagenome | biome: human gut; feature: human-associated habitat; material: faeces | place: Austria | collected 2013
ATAAAAATTCTCCACGTGGAGATTTCAAAATATCCACGTGGAAATCCGTTTTTCCTCGACATGGCTCCGTTTCGATATTCAGTTGGATGTAAATTATTGTAGCGAGCCGGTGTCGAATTTTCTCAAACAGAGCTGACGCATCATAAGACTGTTTCAACAATCAACAGTCTCATCATAATCGCTCTGTCAGAAGCTACAGATAGCGACCAGCGAGGAATAGATGAGGTTACTGTATTATAATGCGTCAGCCCTGGTAGTCGCCCGCGAGGTCCGTACGGTATTGCTTATTTTGTTACCTTTGCTCCTAGAGCGAGCGACAGCGAGTGACTCCCCCGTGAGGTGCTTGTTTCTGGCACTTGGGGAGCCCCCTAGTCGGTCGTCACATATCATCGGTAGCACGATGCACTGTACAAATCTAACGACACAATAAAACTATGGCAACTTTATCACCCGAACTAATACAGCAAGCACAAGAACGAGCCAAGCAATGGCTCACCCCCGCCTTCGACAGTGAGACACGTCAGCAAGTAGAGGCTCTCCTCGCAGCTGAGGACAAGACACCTCTCGTGGAGGCTTTCTACCAAGTACTAGAGTTTGGCACGGGAGGTCTGCGTGGCATCATGGGAGCCGGCACCAATCGTATGAATAAGTACACCGTCGGCATGGCGACGCAAGGACTGGCCAACTACCTCCTGCAATGCTTTGCTGGTGAAGAAATCGCCGTCGCTATCGGATACGACGGACGAAACAACAGCCCCTTCTTCGCGCAGACGACCGCCGACGTGCTCACGGCAAACGGCATCAAAGTCTACCTCTACGATGCGCTCCGCCCTACCCCGATGGTCTCCTATGCGATCCGTCAGCTCGGCTGTAAGAGTGGCGTCATGGTGACCGCCTCGCACAACCCCAAGGAGTACAACGGCTATAAGGTCTTCTGGAGCGACGGTGCGCAGATTATCGCTCCTCACGACAAAGCTATCGTCAGCGAGGTGAAGAGCATCACAGACATTGCCCAGGTGAAGTGGCAGGGCAATCCAGCACTCGTCGAGATGATCGGTGCCGAGATGGACGACCGCTTTATCCACGATGTGTGTGGTCTGTCACTCTCGCCTGAGTCGGTAGAGCGTCATCGTGATATGGGGATCGTCTACACACCTATTCATGGTACTGGCGTACGCATCGTACCTCGTACGCTAGAGGCTTTTGGCTTTAAGAACATCATACATGTGCCCGAGCAAGATGTCATCGACGGCAACTTCCCCACGGTCGTCTCACCGAACCCCGAGGAGCCTGCAGCGATGAAGCTGGCGATAGAGCGTGCCGAAGCAACGGGTGCTGACCTAGTCCTAGCGAGTGACCCTGACGGCGACCGCATAGGTGTCGCCGTGCGTAACGAGCAGGGTGAGATGCACCTAATCAACGGTAACCAAATCTGCGCCCTCCTGACCTACTACACGATAGCACGCCGCAAGGAGCTGGGCGACCTGCGTCCCGATGACTTTGTGGTCAAGACGATTGTGACCACGGAGTTGATCCCCGCCATTGCGAAGGACTACGGAGTGGACTATATGGACTGCTACACAGGCTTTAAGTGGATCGCCAATGAGATCCGCGAGCAGGAGGGCAAGCGTCGCTACATAGGTGGTGGCGAGGAGAGCTACGGCTACCTCTGGGAGACTTTCGTACGAGACAAGAGTTCGGTGTCGGCTTGCTCTATCTTTGCAGAGCTGACGGCGTGGGCACTAGACAAGGGGCTGACGATTGACATGCTCCTGGAGAAGATTTACTACGAGCATGGCTACTTCCTCGAGCAGGGCATCAGCGTGGTGCGCAAGGGCATCAAGGGTGCTCAGGAGATAAGTCAGATGATGGTCGACTACCGCTCTAACCCGATGAAGGAACTGGCGGGCAGCCCCGTGGTGAAGATACTGGACTATCAGTCGCTCGAAGGCAAGTGTCTCAAGAGCGGTGAGACCTTCCCAATCAAGATGCCTGCAACTAGCAATGTACTACAGTACCACACAGCCGACGGAACGGTGCTCTCGATACGTCCCTCCGGTACGGAGCCTAAGATAAAGTACTACATAGGGGTCACCTACAAGCGCGGAGCCGATCCCGCTTGCGACCGCCCCGAGCAGCTACTCCGTGACCGCATCAAGGCGATTCGTGAGCAGCTAGGTATCTAAGAGTCGGTACACATTAATATATATGGTTACAGACGATATCTATCAGCTCATCTCTGAGCATCAGCTAGCTCCGGCGGTCAAGTTGCTAGGTGAGCAGATGCAGTCTCATGCACGTATCCCCGTGGAGCTACGTGACCGCTACTACTCGGCAAAGCGTGTCCTTGAGACGATGCTCCAATACCTAGAGTCGCCCATTCAAGACCCAGAGCTGGTGGCAAACTACAGCTACCTGCTCCGGACGCTCTATGAGGTAACCGATGCTCTGCGAGACTCCGAGTGGCTAGCCCAGTCATCTAACTACGAGAAGCAGGCGAAGTACTACTCCTTACTACTGGACAACGGCGGACTCGCGATGGTAGTCGAGCAACTGACACTCCAGAGCAATCTCGCCACAGTAGATCGTCCACGCTACGATGAACTGGTCAAAAGGCTCACGATGGGGCTCCTCTACACACAGGAGTGGAGTAGCGAAGTGGCTTCCTCGCTCGACCAGCTGGACGACTATGTGCAGCAAGCTGCGCTTACGGCTGTAACGCTTGCCCTGCTACGCACGTGGCACTGGGGCAAGCTCTGCTGGCTCCTCGCTAAGCTCGTAGAGACACGGGGGGAGCAGCAGACGATGGTGCGCATTCGTGCCGTCGTCGGGACACTACTCGTCGGGGAGATATACAACAGTCGTCTGGCACTCTACGAGGAGCAGCTCCCCTACTCGCTCCAGCAGATCGGCGAGGCTATCACCCTCGAGGAGTACGATATGATATGGAGTCACCGCCTCCGTATGAAATACACGCCACAAGTGGTGGAGTATGTTCAGAAACTCTTCGGACGCTTTAACAGCCCAGAGTTTCAGCAGCGCTTTCAAGAAATTATCTCTTCGACAGGAGACAGCTCCGAGCCAGCCACCTTCGAGAGTGTCTTCGGTGATGAGGAGGAGTTACTGCCTCTCGTAGATGATGTGCAGGAGGGGTACGAAGCGCTCAAGCGACTTGTGGCTCGCGGCTTCGATGTCAATGCCTTTGCGACTAGCTCGCTACTGCAGGGACCTTTCTTTGAAGATGAGGCGCACTGGCTCGTCCCGTTTGACCTGCAGCACAGTTCGCTAGCGGCCGTCATGGCTCAGTTTAGCAATGAGTACCAGCTCGGCGAGGATCAGATCATGACGCTACTGCGAGAGTCCATCTTCCAGCAGGTAGACATAGACTTCTACGGCTCTATCTTTAGGATTAGTCAGTTACCTGGTCAGGTCCTGCAAGGCATCTCGCAGGGCGTCTTAGCAATGGAGAATGTGATCAACCGCACCCCTTATGTCCGGCCTCAGGAGAGACGGCTGCTAGGTGCGGAGGAGTACACAAAAGCACTGCAAGGATACATCTGCCAGCTAGCACGAATCTACACGTTCATCGGAGCTAAGGTCGCGACGGAGACACCTTTTGAGATACGCTTCGGCAAGCTCAACCCCTTTGCTCAGCGACAGACGGAGGAGCTATACGACAAGCATCTCGAGTTGCTGCGCGCTTACTGCGTACAGACTAAGGAATACGCTGGCGAGCAGGCCGCCATACAGTTTCAGATCATGCGCACCACAGAGCCAGAGGCTCGCGCCCAGCTCATGTACCGTCTCGCACAGACCTACTACGAGGAGCAGAAGTACATGCAGGCTTACTTCGTCATGCAGCAGGTACCTCCGCACCTACTCCCGGGCGAGACTAGTCCGCTCTTCATAGCGCAGGTGCTCTACCGTATGGAGCAAGTGGGACTTGCGATTACCCTATTGGAGAAAGTGCGCCAGCAGCAGTCAGAGTCCGAGAAGCCCTCGCTCGCTGTCTTGCGACGACTTGGCACACTCTATATGAAAGTACGGCTCTACGACAAGGCACTCCCGTTGCTGCTACAGTGCGAGTTTGAGGACGAGCATCCCGACACACTCTATCCGATGATTGCTTGGTGCTTGCTGATGACACAGAGATGGGATGAGGCAAAGGCATACGCCAGTCGCCCCGTCACCTCATACGACCAGCTGGACAGCGACTCACTTGAGCTGGGATACAAAGAGCTAACGCCACTCCTACCCGCTCTCTTGACACTCATCGGTGGAGACCTCCACGGCACGCTACAGGCTCTAGACAAGCTCCTCGCATCGACTGAGGAACCACAGCAGAAGAAGATCCTCTCCGTCTACGGCGAGTGTATGTATGACCTCCAGCAGCTGGGCGTACCGAGCCATCTACTCGAGTTAATCCAGACCTGGCTTCACCAGCGGATAAACACTTTCTAAGTTCATTCACACAGACCAAACTAGATACCTCATATTCATGACAAACATTCATCAGTTCGACTTCTCAGGCCTCCGCGCACTCGTTCGTGTAGACTTCAACGTACCCTTTGACGACGAGGGGCATATCACTGACGACACCCGTATGCGTGCTGCCCTGCCCACGCTACGCAAGATCCTATCCGATGGCGGCAGCGTCATCATCGCCACACACCTCGGTCGACCCAAGGGTCGTGATCCCAAGCTCTCTACCGCGCTCATCGTGCCCCACCTCAAGGAGCTCATCCACGTACCCGTCATCCACTGCCCCGTGAGCCGTGGAGCTCAGGCGCAAGAGATGGCGCAGGCACTCCAGCCGGGCGAGATACTGGTACTAGAGAACGTCCGCTTCGAGGAGGAAGAGCAGGGCAAGCTCAACAACCCCGACCAGTACACCAATGAGGAGGAGCTCAAAGCGGCTAAGGCAGATCTCAAGGATCGTCAGCGAGCTTACGCCCAGGAGATGGCTACGCTAGCTGATGTCTACGTCAACGATGCCTTTGGCGCTGCACACCGAGCACACGCCACGACGGCTCTCATCGCTCAGTACTTTGCCGCAGACAAGAAGATGTTTGGCATGCTCATGCTACAAGAGGTCGAGGCTGTACAGCGTGTCCTGCACGGTGCTAAGCACCCCTTTACCGCTATCTTAGGAGGTTCTAAGGTCTCCTCCAAGATTGACATCATCCTCAACCTGATGGACAAGGTGGACAACCTCATCATCGGGGGCGGTATGGCCTACACCTTTGTCAAGGCGCAGGGTGGCGAGATAGGTCGCTCCCTCTGTGAGGAAGACAAGATTGACGTAGCACGAGACATTATGGAGCGCGCTAAAGCTAAGGGCGTGCGACTCCTCCTACCTGCAGATACGGTCGCCACATGCGACTTCGCCAACGATGCCCCTGCCGAGACCTACCCGACCAATCAGATCCCGGCCGACCGCATGGGTATGGACATCGGTGCTCAGGCTTGCTCCGATTATCGTGAGGTCATCCTGACCAGCAAGACGATCCTATGGAATGGTCCTGCGGGAGTCTTTGAGTTTGACAACTTCGCTCGTGGCTCCGAGGCTATCGCTCAGGCAGTCGCTGAGGCTACACGACAGGGTGCCTACTCGCTCGTCGGTGGAGGGGATAGTGTCGCCTGCATCAACAAGCTCGGACTGGGCGACGAAGTATCTTACGTATCTACTGGTGGCGGTGCGCTCCTAGAGGCTATCGAGGGAAAAGCACTCCCCGGCATCGTAGCCATCGACCCGGACTATGGCAAGTAGTATGAGAGCAAGCTCATCCGCTACCCCACTCGTCTCGCTCGTTCGTATGACGCGGTGCGACCTCTGCGATGAGACGCATCAGAGCCATCTACCTACGCTCAGACAGCTCTACGAGGAGGCCTTTCCCCTCAGTGAGCGTCGCCCTTGGAGTGACCTAGAGCAGCTCATCGGAGCACAGGGTGCTTACCACTTCTTCCTCTTAGAGCATCCCGAGCTAGGGGTCGTGGGCTTCGTCACGCTGTGGCGCTTTGACGACTTCTACTACGGCGAGCACTTTGCCATCCTGCCGCAGCTACGCAATCATCGCCTAGGCGAGCAGACACTACAGACCATCCGAGAGTATATCGGGCATGCGCCACTCTACTTCGAGGTAGAGCCAGAGACGCACTCAGAGATGGCAGGGCGACGCATTAACTACTACGAGCGCAACGGCTTCCACATCGTCAAGCGGGACTACCTACAGCCACCGTACCACCACGACGAGTCAGGCGTGCCGCTCTACATCATGTCGTCCGAGCTAGGCGAGAGGGACTTCATCGAGCGGGTCTGCCAGACGCTCGTAGAGCAGGTCTACCCGCACTTCTAGACACGACATCCCCCATCAACGCAAGAGGAGACGGCCACACGAGTTGGTCGTCTCCTCTTTTCTTGTCTCTTTGCCATCCGCTCCCCCCCTTGGAACTGAAAAGTTCCTCCGCTGGAACTGAAAAGTTCCTCCCTTGGAACTGGAAAGTTCCTCTCTTGGAACTTTTTAGTTCCAAGAGGGGAACTATTTTTGGAACTCGTATGTACTACTAAGCCAACACGATACAAAGAGGTTCCAAGCCCGCCCCACAGCTTTCGCCAAAGGAGGGGCAGTAAGAGCTGCAGGGCTAAGTTGCCTTTGCCTAGCTCTCTACCCGCTGCAGGTCACAAGCAGTGCGGTAGTAGCCCGGCACATCGTACAGTTCGTCAGGCGTGCCAGAGGCATCGACCGTGCCCCCAGAGAGTACTACGATGCGGTCCGCATTGCGTATCGTGCGCATACGGTGGGCAATGATTAGCACCGTCTTATCCGTCGTAAGCTGTGAGAGAGCCCGCTGTATCTGCGTCTCACTCTCCGCATCTTGGCTTGCTGTCGCCTCATCGAGGATGATGATCGGAGCATTCTTGAGGATAGCTCGAGCTATTGATATGCGCTGACGCTCACCGCCAGAGAGGCGACTGCCATTCTCCCCTATCTGCGTCTGGTACCCCTCGGGCAGCCGCGCTACAAAGTCGTCACACTGCGCCAGCCGAGCTGCCTCGAGGACCTCGGCATCTGTCGCCTCTTTGCGTCCGACGCGAATGTTTTCCATCACCGTATTATTAAAGAGTACCACATCTTGGAAGACGATGGCGTAGTACTTGAGGAGTGTCTCTGGATCGACTGCTGTTAAGTCTTCGCCCCCGAGCGATACGACCCCACTCTGACAGTCCCAGAAGCGGGAGGCTAGTCGTGCACAGGTACTCTTGCCCCCGCCGCTCGGGCCGACGAGAGCCGTCACCTCGCCTTGCTTGGCGGTAAAGGAGACATGATTCAGCACCTGCGCACCCTCATTGTAAGAAAAGGATACATCCTCAAACGTTAGGTCGAAGCTCTTAGGCGCAAAGTCTGTCCGCCCCTCCTGTGTCGGCATATTGTAGATCTCATTCATACGATCTATCCGCACAGAGGCAAAGAGCGTTAGGAGCGCATTCGCCATCAGCGTAGTCAGCGGTGTATAGACCGACACAGAGATGAGCAGGAAGAAGAGGAGGATGCCGAGCGACACCTCTCCCGCTAGATAAAGGTAGCTCCCCACGATGACTAGCGTCGGTATCGCCAGCTGTAGCAAAGAGCGTAGTCCATTGACCACGACGAAGCTAGCCAACTCAGTGTCAAAGCTGGTGCGCTCATGACTTGCCAAGACGGCATCCAGCTCTGTCATATAGAGCGTCTCGCCTCCGTATGCCTTAATCGTCTGATGGAGCTGTAGCCCCTCCTCGACCTTTTCGCTCACAGATAGTTGAGACTTAGATGCCTTGACGAAGGAGCGCTTTTGCGAAGCCATACATCCCCATAGGATCAAGAGCGACACGGGCGCTGCCCAAAAGAGTGCCAAGGCTAACCGCCAATCTAAGAATGCTAATCCACAGCCCGCCAAGATGAGAACGATAAAGGAAGCAACCATCTGTGGCAGAGCATGCGAATAAGCGTTTTCAAGAAATGAGACATCAGACATCACACGACTTGTCAGATCACTCGCATCGTGACGGTCAAAGAAGGAGAGCGGGAGTCGTCTCATCTTCTCCGCTAGTCGTATGCGCATAGTAGCACTCTCGCTGTAGACGGCTAGGAAAGTGCTGTTGTACTGTCTGCGAGTGATGACATACATACCTATTATAGATAAGAGTGCCATCCCTACCAGCCCCCAGAGGGTGAGGTCTCTGCTCTCGCCAAAGAGCTCCATCATTAGGAGGTAAACGAGCATCACGGGGAGCATGAAGGAGAGGTTTTGCACACCAGTCCAGAGACAAGCCGAGAGGAAGTTGTGCGCTCCTCTAGGCGAGAGCGCCATCTTGCGCTCCATCCAGTTGATTAGATTTAGATGCTTCATAGCTTATATAGTCCATTTGATAGATTCTTGATACTCTTGCCACATAGAGGCGTAGAGTCCATTAGTACGAGCCAGTAGCTCCGTGTGGGTGCCTTGCTCTACGATGCGCCCCTGCTGCATCACCACGATGAGATCTGCATTGACGACCGAGGAGAGACGATGCGCTATCATCAGGACGGTCTTGTGCGCCATCAGACGATGCAGGCTCTCCTGGATTGCATGCTCACTCTCAGGATCGGCAAAAGAGGTAGCCTCGTCCAGGAGCAGTATCGGTGCATCCTTGAGGAAGGCTCTCGCCAAAGCTATCCGCTGCTGCTCTCCCCCACTGAGGTAGACACCCTTAGAGCCGATGACCGTGTCCAACCCTTGTGGCTGACTACGCACCAGCTCTAGGCAGTGCGCTTTGTCGAGGGCCGCATAGATCTCTTCGTCCGTAGCTTTAGCAGACCCATAGGCTACATTGTCACGGATGGACTTCTTAAAGAGCCTTTCACTCTGGAAGACGAAGGAGATATGCCGTAGCACCTCCTCGACGGCAACCTGACTTATATCTTCTCCACCGATAGTAATACGCCCTGTCTCTACATCCCAAAAGCGAGCCACGAGACGAGCCAGCGTTGTCTTGCCACTACCGCTAGCTCCTACGAGAGCCACGCAGGCACCCTCAGGGATTGTGAGCGTCACATCACTCACCGCCAGAGGAGCCTCTGGACTATATCTAAAGGATACCCCCTCCAGCTGAATCGTATGACTAGAGAGCGTGAGAGGCGTACTTCCCTTTGCCCCAGCAGAGACATCACAGAGGGCATCCAGCCTATCCAAAGCCTGCACAGCCTCACGCTTGCCACTGACCACATACATGAGCCGCATCGTACACTCACCGATGAAGGGCGTCACAAGGATAAAGAAGACCAAGCTGCTCACCACACCGACCATATCTTCGCCTCGGCTCAAGAGATAATAGGCAAAGGGTACCAAGATAAAGGCATAGCCAAAGGAAGCTACCGTGTAGATGCTAAACATACGCCGACAACTACGGGCATAGACCTTCGCCCACTTAGCATAGTCCAGTAGCGTCTGGTGAAAAGCATTGAAGGAGTAGATCGACTGCTGGAAAGCTTTTACCACAGGCATACCACGCACATACTCAACCGCCTCGCTACTCATCCTTTGCTGGTGATTCATATAGGCACCCATACTCTCACGGTACGCTTTGTTGGTCATCATCGAGCCCATCGCCAGGAGCTGTATCAAGACAGGTATGAGACAGAGCAGAGCCATCCGCCACTCCAGAACAAACATCATCACGCAGAGCGTCGCAAAGCAGACCAGCGTCCCAACGAGGTCTGGCAACTGGTGAGCGCAGAAAGTGTGGGTCAGACCAACATTGTCGTCAATGACGTTTTTGAGCTTGCCTAGATTCTGCTGATCGAAGAAGCCCAAGGGCATCTCCAGCATACGCCTCATAGCATCCCCTCGCAAAGTCCGCTCTACCCTAAAGGCTGCCACATGCGTCAGCATCAAGGCCACCCCATAGAGGAGTATATAGAGCAGTCCCGCCCCGACTGCCCACCAAGCCCATCGCGTGATGGCGCTGGAGTCCACAGCGCCACCGAGCAACTCCCGCAGGATAAGCCAAATAAAGATGAATGGCACCAGTGCCACCACGTGCGCCACGGCAGAGCAGACCAGCCCTAGATAAGCGAGCGGCCGCTTGCTCCCCATGGAGCGTCCTAAGCGTCCCAATGCGCCTAGGGATTGATTGTTTGATTGTCTCATATTGATCTGTTGTTATATACTACTTGGAGCCGTTTTACTTAAAATAGGCCCTATGCGCAAGAGCTTTCAGAGAGGAGGCAGAAAGCATCGCCCTATGGACACTCTTACACTGTGCAAAGGTAGAGCGTAATCGTTAGAACAGCAATACCAAATAGTCGGTAATATACTGTATATCAAAACAATGCGAACGTTCAATAAGGATCGTTCAAAGCTCGCAATTCGCTACCTCCACTTCTAGACAGACACAGCCTCCCCCATCAATGCAAGAGGAGACGGCCACACGAGTTGGTCGTCTCCTCTTTTAAGTTAGCGGGGTGTGGTCACTTAGTGGCGCTGGACCACTATGCGATGTAGCTCTCCTGAGATCTGGAGTAGGTAAAGCCCGGCAGGCAGATGGCTCAAGTCCATCTCAGCGACGCCCTGCGTGTCTGCCATAGCGACAGCCACGGCTTCGCCCTCTATATTATATAGTGTGAGCAGCAGATGTGGCGCAACGCCTGCGATGTGTAGCTCCTGAGCCGTGGGATTGGGATAGATCTGCAGCTGTGCACTAGCTACGTCAGTAACGGCTGTGCTCTTCTTAAAGGTTACCTTGACCTCGGTAGCTCCCTTGACGACAAACTGCTTGCTTGTCGTGATATCTTCGTCGCCCGCCATAATCTTGTCCAGCTCATAGCCTGTCTGTGGAGTGGCAACGACCGTGAGCTGAGAACCCTCCTCAACCTTTGTCAGATCCTTGGCACCCTCAACCTTTGCCGTACCGCCATCGCCAACAACGAGCGTCACTGCGAAAGTCTCTGCGACACCCTCGTACTCCTCTTGGTTGTCGTTAAGAACCTTCCAGTTGCGAGAGCGAGCATTTGCTACATCGACCTTTGTTGCCTCATTGTCTTGATTTGCTTTACGACTTGAGACGAGGATGAGTTGCCCCTCCTGAGTAGGTGTGGGTAGCGTACTGATCAGATGCGTCATACTGATGCCTTTGATTTGATTGCGTGGGCACTCTAGGTAGCTAAGGTTCTTTACACCAGAGAGGTCTAGACCCTGTAGCACATTATCTCCACAACTAAGAGCGACCAAGTTTGGGGTCTGCGATAGGTCCAGTGTTGCGATCTGGTTCTTCGAGCAGACGAGCGTTTTAAGATTTGGGGCCTTCGAGAGATCTA
>OLNQ01004084.1_pt1 | contig 11303 bp, 7 predicted proteins | sample 1672821 | NCBI WGS metagenome assembly OLNQ01 (sample SAMEA3136727, study PRJEB25190) | human gut metagenome | biome: human gut; feature: human-associated habitat; material: faeces | place: Austria | collected 2013
GGCGTGGGTGTACCCGGCGTATACGGCTCGCCCAAGGTTGGGAGCGTATTCGTCAGGAAATTTTCAAACTCCGTGTAGGCAATGCGCCAGCCGCCTGATTTGCCGCCGGAGTACCAGACCTGCAGCGTTCCGCTGGCATCATCGTAGATAAAGGTGGAACGGTAAATGAAGTTATTGTCCCATTTATTATCACGCGGTGCGAGGAGCGGCTTCGGGTACGTCGTCCACGTTTTCCCGTCCTCAGAGGTACCGAACAGAAGATACGTCCGATTGGTGTTGCCGCCCTTCGGGTAGGCGCAGAACAGGCCCCAGTATTTGTTCTGGCTTTCGACCCACTGCACGTCCAGATGCCATGGAATGTAAGAGGCTATGCCGTCGGCACCTTTCAGAACAAGCGTGTCTGCAAGACTCTGCTTGTTCGTCCAGTTCTTACCGTCTGTGGACGTGTACAGCTCGACAAACGCAACCTGACTTTGCCAGCCGTTGCCGCTGTTGTCGGAGTCGGAATTGTTCGACCACATCAGCCATGTATTCGCATCACGCCGGACAACGGCAGGCGACTGCATATCATAGCGATACTGACTGTTGATTAGGCGCTCATAGGGCTTGCCGTCTGTCGTGCTGGTGATTGCAAAGCTGTTGCCGTCCTCCTTTACGCGGATGAGACGCAGATTGGAGGGCGTTCCTGCCGGTGAATCCTGCTCCCAGACGTAATACACCCAAAGCTCATCGGAATCTGGGTTATATACAAGATCGGTGTCACAATTGTGCGTGCCAGTTGGCTCATGCTTCACACCGCTCAGCGGGTTTTCGATGCCATTCGGCACGACCCAGTTGACGCCATCGTTGGAGGCGGCAAGGCATGGGTTTTCGTACTGTGAATAGCCGTCCTGATTCGGTGTCAGCACCATCCAGTAGCGGTAGCCTCCCCATTTGCCACCCTCTTTACTCGTTTTTGCAAAGTCAATGACATCCGGATGCGTGGTGTCCCACTCTGCTTTTTGAGTTTGTCCTCCCTGCGCCGTATAGGAATAGGTCGGAATTCTTAGCACATCGCGGAACTGATAAGGTACGGGAAGCGGATCCTTCTTTTCCTCAGTGGACCAGACCTCGACCTCGATATAGTGACCGCCCATTTTCGCGCCCTTGTCGTGACCGTCATTCCAGATACGGACGTAGCGAGCTGTGAACGGAGCACTGTCAACCTGCACCTCCAGCCCGTTCTGAGCGGCTGTCCAATCTGCGTTATAGACTTCCTTTGTGGTTCCATCCCGGAAGTCCTCGGTCGTGCTGAGGATGATGTGCAGATCCTTGAGTGTTCTGCCGTCATCCCAGTAATTCCAGAAGTTGACCTTGCTGACGGGATATTCGTTGCCAAGGTCGATCTGCGCATAGGACGGGTCGCTCGTGTTCTGTGCCTTGTCCTTGCAGACCTCGATATATTTTGCGTTATCTTTAATGCCATCTGTCAGCCAGCTGTTCGGACGGTCACTTCCACCACCCCATTTATTTACAATTACATTACAGCCCGCCGCGACATTATATAGCGTAGTCTCGGGCGCGCCGCCGGTGTGCTCCGTGCCGTAGACCTTGATCTCCGTATAATGTCCGCCATGCTTTTTCTGCCCTGGCGTGCCGCCGTCATGTCCGTTGTTCATCACGCGAACATAGCGACCCCTTGCTTCTTTCTCTACGCTCAAGCCTGCAGAGACAGATTTATAGGAAGCATCTGTCCCAACACCGAATCCGAAGAAGTTCTCCGTGTCGGAGTTGAAAATGACTGTGCGATCATCTTCAGCAAACGTACCTTTTTCGGAAGCAAGAATTACAAGTCCGACGAGCGTGCGTCCATCATCCCAGTAGTTCCAAAACTCCACCTTTGCAATATCATAGGACGTACCGAGATCGATCTGCGCGTAGCTTGGATCTGTGCTGTTCTGCTCCGTATCCTTGCTGATCTCGACATATTTTCCACTCTCGGTTATGCCGTCCGTCAACCAACTGGCTGGACGGTCAGCGCCACTGGTCGGACCGTGAATAGATACGTTTTTTCCCTGTGCAATATTTGTCAATGCAGGCGGTTCCTCTGCCAGCACCGGCAGCGTCAGCGCCGGCAGCATTCCAAGCAGCATGACAGCCGCCAAAAGAAGCGGCAGCAATCTCTTGCTGAAAAAGCGGGTTCCTTTTATCATTTCATATCCTCCTTACTTATCTGTTTTTTCAAAATGGCTGGTATCCTGTTTCCCATACTAAATGAAATAAAGTCCTAATAACATGGGATTTTTTCACGTCCACTTGTGATTTTTTGACCACTTTTGTTCTATTTGCATAAACTGCATAAAAACCGCGGGGCGGATTTGGCAAAATAGCGAAAAAGCGGGGAGCCGACTGGCTCCCCGCTGGTGTATGTCAGGGCGTTTTTTCCGCCGCCGCGCGCTTGCGGCGCTGGGCCTGCGTCAGATATTCCTTGGCGGACATCCCTGTGTATTTTTTGAAAACATGGCTGAAATAGGTGGTGTCCTCGAAGCCGACGCGCTGCGCGACCTCGAATACCTTCAGATTTCCCTCGTCCAGAAGCTGGCGGGCGTACTCGATCTTCTTTCCGGCAATCGTTTCCATGACCGTCCGCCCAGTCTTCTGACGGAAGAAGCGGCTGAGATAGCCGGGGCTGACGTGCACGGCAGCCGCCAGCTCGCTCAGCGTCAGCGCCTCGCAGAAATGCATGTCCATGTAGTTCTGCACGTCCGCCAGAAGATTGCCGCCCTCCGTAGAGAGCAGCGCGAGATACTGACAGACCGCGCGCACAAGCTGCTTCTGGTGACGGATGCAGTCCTGATGGAACTGCAGCTGCTGAAGCTGACGCTTCCACTCCGCCCGGTCCAGATCCACGGCGTCCAGATCTGCGCCGAACGCTTCGAGCGTACTGCGGCAGGTGTGCATGACCATCATCGCCGTCTCCTTGACCTGCGCTTCGGGCGCACGCTGGCGGCGCTGTGTGTCAAAAATATGCGCAAGAGCCGTCTCCGCCTGCGGCAGATCGGCGCTTTTGAGCGCGTTGCCGAGCGTCGTGAAGTACGCGGCGTACGTCGGTGCGCGCTGGGTCTGCACATGCCGGAAAAAATGAACCTCCTGCTGATCATAGAAGCGATCCTGCAGTGCGCGGTGTGCCTGCGCAAGCGCGTCTTGCAGCTCGCACAGCGGCCGGCTGTTTTCGCTCACACCGAGATACAGCGTCTTTCCCAGCAGCTTTCTTGCAGTGGAAACACAGTCGAAGCAGAAGCTGCGAAGCTGCGTGTCGGAGCAGTCCGGAAACACCATATACAGCTCATGCCGCCCCTGCGGACAGAGATACAGCTGCTCCGGCGGAAGCAGACTGTAAAACAGCTTTTCCAGTCCTGCCCGAAGCATGGGAGACGGGTTCATGGCCTCCGCGCTGCGCAGATCCGCGACTGCGACGGCGTAGCCGGAGGCGGTCAGCCCAAGGGCTGCCGCCTGCTGACGTATCTCCGCCTCATGGTGCAGCGTACCGCTCAGGACTGCGCTGAGCATGGACGAAATGCGGCTTCCAACATCCACATGGAGCAGCCGCTGCTGATCCAGCTTCTGCTTGCATCGTTCGACAGCGGCAACGATGTCATTCATATTTCCCGTTTTTGTAACATAGTCGCTGACGCCGTACTGGATCGCCTGCTGTGCGTAGGAAAAATCCGCAAAGGCGGTCAGCAGAATGATCTGGATCTGCCGCTGTGCGCCGCAGACCCACCGCGCAAGCTCCAACCCGTCCATGACCGGCATTTTGATGTCGGCGATGATAATGTCCGGCTGATAGTCGAGCACGGCCTGCTTTGCCTGCAGACCGTTTTCGGCAGTGCCGACGATCTGACAGCCGAGCTTTGCCCAGTCAATCAGTGTGCAAAGGCCCTTGCGCATCAGCGCCTCGTCGTCCGCGATCAGAATTTTGTACATGTTGACTGTCCTCCTTTGGAAGCAGGATTGTGACCTTCGTCCCACTGTTTTCAAAGCTGGTGATCCGGATCCCATATTCAGGGCCGTACAGGTGCTTGAGCATCTGATAGACCGTGTTCAGTGCGACTCTGTTGTGGCGGCTTCCGACGGCAGGCAGGTCGAGCGGCAGCTGGATCTGCCCGTTTTGTCCGGCAAAGCCGACGCCGTCGTCCGTGACCACAAGCTCCAGCGCCCCGTTTTCGGTGCAGCCGACGGAGACCCGGACAGTCCCCGGGCCCTCCTTTGGCTCGATGCCGTGTCCGACCGCGTTTTCCACCAGCATCTCAAGCGTGAGCTTCGGAACAAGGCAGGAAAGCAGCGCCTCGTCCGAGACGGACACCTGATAGGATATTTTATTGCCGAAGCGCATCTGCTGCAGTTCTATATAAAATTTCGCGTATTGCAGCTCCTGCGCCAGCGGGATCTTGATGTCGCCGCCGCTGGAAAGCCGCGCCTGCGTCAGCCCTGCAAAGTTGCTCGCCATTTTCTGGATGTCCGTATTTCCATCCATCTGCGCCATGAGCGCGATGCTGCACAGGACGTTATACATGAAATGCGGGTTGACCTGACTTTGCAGGAATCGAAGCTCGCTGTCCATGGCGATGAGCTTTTTCTCATAAACGTCGTTGATCAGATGGTCGATCGTGTCCGTCATGGCGTTGAACGCCTGACTCATGGTGGAAAATTCCTGACAATCGTATTGCGGGAGCTTGACGCTGAAATTCTGCTGCGCGACCTGCCGGAGCTGGAGCGTCATCTCCTGAAGCGGCCGCAGCCGCCGCATCACAGCGAAGAACATGACCGCTGCGACGGCAAGCAAAAGCAGAACGCAGGCGATCACATACGGCGCGGCGACCTGATATAGAAGCCGCAGGATCTGCACCGACGGAACACCGACAGCACAGTGCAGCCCCATGCCGGAGGCTTCGCTGAACAGGAGATACCGGCTTCCGTCAAGCTTTCGCGTATAGCAGGCGTCGTGACCGGCATCGGCCAGCTCACGCTGCTCCTCCGCGCTCAGCCGCAGCGCGCTCTCCGACAGGACGACCGCGCCGTCCTTGTCAAACAGATACCAGAACGCATCCTGATAGTCGGAGAGCTTGCCCATGATCGACGTGACCGCGGACTGGTTGACAACGAAGATCACCGTGCCGAACGGGTCCGCCCAGCGGTCGTAAACAGTAAAGATAATGTACAGATATGGTTCGCTCGCAGTGCACTGCACGTCCGTGCCGCTCTCCTGAAAGGCACGATAGCGCGCCAGATTGTCTTCATTCAGCCGAAGCTGCTCGCTTGAGAGCTGCTCGTGGTAGCTGACCACGTCGAACGCGCCGCGCATATCCATGAAATATGCCATCTCCACAAACGGAAGCCCCGGCGCAACAATATTTTTATCCGAGTAAATATCAACAAGGCTGCGGAACTGTTCCCCTCTGGCATCCGAGGCCTCGCCGGTCATCTGCGGACTTTTACAGATGCGCAGCAGGATGTCTTCCAGAAGCTGCGTTTTTGTGGAAAGGCTGCGGCTGACGGTCTGCATGGCAAACTCGGCCTCGCGGTTGACAAACGGCCCCATGACGTTGCTGATGAGAAGCACCATGATCATCAGGCTGATCAGCAGCGTGACCAGCACGGAGCTGACGCTCAGCCAGATCAGCTGTCCGCGCAGGGATGGTGTGCGCATCCAGTTTCTAAATCGTTCGCGCATAAAAATATCCTTGCCTTTCTCTTGCTTTTTTGCCGTTCTTCCTGTTATGATAGCATAAAAGAAAGAAAAGCTGAACAGGAGATGAAGTGTGGTTATGAAAAAAAGGCAGCTGCGCGGGCTACTCGTGCTTCTGTGCGTTTTCCTGACGGCCTGCTCCGCAGCAGCGGAGACGGAGCCGGTGTCCATCAGCTTCATGCACGGTTGGGGCGGAAGCGGGGCTGACCATGTCGGTATGCGCGAGCTGTTTGCCGAGTTCGAGGCAGAAAACCCGGACATTCACATTGTCTATGATACCTCGCCGGATCTTGGGATCGTCATGGAAAAGGCCGCGGATATGCTTGCGGTCGATAAAACACCGAACATCATCAGCACAAACGGAAATGTGCAGTATGTTTCAAATGCCACAAAGAAGGGCGTGGCGCTGGATCTGACGCCATATTTGCAGGAGGACGCGACGTTCGCCTCGGACGTCAGTCCGCAGATCCTGCAGGCGCTGCAGGAGCCGGACGGCGCGGTCTATACGCTCCCGGATGCGGTGGAGTATATCGGCTACTGGTATAATGCGTCTTTGTTCCAGCAGGCGGGGATCACGGATACCGGAACGCCGGAGGGCACGGTCGTGCTTCCGCAGACCTGGGAGGAGTTCTGGGCGGCCTGCGATGCGCTGGCGGAGATCTCGCCGCAGACCGGCGCCGTGCCGCTTCAGCTTCAGGTCAGCCAGATGGGCTTCTTCCTTGGCGCGAGACTGGCAGCTGCATCCGGGGATGCGCTGTCCTTTATGCAAAAGCAGACGCCTGTGTGCCGCCGGGAGGATGCAGAGCTTGCGGTGTCCGAGCTTATGCGTGCGCTGGCCTATGACACGCAGCGCGGCACAGCGCCGGACGTCCGCCGGAATTTCTTTGACGGCAAGAGCGCGATCTATATTGACGGCGTCTGGGCGAATACAGAGCTTGCGGAAACGACGACAAAGCAGGAGATCCGCTATGCCGCGTTTCCCGGTTTTTCGGGAGAAACGATCGCATACGCCAATCCTGCGACCGGCTATGTTATCAGCAACGACGGCTCAGAAAGGCAGATCGACGCCTGCGTTCGATTCCTGAAATATATGCTCAGTAAAGACGTGCAGGAGCAGATCGTCACAAAAACGCATCAGGCGCCGAGCAATCCCAATATCTCGGATGCATGGATCCACGAGCAGGTGCCGGTTCTGGCAGATGCCGTGCAGGTCTGCAAGCAGGCAGACCTGCAGATCCTGACGCTTTATTCCGTCCTGCCCGCCAAATCAAGTGCCCAGCTGGAGCAGCAGCTGGAAGAGCTGCTGCGGGGAAAGGATGTGCAGCGGTCTGTTGTTTCCATCATAGCAGATTTGGAGCAGGAGCGCGAATAACGGTAAAAATATCGCAACTGAATCAAAATATCACATCTATCGCAGCGCAAAACGCCGCCGGATTGTTGAAATTGCACAATCCGGCGGCGGATTCTTTTTTCGCCCGAGGTCAAAAAAACACAACCTTTCGGCAAAATGTTTTATGGCGTTTTTCTTTTTTCGCAGCTAGACTGAACTTACCGGTCAGACCTGCAAAAGACAGGCCTGACAAATAAAAATTACGGAGGGTATTATGAAGAAGATTCTTGCATTGTTACTGGCATCGCTTCTGGTCATCAGCCTGTTTGCAGGCTGCGCGAAGCAGACCAATGACACCATGAAAAAAGACGAGCAGCCCGCCGCCAACGGCGAAACGGCGAAGGAAAACATGGGCGAAAAGACGGATGAGATGCCGATGGACGCGGAGAAGCCTACGATCACCTTCGTTCACGGCTACTACCATGACGAGTCCGAATGGCCCGCAGCTGCACAGATGCGTCAGATCTATCAGGATTTTGCGGATATGCACAAGGATGAGTTCACCTTTGTCGCGATCCCCGATGAATCCGGTGCGGAGGGCATCTACAACACGGCGCTCAACGACATCAGCGGCGGCAAGTTCTATGACATCGCCGACTTTGGCGGCTGGAACATCGTTCCCGTCGCAAGCGCGGCCGGTCTGATCCTTGACCTGAAGCCGTATCTGGATGGAGATGCCGGCTTCAAGGCAGGCGCAGGCGTCTGCTACGATCAGAACCTGACTGCGGATGGGAAGATCTACTCTGTGCGTGAGCAGATCGAAGCTGTTGGCTTCTGGTACAACGAAGCGCTGTTCGCGCAGGCTGGCGCGAAGGTCCCCGCCGACTGGAGCACATGGGCGGACTTTGAGGAAGCAGTCGACAAGCTTGTTGACGCAGGTATTACCCCGTTCGGCCTGAACGCAGGCTGGCCCACCAACATTCTGACGGCTGGCCGTTTCCAGGCGGACGAAGCGACCCGCGCATTCTATGCACAGGGCGCAGAGGTCGCATCGTTTGACGATCCCGCGTTCCGTGAGGTCATGACATTCATGCAGGAGAAGGTTCTGCAGAAGATCGACTCCGCGAACTTTGGCCCCGGCGGTGACGACGACGAGCAGTACCGCAATGACTTCTTTGACGGCAAGACCGCTATGCTCTTCAACGGCGTCTGGGATGCCGGCGGAAGCGTAGACTGTGCGGCGGGCGCGGAGAACATCAAGCCTGCCAACTTCCCGACGAACGAATCCGGCAAGCGCGCTTCCCTGATGTCCGGCGGCACGGGCTTTGTGGTATCGAACAGCCTGACCGACGCACAGACCGCAGCCTGCATCGAGTTCATCAAGTATATGACGAGCGAAGAGATCGCCAACAAGATCATCGCGTTCGGCATCGGCATGGCCCCGAATACCAACGTGGATTATACCACGCTGATGGACAGCGTTGACGCACCCGAGGCGAAGCTTCTGGTTTCCGCCTGCCAGCTCTGCATGGCGGCAGACTATCAGGCGCTCGGACTTGGCAATGAGTTCGGTGACTTTGAGGGCGAGATCCAGTCCAAATACGCCGGCTTGAAGGACGGCAGCAAGACGGTTGACGATGTCGTCAAGGATCTTGATGCTGTGATCGCGGCAAACTGATCACGATCCATGGTGACGAAGGGGGCGTAAAGCCCCCTTTGCTATACCGCAAAGAAAGGATGACACATTATGAAGACTGGAACAGCAGAGAAAACGGCTGCTCGTACAATGGGAAAATATCGGAAACGAGGGTTTATTCTGGCCTTCCTTACCCCTTGTACGATCCTGTTTCTGATCGTCTACGCATATCCGCTGATCACGATTTTTCTGACCTCGTTCTGCAAATGGAACTATGAGAATTTCACCGCGCCGGAGTTTTTGGGATGGTCAAACCTGTTTGATAATTATGTCAAGCTGTTCCGCTACGACGCGAACTTCAAAATGGCGCTGGTCAACTCGCTCAAGTGGGTCGCGCTGACGCTGCTGATCCAGGTGCCGTTTACCATTCTGGTCGCGCTGACCCTGTCGAAAAAAATGCGCGGCTGGAAATTCACCCGCAATATGTTCCTGATCCCAAACATCATCTCGACCGCAGCGATCGGTCTGATCTTTCTGAACCTGTACAGTCCGGCGCGCGGCATCGTCACAGAGCTGTGCAATCTAATCTGGCCCGGGTCGGATGTGAGCGTTCTGTCTAACTCCAAATATGCGTTCTGGGGCGTTACCTTTACCTTTATCCTGTTCGGCGGCTCCAACTGCCTGCTGCTTTTGACACAGATTTTTTCCATTGATCCTGCTGTTTATGAAGCGGCCCGCATCGCAGGCGCGTCCGACCGGCAGATCGACTGGTATATCACGCTTCCGCTGCTGCGGCCGATGATCGGCACCATCTCCGTTATGGCGGCAAACTACGGTCTGCTTCTTTACAACGAGATCGCGCTCATCACGTCCGGCGGCCCGGATAACGCCACGTATTCGCTGAGCTACTATATCTACAAAACCTCGCTTGGAAGCACGAAGCTGAACTTTGCACGCGGAAACACCGCAGGCGTGATCCAGTTCCTTCTCGGGATCGTGCTCGTCTGCCTGATCAACCGTGCCTTCCGCTCAGATACATCGGACTAGGGGGTATCAAACAATGAAACAAAGCAACGGTTCCTCAATTCCTGTAAAAGTGCTTCGGTATCTGCTGATGGCGTTCGTGCTGGTCATTTCCCTGTATCCGATCCTGTGGGTACTTCTCAACTCCTTCAAGCAGACGCCAGGCGGTCTGGGCCTTCCAGAAAAATGGGTGTTTGACGGATACATCACCATCTTTACAAAGCTCAATATCGGTCAGTATTTTCTCAACAGCCTTATCGTGACCGTCATATCGACCGTGATCAGCGTCTTTGCCGTTTCTCTTGCGGCGTATGTGTCTGCACGGATCTCCTTTAAGGGAAAAAGTCTTGTGACGCTGATGTTCGCATCAACGCTGTTCATCCCGTCAATTTCCATCAGCTTCCCGATCTACCGGCTGCTCTCCGACCTCGGACTCAAGGATACGCTGACCGGTGTGATCTTTGTCTACGCCAGTCTCGGCATCGCGGTCACGTTTTTCATCCTCCGCAGCTACTTTCTCTCCATTCCAAAGGAAATGGAGGAGGCGGCCATGATGGACGGCTGCGGCTATATCAGCACCTATTTCAGGATCATTGTGCCGATCGCGAAGCCGGGCCTTGCCACAGCCGCGATCATGGCGTTTTTGAATAACTGGAACGAGTATTATTTTGCATCCATCCTGCTCAAATCCAAGGAGCACATGACGCTTCCCGCGCTGCTCGGTCAGTTTACGACGGCGTATTCCAAGAATCTGAACGGAATGTTTTCGGCGATCATCCTGATCGTCCTGCCCACCATCATCATCTTCTGCCTGCTGTCTGAAACATTTGTCAAGTCGCTGACGGCAGGCGCCGTGAAAGGATAGCCTATGACAGAAAGAGAAGCACGGACACAGTGGTTCACCGAAGCGCGTTTCGGTATGTTCATTCATTGGGGCCTTTACGCGATCCCCGGGCGCGGCGAGTGGTACATGAGCGAGGCAAAGATCCCCGCAGAGCAATATGAGCAGTATATGCAGGAGTTCACCGCGAAGGCTTATGATCCCCGCGACTGGGCTCGGCGCGCGAAGCGGGCGGGCATGCAGTATGTTGTGCTGACCGCCAAGCACCATGACGGTTTCTGCCTGTTTGATTCCAAGCTCACCGACTTCAAGTCCACCAACACCAAATGCGGCCGTGACCTGGTGGCAGAGTTTGTGGAGGCAGTGAGAGGCGAGGGCCTGAAGGTTGGCCTTTACTTTACCCTGCTTGACTGGTATCATGATGATTATCCCCATTATGGCGACCGCAACCATCCGATGAGAAATAATCCGGCTTACAAGAATGATAACCGTGATTTCAGCCGCTATGTGGATTACATGCACAATCAGATCCGTGAGATATGCACCAACTACGGCAAACTGGATCTTCTGTGATTTGACTTCTCCTACGACGATCTGAATGGAGAGGCCTGGAGAGCTACCGATCTGGTCAATATGGTGAGAGAGCTGCAGCCGGGCGTCATCATCGACAACCGTCTGGAGGCCAGCGGCGTGGGCTACGGTTCCATGGCTACGGGCAATCCGAAACCCTACCACGGCGATTTCG
>OLNQ01004088.1_pt1 | contig 11298 bp, 7 predicted proteins | sample 1672821 | NCBI WGS metagenome assembly OLNQ01 (sample SAMEA3136727, study PRJEB25190) | human gut metagenome | biome: human gut; feature: human-associated habitat; material: faeces | place: Austria | collected 2013
CTTCAAAGCTGGGGAACAAAAGCAGAAGGTCTGTTTTGCCATTCAAACTTCGTTTACACTCGTTTTCATGGAACAGAACCATTCGCTCGGGCATCTGTCTTGCATCAGCTCTGCTGTCGCCTCCGGCTCCGCAATCGCTGTGCAAAGACATTACACCATTCCGTACAGTCCTACTAGCCGCGAGCAGAGTCCGGAATTACGGCCGCGGCTTCGGTTGTTGTCAGTCATCGCGTTCAAATAGTCCGGATTGCCGACGATATAGACCTGCCGTTTACCACGCGTGATCGCGGTGTAGATCAAGCTTCTGGTCGCCAGCACCGGCGGAAACCAAGTCATCGGTATGATGACGATCGGGTATTCGCTGCCTTGGCTCTTATGCACCGTTACTGCGTAGGCATGTTCGATTTCGTCGAGCTGGACATACTGATAGACCACCCAGCGATCATCGTCGTAGGTGATGGTTACCGTCCGCAGATCGAGATCGATGCCGGAAACGATGCCGACCTCACCGTTAAAAATTCCCTTGCCGTCATAGCCTTTCCCACTCGTCGGCTTCTGTCCGCGCGGTGCCGGAAGCCCGCCGCTCGTCTTGGGAACGCCATGATAACGCCATTCCAGACGATAATCGTTTTTAATCTGCATAACGCGATCGCCCATGCGAAAAATCCGTTTGCCGAAGTTTAGCTCCGGTTTATCCTTTTGGGGCGGATTGAAGGTCTCCTGCAGCTTAAGGTTAAGGTTCACGCTCCCCAGAATTCCTTTTTTGGTCGGCGTCAGTACCTGCACTTCTTCCCGCGCGCAGCGCCCTGCCAGCGCAGCGATCTTGAACAGAATTTCCTGCTGCTTGTCTCCGCGAATCAGCTGAAAATCATCTCCGAAGCGCGGATATTCCCCTCGGTTGATGCGGTGCGCGTTCTGCACGATGCCGCTGTCTTCCGCCTGTCGGTAGATTTCTGTCAGTCGGATTGTATCAAAATATTCACTGTCAATCAAATCCTGCAGCACATTGCCCGCGCCGACCGACGGCAGCTGGTCCGCGTCGCCGACCAAAATCAGCCTGGTTCCCTGCTGCAGCGCGTCGCACAACGCTTCCGCCAGCAGCAAATCCATCATGGAAGCTTCATCGATGATGACTGCCTGATATTCGAGCGGCTGCAGTGCGTTGCGTCCAAAGGACATTCCGCCTGTCGCTTCATCATAATAGTATTCCAGCAGTCGGTGAATGGTACAGGCATAATGCCCGCTGGTTTCCATGACGCGCTTGGCAGCGCGTCCGGTCGGGGCGGCAACTGCTGTTTTGAGACCGCTCCCTTCCAAAATCGAAAGCAAGGTCCTGATGACGGTTGTTTTCCCTGTACCGGGACCTCCGGTAATGATGGACACACCACTGCGCAGGGCGATCCGAACCGCTGTCGTTTGCTGCTCCGAAAGCGCGATGCCCTCCGCTCCCTCTGCTTTGCGCAGCATCGCCTCTTCATTCACGCAAACCTTGGGCAAGCCCTCCCGCGGATTGACCATGGCCGCGAGTTTTCCGGCAATTGCGCATTCTGCCCTATAATATCCGTAAAAATAGACCACACGCTTACCTTCGACCTCCGCCATCTGTAAACGTCCGTCAAACACCATATCCTCGAGCACATCTTTGATGATACCGCTGCCAAGCTCCAGGAGCGCGCAAACCCGTTGGTTAAGTTCTTCCATCGGCGCGAACACATGCCCTTCGTTCAAATACGCGTGCATCACAAACTCCACAGCCGCCTGCACCCGATAGGGATTGTCATCGGCCATACCGAGCCGGCGCGCGGTTTCGTCCGCCTGCGCGAAGCCCAGCCGCGGGAATTCTTCCAGCAGCCAAAAAGCGTTATCCTGTGTCAGCGCGATAGCCGCCTCACCGACCAAATCATAGATTTTGATGATATAGTAGTTGGAAAATCCCAACCCGCGAAAAAACAGCACTTCTTCCGCGGGCACCTGACTGATCTTGGTAATGCCGTCGCTGTCATTTCCGAACGTTTCCTGATCTCGCGCTTGCCTCTGCGTGAACGAAACCTCGGAGACTGCAATCTGCTCCCTGTGCGCTGCGGCCTCGTCTGTTTCCGCGGGCTTCTCGACGCACAGCTCCGCAGGCGCCGCGGCCGCTTTGACGTTTCCATCCCATCCCCGCGCCGACATAGCGTTTGCGACGGCTGCCTCGTCTGTTTCCGCGGGCGCCGCGCCTTCGTTTTTCGCCGCACCGTTTGGTCGCTCCTGCACATCAAAAGCGGCGGCGGCCTCGCCGCCGCCGACTTTTCCCTTGTCTAGCGTAACCACTTCACACCTCTTGTCATGGCTGCGAATTTGCTTTTCTTATATTTTTTCGCCAGCTGCAAAAGTTCCTTATAGTTGTTCATGTTCGGCTTGACATGAATTGTTTCGACGAGCATCGAAAGCATCTTTCCCGCGTTGTCCGGCGTACAAATTCCCGCCTCGATCAAATCATTGGCATCGATGGCCAGGTCCTCTGCGAAAACAGCTTCGCCTTTGCGTTTGAACTCGTCGATCATGTACATTTTGCTCTGAATCTTGGTATCGGAATGATACTCGAACACAATGCGCTGTGCTTTTTCCAAATTCGCGAGATATTGATAGCGATCCCACCCCCGCTCATAGATAAAGCGTTTAAGCTCATTTGGCTGCGCGGTAAAATACAGCTTCGCCATATCACGCGTCGCGTCAACCAGATGCTGATGGGTCTCGGCGTCAAAATTCAGCTTCTCAATCGACGGCATCGCCTTTTTGCGCGAAACACAGGTGTAGAACAAGCCCAGTCTGCGCTCCGGCACCTGATAGGTCCGATCGATATTCTCCGCCAAAGTCATCAAATCGCTCTTTTCTCTGCGTGTCAGGCGCGCGACCACATCATCTCCCAAAATGATATGCAGGATTCCGGTGTCCATGATCAGGCCCAGTCCCTTGCCGCCATGCGCTGCCGTAATGGTTTCCGTAAAGGCGTCTCGGATTCTATCCACGCTGACCTTTTCCAGCAGCCGGTAATTTTGAGAAATCGCCTCAAAAACCTCCTTGGTCAGGTCAAAGTCCAGCTCTGCTGCATATTGCACCGCCTTCATCATCTGGATCGGGTCTTCTCGGAAAATCTCCGCGGCTGGTCTTGTGGTTCGAATGAGTTTTTTCTTGATGTCCTCACGTCCGTTGTATGGATCGACAAGGCGATACGGATTGTCCGCGATCGCGTTCATGGTAAAGGCCCTGCGCGCCACGTCGTCTTCTATTTTATCACTGAACAGCACCAAGCCAGTTGATCCTGTCCGCGCCGATTGTCTCACCTGTCCCGACTGCACTGACTGTCCCTGCTCTCCTGTTTGTTCCTCCCGCGATATCAGGGATTCCCGCGCGGCCTCCGCGCGCTTGCGATAAGTGCCGACATCGACGATGATGCCGTCCTCTCCCGCGAATTTTCCCTCGTCATCATAGTGTTCTTCAATAAATTCCATGCGGAGGATTTTGTATTTTTCGCTGTGAATCTGCGCTTCCGGAAACAGTTCTCTCAGCTTCGTGAAATCCGCGTCAGTCGCGACATCCCAGCCGATCGGTTTCCGTCCGAGCAGAGCGTCGCGGACGCAATCATCGACAGCAAATGCCTCCTGCTTCGCGTCTGTCAAGGTCTTGATGATTTTGGCAACTTCCTTTGGTAACTTGATCATATATCCTCCTTCATATTCTCCTTCTCGCGATATTCTCATGCCGCGCGGCAGGATTTCCGCGCTCTCCCTCGATTTCACACGCTTTGAAATCGTCCACGCGTATCGTCTGCCACGCCACTTGCGCCTGTCGCTTGGCATTTGGCCTCTTGCGCGCCTGCCGCTTGGCGAAACGCCTGCTCAGACCGTCACGCTTCGCTTACAGATTTTGCTCAGGTGCTATGGCTTCTCTTTGGACCTGCTGCGCGTCAGCAAGGGCCGCGCCCGCAAAAGCCGGTTTGTACAGTCTGCGGTTATCCAAAGTCCGCACCTTCTCGCTGAACTGCCCCGGTTCAGTGTTCTCCAGCGCCGCCTGCATATCGAACATTCTCGCGTCAAGAATATCTAGGTAATGCAGTACCTCTGCCTCCGGGAAAAGCGGCTTTTTTGGACTTCCGTATTCCGGCTCGTAGTGATGTGCCAGGATCATATGCTCCAGCATAATCGCCTTTTCCCGCGGAAAACCGAGTTCTTCCGTCACGCGATCGAGCATTTTTACACCCTGCACAATGTGTCCGAGCATCTGTCCTTCAAAAGAATAGCCGGTAGCGATGCCGTCTGTGCCCGCTTCGATTTCGTTCAGTTTTTCCATGTCATGCAGAATCACGCCTGCCAAAACAAAGGAAGGGTTCAAATTCGTGTAAACCTGACACACGCGCTCGCCGGTCATCAACATCCGCTTGGTGTGATACAAGAGGCCCCCCAGCTGCGCGTGGTGATTCTTCTGCGCCGCCGGATAATACAGCAGCTTTTCGCGGTTATCCGTCAGCACTTTGACGCAAAGCCCGCGCAGATCCTCATCCTCCAGCTTTTGCGCGACGGTCATGATGTAATCATACATGGCCTGCGGGTCTTCCGGCGCAGCTTGCAGGAAATCGCAGATTTCCTGCCCGTCGGCCTCGGCCGCCGGGCGGATCCTCTGGATCCGAAGCTGCAGCTGTCCTGCCCATTCTGTCACCAATGCCTTCACCTTGATGATATCTCTCACCTTTATTTCATCTAGCCGCGCGTGTTCCTCCTCGCTGACATCCCACTTTTTGGCGGAGACCTCGCCGCTGTTGTCTCCCAGCGTAATGTCCAGATACTGCTTTCCGTTCGCACCGGTTTTGATCGCGCTGGCCTTCACCATGAAGAAGTCCACAACCTCCATGTCCTTCTTCAAATCCTTCACAAAAATTTCTTTCATATTTCTATCATCTGCCTTTCGTCAGTTAACGATATTTTACCATAAACATCCTATTGCCGCAACCGACTTTTGCGCGTACGACTGTTTCACTTTTATGGCGATGACGTTTCTGCGCATTTTCACGCACGCGGCCTTGCACGCTTTCACGCTTGCGGCTCTGCTCAGCTCCCACAAAAATCCTACCTTTGATCCAATGTTTTCCCATCTACGCGCGGCCCATGCGCGGCAAAATAAAACGTTCCGCCAATTCGCGGATTTGCAGGCTGTTAATATGTCCGCTGCGATCGTCTGCCGTCACAATCAATTGCTGTCCGATTGTAAACCCGTTCCGGTGATACAGCCGAAGCTTCCTCGCAAAAGATTCCGTATAATTTTTCTCCTGCAGCAAGCCCAAATGCTCCCAGTAAATCACGCTTCCATCCGGACACAAAATCGTAAAATCCGGATGTAGGACAACCTCCCTGCCTTCCTCATCCACAAGCCTCGCCGCGGCTTCATATAAAAACGGAATTTCCAGCATCGTCAAAGTGTCCGCGAGAATCACCTCTGACTTAGAACGCACCAGGATTCCGGACATTGTCCTCTGCGTTCGTCCTTCCGCGTAAAACTGCCTCGGCTTCGCGCCATGTGCCGCATCCTTTGTTCCTTCCAGCACCTCTCTGCTGCCTGCTGCCAGTCCCAGCAAATCCGCCGAAAAAAAATACTGTCCACGCTGCAGCTGTTCGGCTGAAAGATTCTGATACGCCTCGCGCATATCTTTCTGCACCGACAAAAAATCATAGGGTTGATACAACGCCGCCCACTTTTTTTCACGCTCCACATTGCGTTCCATCCGCTTGACAGCCTCCTGCATCAGGCGCTTCATCTGCAGCTGCCAGACCTTCTTTCCCTCGCTCTGCTTGAGATACCGCTGTCTGCGCTCCTTTCCCTTTGCCCCCGAAACACCGGTGTTCACGAAGTAAGCACAGCCGCCTTTGCGTTTTCGAACCGTCAGATATCCGGCCGGCATATTGCGAAGCTCTTGCTTATACCTTCTAATCAACTTTTCCTGTAATTTTATATCTTCCTCCAGCAATCTTTTTATATCTCGCACACGCTGCCTCCTTCGCTCTCGCCCTTCTCGCTTTTTCGCCTCTGCTTTGCTCTCACTGCTCTCACTGCTTTCCGTGCTCTTACTGCTCGTCTTGTTTAAATTCTATCATATTTGTATTTTTTTGCAAGTGTTTTTTTGCATGTCAAAGAATTTTTTTCCTTATCAAGGGTCATTTCCCGCAAGCTAAGGTTTTTTGCCTGAGAAAATCATGTTCCGCACGCGAAAGTTCCCATTTTAGCACCTTTTTCCTTCAAAGATGTCATGCACCCGCCCAAACACCAAGGTAAAACTTGGAATTTTTTCTACGTTCACCATATTTTTGTTTTTCTTCACATAATTCTTTTATTTCTATTGGTTCTACGCACATTCTTTGGAATATAATTCCTCTTTTTTTCTTGCTTTCTTCTTCTCACCGTCTGCTTCGTTACATCTTTTTGATAGTTCTGCATCAAAAAGCGGCGCGCGGCAGGAGAAACCGTTCGCGCATAACACGCGAAGCTGGATGAAAGGCAAAAAAGCGGCGCGCGGCAGGAGAAACCGTTCGCGCATAACACGCGTGGCTGGGTGAAAGGCAGAGAAGCGGCGCGCGGCAGACCCTCGCAAATGCAAAAAAAGAAAGCAGCCTGCTATAGGTTTTCCATTTTCTTAGCAGGCTCACGTCTTCTTGCTTTCTAATGTCAAGTGTTGTTCTCGATCAAGAGATTCTTGTCCTACATGCGCGCATTGCTATTTCACGTTGTTACTAGATACTGCGTGTTTATGTAAGACTTGTCGCAGTCTCGCGCGCTGTGATTGTTGCGGTTCAGGCCCGGACAATTTCCTGCGGGTTACGCCGGTGGCTCGCTGTCGCCTGATAACGCGTGGATTCAAAATGCTTTCATATCGCAAGTCCACAGTGAAATGCTTTGCGATTTTCTCCATAAGGAAGCATCACGGCTTGGCGTGACTTAGTGCGGCGCGACTTGGCGCAAGTCTTTCGCGCTTTAAGCAGGCGCTGATCTGAAAATCAGATTTGGTACACGCGGTTTGCCTTACGCGCCGCGGCTTTCGGTGCTTCGCCGTCCGCATAGCCGAGAATGCAATGCCCGATCCCCTCATATTCTTCGGTAATGCCAAGAGACTGCAGGAGTTCTTTTCCCCAAGGCGTCTCAAATTCCTCTTTTGCTCTGTGGATCCAGCAGCTGCCAAGTCCCAGCGCATGCGCGGCGAGCATCATGTTGCCGAGCACCAAACTGCCGTCATATACATGCGTCGGCCAGTCCTTGCGTGCCAGTACAACCAGCACTGTCTGCGCACCGTAAAACGGATCTAGTTTCTCATTCGAGCTGCCGATGATTTGACGGTTCATCACGGAAAGCTTATCCCGCACCGCGCGGTCAGCGATCTGAATCACGATTACATCCTGCTCTCCCTTGCCGCTCGCGGCATAAAGTCCCGCCTCGATCACTTGGTCAATCAGTGCCTGTGGCACCGGTTCCGTTGTAAATTTGCGAACACTCCGTCTGGTTTTCATATTGTCCAATACTTGATTCATCGTATCGCCTCTCTTTCTAGATAATCTAAAATCATTCTATCACTTTTTTCTGTTTTAGACAATCGCACTTTTTGTTTTGTTTGCGATGCCCGCCCGTCCGCGCACCACGTCATTCACACGCACCTGCAAAAAATCCTGCATAATGTAGGACATTTTTGACTCTTTCCCGTCAAAAATATCAGACATCAAAAAAGAAAGGGTTGCCCGATCACCGTTTCTCTTATAGTTGCAAGGTTTTTTTCAATTTGTGAAATAATTCATGCAAATCCATAGGGCATTTTATCCTGTAAACGTCTGATCTCCGTAAAATCTAAGCCTTAATGGTATGCAAAAGCAGATCTTCGACAAAACCGACATTCGGCTATACATTTTTGAGCCACAAATCCGCAAAAGATGCACATTATGCAGGATTTTTGCAAGCAGCCATTTCTAAGCCATGCCCATCGTTCCATCACCCCACGAACACGAAATGAAACCGCTGCCCCATTGATTGCATCAAGCACCCCGAGCGGCAACTCCATGCTTTCGCTAAAACCCCAAGGCAAAGCCCGTACCTCTATCCTCTCCCAAAGGTACGGGCCACAGTCATATTACATCATATACGGCACCGGATTGATCGGTGCATCATCCAGCCAAAGTTCCAGATGCAGATGCGGACCGGTGGCCATACCGCTGCTGCCCACAGTCCCGATCTGTGTTCCGGCGTTGACCTCGTCACCTGCCGCGACCTGCGCCTCTGCCAGACACGCATAGACCGTGCTGAAACCGCCGTCGTGATCGATCACGACATAGTTTCCGAGCTCAGCACTGAATGCCGCAGTCCGCACCTTGCCGTCAGCCGCCGCCAGCACCGGCGTGCCTCGATCTGCGACAAAGTCCACACCGTCATGTGACTCGGCATTTTGCACATACGGATTCTCAAAGGCGAACGGACAGCTAATCTTGAACGCCGTGTTCACCTCTGCATCAGCATCCATGCCGCCATCAATGCCAGTGCTCGGCTCGCTTACCTCATCAACACCAGCGCCTGCGCCCATGCCCAACTCTGCCGCAGCCTGCCCCGGCTCCGGCTGCGCTGCGCCCGGCTTCGGCTGTCCGAACAGCACACCGAGACTGAACCCTTTGACCGCATAAACACTGCCGCAGCCCAAAGCCAGAACCAACACAGCTACAAGGGCCAGCGTCAGCCGCTTCGTCCGCACGCTCTGTCCAACTCGCACACTCTGTCCGCTTCGCATATTTTCTCTCAGTTCTTTTCGTCTCATGGTTTCCATTACCCTTTCCAGAGTATCCTCCGGAGCTTTCAGGTTCTGAAAGGCCTTCTTCATTTTTTCCTTATCACTCATACGGATACCTCTTCCTCCAAGTACTTTCTGAGTTCCTTTCTCGCACGCGCCAGCCGCGTCCCCACCGTCCCCGGTGGAATCTTCAAGATCCCTGCGATCTCCTGTATCTGATACCCCTCCAGATAATACAGCACCACCACGATCCGCTTGGTCCGATCCAGTTTCATCACCGCCGTAAACAGATCCTGACAGTCCGCCTCTTCAAACGCAAGCTGCTCCGCATAGTCATCGATGTTTTCGTGTCTGCGCCATAAGCGCCGCCAAAATTTGCGGCACTCGTTATAGGTGACCTTCACCAGCCAGTTTTTGATATGCGCCCGGCTCTCAAAAACATAGTCCGTCTCATATAGGCGCAGCAGCACCTCCTGCGTGACATCCTCCGCATCCGCCTGCGACCGCAGACAGCTGAACGCCACACGAAAAACCATGTCCATGTACTCCTGCGCACACCGCTTGAACTCTTCCGTACTTAACATTGACTTTCTCCCTCGAAAAGCTTTTCATAGGTATTATCCATGATCCCACCGATTTTTTTCACTCCACTCCCATTTTTTTAAGAAAATCTCTCCGCCCGGCATGCCCCCGCCCCACGACATCCTCGCGCGTCTCCAAAAAATCACTCGATCTCTTTCGAGCCATGCCTATCGTCCCATCACCCCACCGCAGCCCGTACCCTACATCTGAAAGGATACACGCCCGCGTACAAAACCGCCGCACGCTGCAAGCTGCAGCGTACGGCGGTTCATACGCATCATACAAGATACCGCTTATGCCTGTTTGAGCAGGACGGAGGCTTTGAAGAGATCACCGTCGACGGTGATTTCAAAGACACCATCCATCAGTTTGGTCAAGTCACGCGCGATGGCCAGACCGAGACCGCTGCCCTCGGTGTTGCGGGATTCATCGCCGCGTTTGAAGCGCTCCATGAGTTCGTCCGCGGAGATATTCAGACGGTCTCTGGATATGTTCTTAACCTCAAGCAGTACGAAACCATTGGCTGCAGCTCCCGCCGATGCAGTGCCAGCCGATGTACTGCATCCGACAGATGCTGCCATCCCGGCTCTTCCTGCCGCTGCGTTTTGCGACGTCCCTTGGATTCCGGCAGATGCAGTCGTCCCCGCCGCACTGCTTCTCTTACGGCTTACGCGGCGGATGTCAAGGTAAACGCGGCTGCCCGGCAGCGCGTACTTGCTGACATTGCCGAGGAGATTTTCGAGAACGCGCCACAGGAGCTGCCCGTCCGCCATGACCCGCGGCCCTGCGGACAGCACGCCGCCCTCCGCATCCTGCATACCGGCTGCATCTGGTCCCTGCGCGCAGTGATTCGACACGAGGATCTCCAGCTTTCGCGCCGCCAAACGCTCGTTCATTTCTCCAAGACTCTGGCTGATCAATGACCCCAGATCAATCGCTTCCATGCGCACCGGCATATCGCCGCTGGAGGCCTTGGCAGCTTCAAAGAGTTCCTCCGTCAGAACCCGCAGTCGCTGCGTTTTTTCATCGAGAATCTCCAAGTACTCCGGCGCGTGCGGACTGTCCAGTCCTTCCTGCTTCATCAGATCTATATAGGAAACCATCGAGGTCAACGGCGTTTTCAGATCGTGCGAAACATTGGAGATCAACTCCGTTTTCATGCGCTGATTTTTGAGTTCGTTCTGCACCGCCAGATTCGACGCCTGCGAAATCTCATTGATGTCCGCCGCCAGCCTGCCCAGCTCGCCGACATTTCCCCTGCGATCCGTCTCGACCGGAATCCGATAGGCGAGATTGCCGCTTTTCACCTCTCTGACGCCGCCGCGAATTTCCGTAAACTGTCTGACTAATCTCGGTATGCAAAGGATTACCGCAGCCAGCACAAGCACCGCGCCAAACCATGTCATGGAGAGCAGCATGCCGCCAATCAAAAGTGCCATGACTTTCACCATGGTCTTGTCACTGGACGCAATCCCGCGGTAGATCGACAGCGCAATGCCGCCGAAGAAAGATTTTTCCCAGAACATACGCGCCTTAAGCTTCTTGACCAAAGACACGAAGCAGAGCAATGCCAGCAAGATGCAGACCGCCATGCCGCTGATGCAAAGGATCCAGATCGCCGTATTGCTTGGTCCGAACACATAATCGCTCGGATGCGTCGGCGTGTAAACACCCTTGATGTTGATGCGAAACCATATCGCGTACATCGGCACAGCCAGTGCCACCGCGCCGCCGGCGGCGCCGCGCAGGGTGTTGTGGGACAGGCCCACGAACTTGTAGTCGTACTGGGTATCGGGGCGCAGACGGCCCAGGGAGATGGCCATGCCGCCCTCCAGATCCCGGTCCAGTCTGGCCTGGGGACGGTCGGGCTCCTCAAAATAGTGGAGGAACTGCTTGGGGGCGGAGGGGAGCTCCAGCTCCTGGGCCCG
>OLNQ01004092.1_pt1 | contig 11280 bp, 11 predicted proteins | sample 1672821 | NCBI WGS metagenome assembly OLNQ01 (sample SAMEA3136727, study PRJEB25190) | human gut metagenome | biome: human gut; feature: human-associated habitat; material: faeces | place: Austria | collected 2013
GACGATGGCGGACGGCCTAATCACGATTAAAGGGGAAGACGCCGCCCGGCACTTGGACGAAAAAAAGATTTCCGCCCAAGTAATCAATACTAGAACCGGGAACGGATACCAGAAGGCGTGGAGCCTGCTGGAGAATACTATCCGGGGCGGAATTGGCGGTGCTGCATTATCCAGCGACGGCGCCCCTCCCGGAAAGAATACCGGAACAGAATCCAGCATCCTGATTCCTGATACAGATGCCCGGACACTGGCGGCGGATTTGATCCACGTGGGAACGGTCCCGGGCGAATACTGGCCGGCGTTCGTGGATGCGGGAATTCCGCGCCTAACATGGCGGCAACCGGCGGCGAAATGGGACATTTACGAAGAGGACTGCGGGGAGGTAACACGGAGCGTGGACCGGAACCTTGCGGCCATCAAGTCCGGGAACAGTGAGTACCTGCTGGGGTGCGCTGCCGTAAGGTCCAACACGTGGACCAAGCTGGACGAACGAAAAACGGCAGAAGCCGGGAAGCGGTACAACATTAACCCATCCGGTGGACCTTATTGGGCCTATACCGTGAGCAATGCGAAAAACCTGATTTGGGCGCCGGAGCGCCTAAGCTATCAGGCTAAGAAAAAAGCCGGAAAAAAATACGCCTATTACTACCGGAAAAAGAAAAAAGGAAAGCTATATAAATGCAGCTATAAAACATACAGAAAGAAAAAATCGAACATGCGGAAGAAAAAAACCGTGTACGTTAATCCGTGCATAGCTAAGGGCAAGAAGCTGAGCGTGTCGGGCGGGTCCACGACTATCACGGCACCAACCGGGCGCCCAGGCTACACACTGGAGCTGCAGCCGCTGGAGGTCAAAGGCAACATCAAGGCGGGCGCTGCTGTTATTTATCCGCGGCATGGCCGGCGGTTCGAAATATCGAACATCACAGGCCAATTTACGTGGAAAGGCGACCCCCGTATGCAGCCCCGTGACGTGGTGCGGTTTCACCACACCGAGAAAAACAAACATCTAAACGACGCCGGGGCAGATTATGAAGTTGTACAGATTTCAGATATTGAATTGACGCATGAGGCCGGAGGCACGCAGGCGAAAATTGCATACCGAAAGGGGGTATAAATGGACATCCGAACAGACTGGCAGGAATCCGACCTGCTGACGGTGGAAGACATCAACAGGATCGCCGGCAATCTGGCCACACTATCCGGCAGCACTGCCGGCGCCCTGGGGAAAACCTGGACGGCGGATAGCTACCTGACGTCGGAGGATTGGGACACCATCACCGGAACGGCAGATAGGTTGGCGGCCATGTGGGGCGTGGCCATCATCGGCGTATCCACGGTTGACGGTTCCATAATTGCCGAACAAGTTAGATATATTGAACAGGTTTGTGAAGAAGTTAACCGGAAACAAATTATCATGATGAACAATAAAAAATATCAGAGACACGCCGGAACGGGCTACACCGGAGCCGGCTATTATCTGAGATAGGAGGCAAACAATGGGTTTTGTTGATAGATCAAGCCAATTCCCTAACCGGGTGACACTGACACCGGTGGACGGGCAGGCGAACACGTACGATATGACACCGGAAGAAGGTGAAGTGTACCAGGAAGGCACGCCGCTGGATGCGGAAAACTTAACGACGGAGGTGCAGAACGCGGTGGCGGATGCGCTGAACGGCGTAACAGTTGACGCCGCCGGGAATCTAATCGCGCCGAACATTCAGGCGGGCAAAGGGTCCTGCCCGATTAAAAAAGCAAACACAAACTATTCCGTAACGGTCCAGTTTCCGGTGCCGTTCACAATAGCGCCGTACGTGGTGGCAACGCCAACAGCAGATGCGCCGAATTCAACGGAGTGGTGCATTTCGTCCGTGACGCAAACGGGCTTCACGTACAGGGCACGACGGACCGGTGCGTGGCCGTCGGCATTCCACTGGATTGCGATCGGCAGATAATAGGAGGCTTCAATGGTAACAAAATTAGAGCGTGAAAATAACACAATATTCTATTTACACAATGCGTGGGCGAACAGCCCGGACGGGACGGCAGGCTTCACGCTGGAGGAAACCGAGGACGCTGCCTACATTGGCAACTGCATCAGTATGAGCAGCGCCGAAGTTCTGAACCCTAGCAGCTATAACTGGATTGCCGTGGAGTTCGAAGCGGTGGAGGAATCAGACACCGCGGAATTAACGGAGCTGGGGGAAGATGTTCCGGAAGACCCGGAAGACGAAGACGACGACTACAGCTACGAGGATTACATGGACGGCGCAGTCCAATCCGCGGCAGACACCGCAACGACGGCACAGGAATCGGCAGACATTGCCCAGCAGAAGGCGGAAGAGGCTACGGCATCCGCAGCGGAAGCGAAAACAGCGGCAGACACCGCAAGGGAAAAGGCGGAAGCGGCTACAGCAGACGCCGCAACGGCAAAGCAGAAGGCAGAGGAAGCCACATCATCCGCTGCACTGGCGCAGCAGAAGGCAGAGGCGGCGGCCACATCCGCAACAGAAGCAAAAACCGCGGCAGCCACCGCAACGAAGGACGCGGCCACCGCAAAGGAAAAGGCAGAGACGGCCACATCATCCGCTGCACTGGCGCAGCAGAAAGCAGAAGCAGCAACAGCGGCAGCCGGAACGGCGCAATCCGCGGCACAATCCGCAACGTCTGATGCCCGTGCTGCCGGAATCGCAGCAGCAACAGCGCAAGCAGCAGCAGAAGCAGCGCAGGGCGACATCGACGAACAACAAAAGTATTTTTATCATGATGCAATTGGTGCGCATGTGCTTGACGCCGTCAACGGGAATTTTCGGACAGATATAAAATCAACGGGGATGTATGTTGTTGATACTGCAACCGAAACGCCCCTAACGGAAATAACAGATGATTCTTTGATTTTTGGTGTCGGGAACGTGTGCAACGGTAGCAACAACATCGCGTTAGGCCGAGAGAACGAAAGCGAGGCCGGATGTCAGTTCTCTTATCTCGAAGGCAATAGATGCAAAATCGGAAACTATGGCACCAACACTTCTATTTCTTCACACGCCGAAGGGCATTCCACAATTTATGGAGCGCGTTTTTCGCATACAGAAGGAGAGGCAACAATAACGGCAACAGATGAAAAACCGTTAGTGATGTATTCACACGCCGAAGGAACAGCCCAGATCAAAGGGGCATCATGGTGCCATGCAGAGGGGGATTCTATTGCGACCGGTGACGTATACCACGGCCACCTCGAGGGGGAAAGCAAAATTACAGACAGCCTTTCATCACATTCAGAAGGCAGATCGATTTTAGTAAATTGCGACAGAAGCCACGCCGAAGGAATGGCAAAAATTGAATATGGCTCAATTGATCATGCAGAAGGAAAAGCAATTATCACGCGAACAAAAGCAGCAGATGGTGAAGTCCCAAGTCACGCCGAAGGAACTAGCAAGATTGAAGAGTCTTGGATTTCGCACTCAGAAGGATCGTCCACCATAACCGGCGCAAAGTATGCACACGCCGAAGGAGATTCGAAAGTAACCGGCGCAAAGTATGCACACGCCGAAGGCAATGTGACAGAAGCGACGGGAGAAGCATCACATGTCGAGGGCTACCTTTCAAAGGCAAACGGGAAAGCCTCACACGCGGAAGGAACAAGCACAATTGCAAGCGGTGAGAATTCGCACGCATCCGGGGAAGGAACCGAAGCTGTCGGAGCGTGTCAAACAGTATTAGGAAAATACAATACCGCCGATGCTGAAAAGGCTTTGATTGTTGGGAATGGGGATTTGCTGAACAAATCAAACGCGCTAACACTTGATTGGGATGGAAACTTAAAGGCAGCCGGCGACGTTACATGCGACGCAGCCGTTGGAACGGCATCCCTTTCGGCGCTGAATGATACAGTTGCGGCGCTGAGCATGGTTATTGATAAAGTTTGGACAAAAATATATCCAGTTGGTTCCATCTATATTTCGACAAGCGCCGAAAGCCCTGCCGACCTATTTGGCGGAACATGGGAAAAAATAGAAGACAGGTTTTTACTTGCTTCTGGCGATCAATATGCATTAGGAACTACGGGCGGAACGGCTGATGCCGTCGTTGTAAATCATACGCACACGCAAGCGGCCCATTCACACGGCTTCACGGGCGGGGGCAAAGTTTGGACAACCGAAACAGGATCCACGGAACCTGGTGCCCAGATTTCCGGAACTGCCAAGTATTACGCCGCTACGGCAAAAAAAGACTACGCATGGAGAACGAGCACAGAATCTGCCATACCGGCAATTAATAATTCCGGTGAAGATGGCACCGGGAAAAACTTGCCGCCATATTTGTCCGTTAACGTGTGGAAACGTGTAAAATAACTGAGCGGCGGAGCGTAGGGTTCAAAATTTTCTCAAAAAAATTTTGAAATAAGCTGACATATTACTTAATATGATATATAATATAGACAGTTGATAAGGAAACGATTCAGCGAGTAATGGGCAAGCATAGAAAGGAGGTTATCATGGACGAGATGGACAAAAAAGAAATCAAGGAAGTTATTGAATGGTGCGACGAAAAAGGGCACAGCGAACACGAAATTCTGGAATTAATCCGAAGAATCGTCGGAGCAAATCAAAGAGAAGAATAAAAAAAGAAGCCCAGCTTGAAAAGCTGAACTTCTAACACCTAGGGTGTCAGGCTTGCCACTGGCACCCCTTAACCTATAATTATTATAACAGGAACGGGAAAAATGACAAGCGAAAAAAAGTTTGACCAAATAAAATACCAAAACGAATACAACCGAAAAAATTATGACCATATCAATATCATGGTTGCCAAAGGAAAGAAGGATATCGTAAAAGCGAAAGCCAAGGAAAAAGGCGAAAGCATGAGTGAATACATATGGAAAGCCGTAGAAAAAAGGCTGTTAGAAGATAAATAAGTTAGTTGACCGCCGAAAGGCGGTTTTTTATTTGAAAAAATGAGAAGAGAAAGGAGGTGATGAAGTGAATACGCAAATTATTATTACCCCGGCGGGGGTGCTATGGGTGGCCGGTGCCATCGTGTCCATTTCCGCTGCTGCCGGCGTGCTGATTCGGATTTATAAACATTTTCGGAAACCCGGGGAAACCCAGGACCACCGCATTGCGGAACTGGAACGGAAATCCGTAAATGATTATAACAGGCTGAACGACCTGGACACCGGAATGCAGCGGCTGGAAGAGGGTAATAAGATTACCCAACGGGCACTTTTGGCGTTGCTGGCCCATGGCATCGATGGCAACGACGTCGAGGCCATGAAGAAAGCAAAAACAGACTTAACGAACCATCTAATAGAACAATAAGGCAGAACACACCGCAGAAGGGCACAGAATGCCCGCTGACGGTGCTTTTTAATTAAGGAGGAAAACTATGGACATTAACTTTATTTCTGATTTTTTCGTACCGTGCATCGTAGCACTTTCCCTTTGCGTTGGCTACGTGATGCGGAATTTCTTGCCAACAGATAACAAATGGATCCCGCTGGCGCTGCTGATTATCGGCGCCGTTTCTGGTGTGATTGTTTCCGGTTTTAACTATGCCGGAATTGTTTCCGGTGCCGTTTCCGGTTTGGCCGCCGTTGGACTGAATCAGGCCTTTAAGCAGGCGCTGGGCCTTAACGTGCGCCCGGACATTGAGCTGACGGACGACGAGGTGCAGGAACACGAACTGAACGAAGAGGAAGACGAAGAAGAAGACAGCGACGACCAGCAGGCCGAAGAGTAGGAGGCGAAAAATGAAAACTATTGCAGTACAGTGTGGCCACGGCGTGAGCCTGGACGGAGCGTGGGACAGTGGATGCGCCTACAAGTCCGGCGGGAAGCAGTACACGGAGGCGGCGTTAATGCTGCCAATCACAAAAGCAGCCGTGAAGTATCTGAGGGCGTCCGGCGTCAAGGTAATCAGCGACGCCGATCACGGAAACAATAAAAACATGATCGAAGACGTACGGTGGGCCAATAGAGTGGGCGCCGCCCTTTACGTTTCCATCCATTGTGATTATTCCGGAGCGCCGAAGGGCGTCATGCCGCTTTATGTTTCCGGAAGCGGGAAGAAGCTGGCCAAAACGTTAAACAGCGCCGTAAAAAAAGGCGTTGGAATGAGGTCGAGAGGCGTGCAGCGTCGCACGGATTTGTTCGAGTTGAACGGGACGGACATGCCGGCGTGCATCCTGGAAACGGGAAGCATCAAGGCTGATTTGGCCACATTGAGGGACCACCCGGACAAGTACGGCAAGGCAATCGCCAAAGGAATATGCAAATATATGGGCGTCAAGTTTTCCGACGGAACCAAAAAGCCGGCAGCATCCGGCGCAGAAATCTACCGTGTCCGGAAAGCGTGGAACAAGCCGGAAACGCAAAAAGGCGCGTTTAAGGACTTGGCCAACGCTAAAAAATGCGCCGATAAAAACGGCTATTCCGTTTTTAACAAAAAAGGGAAGGCGGTTTACAATGGCAAAAAGTAGAAAAATTGATAGGTATTACAAGACAATCAAGGCGGATCCGGTGCGGGTTAAGCCGTCTTACAAATCCAAAAAAATTAAAACGCTGGAGCCCGGGAAAGTAATCCACGCGACCAAGATTAATGGGCATTACGTCTATGTCCCAGCGCTGAAAGGCTGGACCATCTGGAAGGACAGCAAGGGCCAGAAATATGTCCGGCTGCTGAAAGTTGCACCCAGCACCAAGGTGGATAAGCTGCTGGTGGCACTGAAAACCAATGCCGCAAAAATGATTAAGGCGAACGTTCGTTATTCAGCGAACCACGCCTGCAAGAGCCTATCCAGCGCCTTGAAGAACAAACGGACGAATTGCGCTACATACGTTTCTTTTGCGCTGCAATCTATCGGCGTGCTTCCTAAAGGAAAATACATTTGGCTTGATACAAAGATTCACGGGTCCGGCAGCTCCCGCATCCGGAAGAAGGCGAAAATTGCATATTCCCGAAAGTCTTGGAGGTATGCAAAACTTAAGAAGGGCGATATTTGCGGCTTTGCCAATAAGCCACACACGATGGTTTACGCCGGCAAAAGTAAACAAGGGCATCCGCTTTGGTACTCAGCAGGCGGTTCCGATGTGAAGGAAAAGAACTACGGACCGAAAAGAAAGAAAAGCTATGAGAAGCGAAAAATCTATGTAAGGATTCGGCTGAAAAGGTGTTTTTGCCGATATTTTGGAAGCATCGCAAACGATATTCCCGCATAACAGGTAAGGGGCTGCTGCCCTAACGGTTGGTTTCCGTTAGGGCGGCAGCCCCTTGTTCTTTCACGATTGCGTCTTATGTTTTGTTTGGTTTATACCAATCCCTGTGCCATCATCGCTTCTGCAACCTTTTCGAAGCCTGCGATGTTTGCGCCCTTGACTAAGTCATACGTGCCATAGTACTTTTCGGATGCTTCTTTACAAGCCTTGTGGATGTTGATCATGATCTGGTGTAACTGATCATATACATCCTGGTGCTGGAATACGGTGTGACCTGCGTTCTGACCCATTTCGATGCAGGAGGTTGCTACGCCGCCAGCGTTCGCAGCCTTAGCCGGACCAACGATGATGCCGCTTTCCTGTAAGTATGCCAGCGCTTCGTTTGTGGTCGGCATATTGGAACCCTCGCAGTAGAACTTCGCGCCGCTTGCGACGATGTTCTTCGCGTCTTCCATATGTACCTCGTTCTGGGTTGCACAAGGAATGTAGAGGTCAGCTTTAACTTCCCAAGGCTTCTTGCCTGCGACGAATTTTGCGTTCGGGAATTTTTCTACATACGGTGCGCAGATGTTCTTGCCGGAAGCTCTGAGCTCTAACATCATCTGTAACTTTTCGTCCGTGTTGATGCCGTCCGGATCGTAGATGTATCCATCCGGACCGGAGATGGTGATCAGTTTTGCGCCTAACTGCTGCAGCTTCCAGGCAGTACCCCAGGATACATTGCCGAAGCCGGAGATCGCGACAGTCTTGCCCTTGATGTCCTCGCCGTTCGCCTTGAGCATTTCTTCCGCGTACCAAACGATACCGAATCCGGTCGCTTCGGTTCTGCCGAGGCAGCCGCCGTAGGAGAGACCCTTACCGGTCAGAACGCCGCCGTCGAATCTGTCTCTGATTCTCTTGTACTGGCCGAATAAGTAGCCGATTTCTCTTGCGCCGACACCGAGGTCACCTGCCGGAACGTCGGTATCCGGACCGATATGTCTATATAATTCTGTCATGAAAGCCTGGCAGAATCTCATAATCTCAGCATCGCTTTTGCCGTTCGGATCGAAGTCCGCGCCGCCCTTGCCGCCGCCGATCGGCAGACCTGTCAGGGAATTCTTGAAGATTTGTTCAAAACCTAAGAACTTGATGATGCCCGGATATACGTTCGGCGCGAATCTCAGACCGCCCTTGTAAGGTCCGATCGCGGAGTTGAACTGATATCTGTAACCTTTGTTTACATGAACTTTGCCGGCATCGTCCACCCAAACAACTCTGAAAGTGATACCTCTTTCAGGCTCTACCAGTCTTTCCAAAAGACCGGCCTTTTCGTATTCCGGGTGCGCGTCCATAACAGGAGCCAGAGAAGTTAAAACTTCCTCTACAGTCTGATGGAATTCCGGTTCGCCGGGATTGTTCTTTTTACATTCTTCGATTACTCTTTCAACATAAGTTGCCATTGCTTTTCTCCTCTTCTCATTTAAGATTTTAGAATGTTTCACCGCAATTAAAATAAATTGTTTTCTATCTCAAATGTAACACTAAGGCATGACCTTGTCAACACCGTGTATACAAGATTTCCTTGTTTTTTTTGCGGAACAAAATCAACGCCGTCAGAGACGCCAAAAGCCTTAAATTACAAGGATTATCAGCTCCCGAAGCTCCGATAAGCCGCCTGCGCCGAAGCGGCGCGCCCTTTTATCCGGCACTTCTTTTTTCGATTTTTCCGGGAAAACATTTTCGCCCCGCGATTTCGCAGGCCGGCGTGTCAAAGCGGCGCGCTCTCTTAACGTTTTCTGAATTTTTTTTGACTGCGAGCTTGCTTTTTACTTGCAAAAAGCGGGCAAAAAGTTGTATACTATATGAAACTGGGAAAAAGCGGTTCTATCGACGTGTCAAAAAAGTCGAAAGCACGGATTTTCCTCCGTCGCGGCGCAAAAAATGCCGGACGTGTCGAAAACTGTAAATCGCGAGGATTTTCCTCAGCATGGCCGTACGCGGCAGCACTAAAACGAAAGGAGCAAAGACATGGATAGTGTGCCCGATGGGAAAAACACAACAAAAGTAAAAGTGAATAACCTTGCCTTTGCTTACCGCGCGTAAAACGGAATCTCCAAGGACCCGAAGCGCGAGACTTGCTTTGCGCAGAGGCAGGGACAGCGAAAGGAGGGGATTCCAATGGATCAGAATTTAATGAATCTCGACGAGGCGATGAAGGAGTCGCTGGAGAAGATTTTTCAGCTTTTGGATGAGAAGAAGTACTTCCTTGCCAAGGATGAACTGCTCAAGTACAACGATGCCGATATCGCGGAAATGTTCGAGGAACTCTTGGATAAGCCGGAACTGATCGAGCAGACGGTGGTTGTTTACCGCCTGCTGCCAAAGGACGTTTCGGTTGAGGTTTTTTCGTACCTGCCGTCGGATGACCAGCTCAAGATTGTGGACGGCATTACGGATACGGAGCTGAGTTACATCGTAAAGGAGCTCGACTTCGACGATAAAATTGATATTTTGGAGGAGCTTCCTGCCAATCTGGTGGATAAGATCCTCGAAAAAACACCCAAAAATGAGCGCGCGCTGATCAACAGCTATCTGAACTATCCGGATAATTGTGCCGGCAGTCTGATGACGCCGGAGTATATCAGCCTGCAAAAGGAAATGACCGTCGGCGAGGCTCTCGCTTATATCAAGCGCGAGGGGATGGACGCGGAGACGATCTATACCTGTTATGTCAAGGACGCCGGCCGGAAGCTGATCGGCATCGTGTCTTTGAGTACGCTCGTCATTACGGGCGATGAGGTCAAGATTAAGGATATCATGCACACAGACTATATCTGGCTGAATGTGTATGACGATAAAGAAGAAGTCGCGGAAGCCTTCAAAAAATACGACTTTCTGGCGATGCCGGTGGTGGATAAGGAACATCGGCTGGTCGGTATCATTACGGTTGACGACGTGCTGGACGTCATGGAGGAAGCGGCAACCGAAGATATCGAGAGAATGAACGGCGTCATCAGCTTCGATGACCCCGACAAAGACTATTTGGACGTTTCGGTCTGGCAGCACGCGATCAACCGCCTGCCTTGGCTGTTGATTTTAATGATCGCCTATATTTTTACGGGGATGATCATCACGAATTTTGAGGCGCGGCTTTCGGAGATCATCTGTCTGGTGGCTTATATGCCGATGCTGATGGGCACCGGCGGAAACTCCGGAACCCAGACCACTACTCTGGTGGTGCGAGGAATGTCCACCGGCGAAATCGAGATGGGAGATGCCCTAAAGGTGTTCTGGAAGGAGTTCCGAGTGAGCATCGTGATCGGCATCTGCGTCAGTGCGGTGAACTTCGTGCGGATTATTTTGCTGGACCACAACGGCACGCTGGTGGCGCTGACGGTGTGCGTCTCCATGCTGCTGATCGTCATCATTGCCAAGTGCTTCGGCGGGCTGCTTCCGATGGGGGCAAAAAAAATCGGCATCGACCCGGCATTGATGTCCGGACCGATGATGGCATCCCTGACGGATATGGTATCGCTGGGCACGTATTTCATCATGGCAAAATATTTCCTGAATTTATAGCTATGGACAATCTATTGCTATATGAATATAATGAATCTATGTTTGCACAAGCAAGAACAGGAGGAAGTTGTGAGTAACAGAAATTATGATGAGCTGAAAGAAACAGCTCGCAAGATTCGTGTGGATGTCATTCGCGCAATCCACGAAGCCGGTTCGGGCCACCCGGGTGGTTCCCTGTCCGCAACGGACATTCTTACGGCACTTTATTTCGATACCATGAATATCAATCCGGAGAATCCGAAGATGGAAGGCCGGGATAAGTTCGTGCTGTCCAAGGGACACGCAGTACCGGCGCTCTATGCGACTCTGGCAGAGAGAGGATTCTACGATGTGGAAGAGATGATGACCCTAAGAAAAATCGGAAGTCACTTCCAGGGACATCCGAATATGCATAAAGTTCCGGGACTGGAGATGTCCACCGGTTCTCTGGGACAGGGTTTCTCCGTTGCGGTTGGTATGGCGACGGCCGGAAAGATGGACGGAAATCCGGGCAGAGTGTATG
>OLNQ01004096.1_pt1 | contig 11271 bp, 9 predicted proteins | sample 1672821 | NCBI WGS metagenome assembly OLNQ01 (sample SAMEA3136727, study PRJEB25190) | human gut metagenome | biome: human gut; feature: human-associated habitat; material: faeces | place: Austria | collected 2013
TGCTCCTTATCATGAAAAGAAAATTTAACTGATTTCATTATAATAATTTTTATCCGGACTGTCAATTTGTGCAGGCTCTTAGAGGGCCACATCCTGTTCATAAAATTTTTACAGTCTTTTCACGCCTATGGGCATATTGAAAGGTTGAAACATAGAGGAAAATCTGCTACAATAACCTTTGAATTATGCGAAGACCCATGGATATTTTATTGCCAAAAGGGTGTGGAAACGAGGAAAAAATGAGCGTTATTGAGAAGATATTTGGCACGCACAGTTCCAGAGAACTGAAGCGTATTGAACCTCTGGTAGACAAGATCGAGGCACTCCGTCCTACAATGCAGGCACTTTCCGATGAGGAACTGCGCGGCAAGACCGAGGAGTATAAGAAGCGTCTGACCGAGGGAGAGACTCTGGACGATCTGCTTCCGGAGGCTTATGCAACCGTAAGAGAGGCTGCAAAGCGTGTTCAGGCAATCGGATTTGACGCAATCGAAATCCACTGCGGACATTCCTATCTGATGAGCCAGTTCATCTCTCCTTACTATAACAAGAGAACAGACGAGTTCGGAGGTTCCGTAGAGAACCGTCTTCGTTTCCCGCGTATGGTACTCGAAGAAGTACGTAAAAACGTAGGACCGTGGTTCCCGATCATCGTTCGTATCTCTGCTGAGGAGCGTGTTCCGGGAGGAAATACTCTGGAAGATACCCTCGAGTACCTCGAGTACCTGGATGAGTTCGTAGATATGTATGACGTATCCTGCGGCCTCAACCCATCCCTGCAGTATCAGATCGACTCCAACTTCCTGCCGGATGGATGGCGTTCCTACATGGCAAGAGCCGTAAAAAATAAATTCAAAAAACCGGTTATCAATGCTGGTAACTACCGTGACCCGAAGGTCGTTGAAAAAGTTCTCGAGAGCGGCGATGTAGATATCGTCGGAATGGGACGCGGCCTGATCGCTGAGCCGAACTGGGTGAAAAAAGTTGAGAACGGCGAGGAAGATCTTCTTCGAAAATGTATCTCCTGTAACGTTGGATGTGCCGGAAACCGTATCGGCGTCAACCGCCCGATCCGTTGTACCGTAAACCCGGCTGTTCCGGAAGGCGATGTTTACAAAGCACTGAAAGTGAATAAAAACTGTAACGTTGTTGTTGTCGGCGCCGGTACTGCCGGTATGGAAGCAGCCTGCACCGCAGCAGAAGTCGGATGCAACGTTTTCGTACTTGAGAAAAACGATCACATCGGCGGTCTTTCCACTTTCATCTCCGATCTTCCAAGCAAGACCCGTATGAAAGATTTCCCGAAATACCTTGAGGCAAGAGCCGCCAGACTGAAAAACCTGTATATTTTCCTCAACACCGAAGCTACGGTGGATAAGATCAAACAGTTCAAACCGGACATCATTGTAAACTCCACCGGTTCCGTTCCGCTTGTTCCGCCGATCAAAGGCCTGAAAGAGAACATCGATGCCGGAAACGTAAATACCATCTTTGGTATGATCAACAATGTAAACGCCGGAAAATATCCGGAAGAAGCCTGTCAGGGCAAGAAAGTCGTTGTAGTCGGCGGCGGTTCCGTAGGACTTGACGTTATTGAATACTTTGCACCGAGAGGCGCCGAGTGCACCATCATCGATATGCTGCCGCAGATCGGTATGCTTGCAGACCCGATCACCAAATGCTCCATGCGTGAGACACACGACAAATACGGTGTAAAAGAATATGTCAACACTGCTCTTCAGGAAGTAAAAGAAAACGCATTCACTGTAAAGCTTCCGGACGGAACCATCCAGGATCTCACCTTCGATTACGGATTCAACTGTCTTGGAATGCGCTCCAATAACCCGATTCTGCCGGAGCTTCAGGAAGCATTCGCTGATACCCATACTTATATTTATACCATCGGCGATTCCGTCCGCGCACGCCGCATCATGGAAGGTACCATGGAAGGCCGCGCGATCCTGAATGTACTGGAGTCCCAGGGCTACCTGCATCTGGAGCCGCTTGAGTAATCACTGAATCACTTTCTTACACAATATAAAAAAACAGAAAAGAGGAAAATATCATGCCAAATATTACAGGACATACCGAATTAGTTGGATTAATGGCTTACCCGATCCGTCACACCCAGTCTCCGACAACCCACAACCTTGCATACGACAAAAACGGAGATGACGTCATTCAGCTTGCTTTCGAAGTTGATAACGATTCTTTAAAAGATGCTGTGCAGAGTATCCGCGCGCTGAAAATGCTCGGTTCCAATATTTCCATGCCAAACAAAACTGTTGTCCACAAATATCTGGACGAAGTAGATGAAGCAGCTAAGTTATGCGGCGCTATCAATACCGTAGTCAACCTCCGCGACGAAAACGGTCAGGTAACCGGAAAACTGAAAGGCTACAACACCGATGGTATGGGATACTGGCAGGCACTGACCGAAGAGGGCATCGATTTCAAGGGAATGAAGATGGTCCTGATCGGAACCGGCGGTGCTGCTACTGCAATTGCAGTGCGCGGTGCTCTGGATGGAGTTGCAGAAATTGAAATCTTCAACATCAAAGACAAATTCTACAGCCGTGGAGAGGAAATTGTTGATCTGATCAATAAGAACACCAACTGCAAGGCTACCATGAACGATCTGGCAGACAAAGACCTCCTGAAAGAAAAAATGCACGCAGCTGACCTGTTCTGCGATGCTACCGGCGTAGGAATGCATCCACTCGAAGACCTTTCCAACATTCCTGATCCTTCCTTCTTTAAAAAAGATCTCATCGTAACGGATACCGTTTACGCTCCGCGCGAAACCGTTATGATGAAACAGGCAAAAGAAGCAGGATGTGAGAAAGTATTCAACGGCATGGGCATGATGCTGTTCCAGGCACTCATCGCAATCAAGCTGTACACCGGAAAAGATACTCCGGTTGACTACATGAAAGAGAAACTTGGAATCTGATTTCCGGGCGAATCTTTTCCATCTTAAACCTTAATCAAAAACCAACACGAAAAGAGGAAATGAACTTTGCGTCATTTCCTCTTTTTTTCTTGCTTTCTTTCGGCATCTGGAGTATAATTCACTTCATATAGTAGCAGTTTAAAGTGCTACAGCACGATTTATCATCATGCGGAAATACGAGGAGAGAGAGGATTTCAAACTATGTCAAAACACATCACAGGACACACCGGATTATTATGTTTACTCGGAAGCCCGGTTGCACACAGTGTTTCTCCGGAAATGCACAACGAAGCATGCGACCAGCTCGGCCTTGATTATAGCTACCTTGCCTTTGATGTACCGGAAGACAAAATGCCGCAGGCAGTCGAAGGACTCCGCACCATGGGTGCAAGAGGCTGGAACATCACCATGCCTGGCAAAAATATCATGTGCAAATTGGCAGACAAGGTTTCTCCTGCTTCGGAGATCTCCGGCGCATGTAATACCATCGTCAACGACAACGGCGTTCTCACCGCTTACACCACCGACGGTGTCGGCTTCATGAGAGCAGTTGCAGAAAACGGCGTAGACATCATCGGCAAAAAGATGACTCTGCTCGGTGCCGGCGGCGCTGCTACTGCAATCCTGGTACAGGCAGCCCTCGACGGCGTAGCTGAGATCAATGTATTCAACGTCAGAGACAATTTCTTCGGAAGAGCCGAGGAAATCGTTGCAAAACTCAATGAGCGTACTTCCTGCAAGGTTACCCTGCACGACTTCTCCGATCCGGAAGTCCTTCGCGCATCCATCGCAGACAGCGCCATTCTTGTCAACGGAACTTCCGTCGGAATGGCTCCAAAAACCGAGAACACCATCATCACCGACACAACGATGTTCCACAAAGACCTCTTCGTTTTCGATGTGATCTACAATCCGCAGGAAACCCGCCTGCTGCGTGAGGCAAAAGAGGCTGGATGCAAGACCGGAAACGGTATGTACATGCTTCTGTATCAGGGAGCGGCTTCCTTCAAGCTCTGGACCGGAGAAGATATGCCGGTAGAGATCATCAAAGAGAAATATTTTTCATAAAAATTATAAGAATAGCAGGATATCTGTTCCATATGAGAGAAGAATCCTGCTGTTTTCTTATTTGAAGCATACGAATCTAAGCTATTGGTATAATCTAATAGCTTTTGAAAATCTAATGCTGCTATTTTAAATCCGAAGAATAACCGGGTACGTTTTTTGCCATGCACAGGTATCTTGTCCACATGATATCTTCGACGAAGAAGAGAGGGAATTACTTCTACTCCATTTCTAAATTTTGCATATTCAGAAAATTCTTCCGTCTGCATGTACTGTAATTGTTTTGCACGACCAACGGATTTCCAAGATACTTCCTTTCGGACTCGTGTTTTTAGAAAACGCGACTGACACCGTTCTTTGTAAGGACATCCTTCGCAGTCACTTATCCGAAAATACGCAACGGAACGCTCATTGCCCGGATCATAGATACAGTCTTCAGGTACACGATTATTCTTACATTTGATGAGATATTTTCCATCATCGGTAAAAACAAAATCAGCATATATTTCATCTGGTTTGCGTCCTGTGAAATTGGTTGTAACAAGTTTTAGATTATGTTCAGATGCTAAACGTGAGTTCTCTTCTCCGCTGTATGCCCCATCGGCAACAATAAAAGAACCATCAGAAAAATCTTTTTTCTCATTAAGATAATCTTTCATAAACTGATTATCTGCGTAGGTATTTTGCTGGTAATCGTAGACAATGACCAGACTGCTTTTTTCTCCGACAGCTTCAACTACGTTTCCAACGTATCCAAGATGTCTGCCACCTGCTTTATAGCGGAAAGTGGCTTCTGGATCAGAAGGATTAAGCAATACTTCTGAAGGATTTTCAACTTCCTCTTTTTTGTCGAAGCCGCCTTGAGCCACCATCATCAATGATTGTGCGTTCCTTTAATAGGCGAATAAGAAGCTGATACTCACTTGTATCATCAAAATCACCGGTTGAATCACAAATCTTTATCAAGATATCTGCATCTTTCATCACAACAACGTTTCTCTCAGTTGCATCCATATCCCGCTTGTGATAAATGCATTTATTATAATCATCTTTTTTAATATAATGATATTGTTCATCCGGAATTTTTGTTCCACGCTCATCCATTATTTTGCAAAGATTAGCAACACAAGTATAAAACAATTCAAGCAATGAGAGGTTTCTGATATTTGCAGCAACCATTAAACTGTCCATACGTTGTTTATCCGGAGTGATATCCATAAAATCAGATATTTCTTTTGCCATTTTTACAACACATTCATGAAAAGATCAACATCATGCTCTGTTTCGTAAGAAAGAACTCTTGCTCTAAACCTGCTGAGGGTTCTGTCACTAATTGGCTGCTCTTCAAAACTGGTTGTGTGCAGTGCATACTGATAGCGGATATCAAATGCCATAGCTTCAACGATCTCATCGTCAGTAACATTAAGAGCTTCTTTAAGAATCAGTGCCCCAACAATCACATTGACCGGAGTATTAGGTCTGGATGCTTTTTTACTGTAAAGAACAGAAAAAATATTTTCATCAATAGCAGGAAAAACTTTGTCTGCAAAATTTTTGCCCATGATTTTTCTAACATTCGTTTTTCGCGTTCTGTAAGATTAAAAGTACTGTCTAAAACAGTAAGCTGTTGATTATCATTTTTAACAAAAGACATATAGATCACCTCATAAAATGCTACCTACATTTTACCAAAGAATCCAATGTTTTTACATATCGTGTTAAGTTTTCAAGGTACAAATTTATATCAAAGGCTATAAACCTTTTGACACCCTAATCTTTTATTTTATCTTCTCCGGAGCAGTTTTTTACACTGGCTTACAGGTGCATCCGATTCCCAGTCCATCCGGACCGATATGACAGGACAAACCGAAGGAAAGTTTATCACACATGACTTCCATTCCCGGGAAACTTTCTTTAATCTGGTTTACCCATTCTTCTGTCACTTCATCGGTACTGCTGGACGCCGCCATCAGGTACACTTTACCCGCAGCATATTCTTCTCGGAAATTCGTTTCCAGCTCATGCTTCATTGCATCGATCATAACTTTACGTGATTTCTTCATACCACGGCATTTCTGGTAGATATCAAGCTTTCCTGTGCTGAAATGCATAACAGGTTTGATATTCAGGACATCTGCTGCCAAAGCTGTCACAGAGCTGACTCTTCCTCCTTTTTTGAGATATTTCAGTGTGCTGAGCCCGATATAAATTGTCATTTTTTCTCTGGTTTCTTCAAGAATTTTCTTGATTTCGACTACACTGTATCCTTCTTTTGCCATTTCTACTGCATCAAGAACAGAACGATGCATCGGGGTTGCCACACGACCGTTATCTACGACAAACACCTTACCGGCAAATTCATCTTCATTTGCCATGGCTTCTGCTGTCATACAGGACCCGCTTAAAGCACTGCTAAGAGGAATATAAACAATCTCCTCATATTCTTTCAGCATCTCTTTCCACATATCCATAACTTCTGTTGGTGACGGCTGAGATGTAGATACATCTACGCCCTTTCGAAGCATATCATAAAATTCATCTCTGGAAAGATCTACTCCTTCACGATACACTTTCTCTCCGATATAAAAGGGCATCGGTAGTACCTTAATTCCGAGTCTCTGCGCTTCTTCGCTCAAAATTCCACTGTGGCTGTCTGTCATGATTCCTATTTTCTTCATAATATCTTCTTCCTTTGTAATCTATTTTTATAACGTCTTAATAATCGGCATTACACTTCATTTATATTTGTATCATATCATTATTTTTCATTCGGCACAATAAAGGATGACGCAATTTCCTCCTCCGCATACTCTTCCACATCCGTTCTCGTTACTCGTTTTATATGTTGTTTTTTTAGGCGCAGATATACGAACTCCCGGAATATAGTATAAAATACCGATACAAGTGGAATGAAAATCAGCATACCTATAATTCCCATAAGATTTCCGCCGATTGTAACTGCCGCCAGTACCCAAATTGATGGAAGTCCTACTGATCCGCCAACCACATGAGGATAGATCAGATTACCTTCTATCTGCTGCAAAAGCAGAAAAACTATAATAAATAAAACTGCCTGTTTTGGATTTACCATAAAGATCAGAAAACTTCCCACGGCACAGCCAATAAAGGCTCCAAAGATAGGAACCAATGCGGTAAACGCGATCAAAATTCCAATTAAAAGTGCATATGGCATTTTTAAAATACTTAGCGTGATAACAAACATCATTCCGAGAATTACTGCTTCCAGACACTGCCCTGCAAGAAAATTTGCAAATGTCCGATATGTCAGCGAACATATGTTAAGAATTGCATCTGCTTTTTGTTTTGGAATAAAAGCGAAAATCACTTTTCTTACCTGTAAATGTAATTTTTCCTTCTGAAAAAGAATATAGCATGCAAAGGAAAACGAAATAAAAAAGGTCGCTAATCCACTGGCAATGGAACCTACTGCTGACATCGTCGTATTCATCATATTTCCGACTCCGTTTCCAAGAAGACTTATTCCCCATTTAATTGCCTGATCAGGCTGAAACTGCAGCTGATCTACCAATTTCATAATATCCTGATTATCATGTGAAAATTCCCGAATCCAGTTTTGCATCTGTGGAATAAAATCTGAAATACTCGTCATCAGATTTCCCATGGTCTGTGTAAGCTGTGGAATCACACCAAACATTACCAATATAATGACACCTGCTACCAATATAATTGTAAGAAGCAGGCTTATCGGTCTCGCAGCTTTTTTTCCTATTTTATTATTTTCTTTTATCTTTCCGAGCATTTTCTTTTCTAGGAAACTCATTGGTACATTAATCACAAAGGCAATTGCACCACCAAGCGCAAAAGGAAACACAATTTTCCATATTGACTTCAGCACTTCAATCACCACATCGAATTTCCACAAAGCAACTACAAGAAATGCCGTAAACACAATCAGTTCTCGAATTTTTTTCATAGAACATCTACTTAAATCCACTATCTTTCCCCTCTTTTTCTTAGTTTCATACGTATACACTTAAGTAATTGAATAATCAGAAGGCTTGCAAAAGCATATAAATATACACATCCAAGCTGCATCAGATTCAACGTTTCCACTTTGAATAAGTTATGGAAACCAGGAACCGTCAGTACTGTTGTAATGAGTACTGCACCTAACACAAATGCTCCCTGAAGCCACTTGTTATGAAAGAGACCTTTTGTAAAAATGACCGGATGATCTGATTTGCAATTATATCCATGAAACAAACGTGCCAGACAAAGAGTTCCAAAAGCATACGTGCTTCCAAGCAATGTACCATTCTGGTTGTATCCTGTCAAAAAACTGATCATTGTCATTGCTCCAATTACCAAACCTTCCAGACCGATTTTGCTAAGAAAATCTTTTGTCAATATCGACTCATCTGCCAATCTCGGTTTTTCACTCATCACTTCACTTCTATCCGGCTCTAAGCCTAACGCAATTGCCGGAAGACTATCCGTCAAAAGATTAATGAAGAGTAAATGTACTGGTGCAAATGGCACCGGAAGTCCTGCAACCGATGAACAAAGAACGGTTAAAATTGCTCCGAAATTTCCTGACAAAAGAAACTGTATCGCATACTTGATATTCTGATATAAGTTTCGTCCATTTTCCACTGCTTTTACGATTGTTGCAAAGTTATCATCTGTAAGTACCATCGCTGCTGCATCTTTCGCAACTTCCGTTCCGGTCATTCCCATTGCAACACCAATATCTGCCTGCTTTAATGCCGGTGCATCATTGACACCGTCTCCTGTCATTGCCACAATCATTCCTCTTTCCTGCCATGCCCGAACAATGCGAATTTTATGTTCCGGTGACACTCTTGCATACACAGAAATATTTGAGACAAATTCTTTGAGTTCCTCGTCACTCATATTTTCTATATCTGCCCCTTCACAGGCTTCCGATAAATCATGTAATATTCCAACTCTCTTTGCAATTGCTGCTGCTGTAATTTTATGATCTCCGGTGATCATAACCGGTCGAATTCCCGCTTTTATACATTCCGCTACCGCAGCTTTTGATTCTTCTCTCGGAGGATCCATCATCGCAATCAAACCAAGAAATACTAAGTGATCCTCATCTTGTATCGTTAATGTGTGATTCTTAGGAATTTCACGATAGGTAAAAGCCAATACTCTTAAACCTTCCATCGAAAATTCCTGATTTTGACGTTGTATTTTTTCTTTATCTTCCTCAGTAATTTTTCGAATTCCCTCTTTCGTCCAGATTTGCTCTGTACGTTCCAGGAGCTTGTCGACTGCACCTTTTACAATCATTTGATTTTTACCATCTATCAGGTGAAGTGTTGACATCATCTTTCGATCACTGTCAAATGGCAGTTCTCCATTTCTTGGATAAAGCTTTCTTACGCTTGCCGCCTCTATCCCATATCGACTTCCAAGATTAATCAATGCTGTTTCTGTTGGATCTCCAATTTCTACTCCATTTTCATTTGTCGAATCATTACATAGAATACTGTAATTTAAAAGACATTTTTGTGCCTGATCTGATATATCAATTGCCTCTGCTGAAATTCTTTTTCCATCTATATAATAATCTTCAACCGTCATTTTATTCTGTGTGAGCGTTCCTGTCTTATCCGAACAAATAATAGAAACACTTCCAAGTCCTTCTACCGCCTGTAGTTTACGAATGATTGCATGCTCTTTTGCCATCTTCTGTGTTCCGAAAGAAAGTACAATTGTCACGATAGAACTTAGCGCTTCAGGAATTGCTGCTACTGCAAGTGCTACTGCAAACATAAATGCACTGCTGATCTTTTCACCGCGGAACACATTTATTGCAAATAAGAGTCCGCAAAATACCAGAATCATAATAGAAAGCTTCTTTCCAAAGACTTCCAAACTCACCTGAAGTGGTGTCTGTTTTTCCGAAGTTGACTTCAAAAGTCCTGCAATCTTTCCGACTTCTGTCTGCATTCCTATATCCGTTACAACAGCTTTCCCACGCCCATACGTTACAAAACTACCGGAAAATAACATATTTGTCCGATCACCAAGTGGCGCTTCCGTCAATATTGTATCCATGTTTTTCTCAACTGCAAGACTTTCTCCTGTAAGAGCACTCTCATCAATCTTAAGACTTGCATTTTCAATCAGTCTTCCATCAGCCGGAATCATATCTCCTGCTTCAAGCAGTATCACATCTCCAACAACCAGTTCTCTTGCCGGAATTTGAACGACTGTACCATCACGCAATACTTTTGCCTCCGGGCCAGAAAGATTCTTTAAACTCTGCAGAGATTGTTCTGCTTTTACCGTCTGTATTGTTCCCAAGATTGCATTGATCGTAATAACCGTCACGATAACTGCCGCACTTTCCACATCTCCAAGCATACCAGATATGATTGCTGATGCAATTAGAATCAGTACAAGAAAATCCTTATACTGTTCAAAGAAAATCTGCAGGATACCTTTCTTCTTTCCTTCTGTAAGTTCATTCCAGCCACACTTTTCTCTGGATCTTTTCACCTGTTCACTCGTAAGCCCAGATTTCTTGCCATTCACCCTTTCAAGAACCTCTTCTACCGTCTGCTGATAAATTTCCTTCATCACTTCCGCCTCCTCGTTCTCCTAAATATTTTTCTAGTCATTGCAATATAAAATTGCTTATACAGTCTCTTCCTTAAGAGTCCTGGTATTCTGGATAATATACAGAGCGACCGATATGACCATCATTATAGCGCACAAACCAATCAACAGATCTGATACCATCGGTGTAATGTGGAACCATATAATATGCACCGCTGCAGTTCCATATAATAAAAAGGTTACTATCTTTCCATGCCAGTCTGCACCATGTACTTTTCCTGTCTTTCGTATCACAAGACATCCACTGACTACCATATACAGCTCCTTACCTGCCATTATTACGATTAAAAGAAGCACATGCGGAAAACGAGTAAACAGACAGATTAACATCGCTGCCTGTGTCAGCTTATCAGCCACCGGATCAAGTATTTTTCCTAAATTACTAATCCTATGGAATCTTCTTGCGATATATCCATCAGCAAGATCCGTAAGACCAGACAGCAATAAGATTTCACCAGCTAACAGAGGATTTTTCTTTACACAATAACTCCATATAATTACCGGAATCAGACAAAGCCGAAAAAAGAAAGAAGATTAGGAACCGTAATAATTCTATTCAAATTTTCTTCCTGATTCACTTCACTCTGCATGTACGGTCACCTCACTTTCCTTTTTTT
>OLNQ01004098.1_pt1 | contig 11270 bp, 9 predicted proteins | sample 1672821 | NCBI WGS metagenome assembly OLNQ01 (sample SAMEA3136727, study PRJEB25190) | human gut metagenome | biome: human gut; feature: human-associated habitat; material: faeces | place: Austria | collected 2013
GCTCGTCTTGTTTAAATTCTATCATATTTGTATCTTTTTGCAAGTGTTTTTTATAAATTTCTTTTTCATTGACCAAATCTTACATCCGGCATATCCTTCTCGTGCTCGCCGATCATCTTCTCCATCCAGATCATATCATGCCATGCATCCTGCTTGTAACCGGAAGCGTGAAAATGTGCCACGGTTTTATAACCATGCTTTTCGTGGAAGGCGATGCTGGGAGGATTGGGGTAGGTGATGCAGGCACAGACATTGCAGACGTGCTGTGCGGTCAGGTATTCCTCCAGCTTTTCGTATAACAGACTGCCGACACCGCTGCTTCGAAGATCCCGGCTGACATAGATGGAAGTCTCCACAGACCAGTCATAAGCAGCGCGGCTTTTAAAAGCGGATGCGTAAGCATATCCTGCCGGCTCCCCGTCCAGTTCAGCCACCAGGTAAGGATAACGGGTAAGAGTGTGACGGATCCGGTCCGCAAATTCTTCTGCGGAAGGAACGATGTACTCAAAGGTAATAGAGGTATTTTCCACATAAGGGGCATAAATGGCAAGCAGTTTCTCTGCATCTGCCTCGGTTACGGGTCTGATTGTGATTTCCTCTATATTTTTCATAGAACTTCTCCTTTGTATATGAAGCAGGAAAGACTGCCCCATAAAAGAGCAGGCGTTCCCGTTTTATTTCGCGATTTCCTTCCAGAAGCTTTCTGCCTCAAAATGAGCATCCAGACCCAGATAATCGGAAATAGTCTGCCCCAGATCTGCGAAGGTCTTTCTGACACCAAGGTCAACGCCCTCCCGAATCGGCTTGCCGTAAGCCAGAATGGGGACGTATTCTCTGGAATGATCGGTGCTGGGTGTGGTCGGATCGCAGCCATGGTCTGCCGTGATAAAAAGCACATCCTCCTCCTTCAGCTGTGCCAGAATTTCGGGCAGCCTGCTGTCGAAATATTCCAGTGCGCCCGCGTAGCCTTCTACGTCGTTTCTGTGCCCGTAAATCATATCAGTATCCACCAGATTGGTAAACAGCAGACCTTCAAAATCGTCCTTGAGGAACTGAATGGTCTTTTCAATGCCGTCGTGGTTATTGGTGGTATGGTCGGTACGAGTCATGCCGCGATGCTCGAAGATGTCCTCGATTTTTCCGACAGCCACAACCTCCATGCCCTTCGCCTTTGTGAGGTCGAGAATGGTCGGGCCTGTCGGCTCCAGAGAGAAGTCCCTTCTGTTTTTGGTGCGGGTGAAGCCATCCTTTGCATTGCCGATGAAGGGACGCGCAATGACACGCCCAACGCCATACTTCCCTGTCAGGATTTTTCTTGCCTTTTCGCACATTTCATACAGCTTTTGGACAGGAATGACATCCTCATGTGCCGCAATCTGGAACACGCTGTCCGCAGAGGTATAGACGATGGGGTAGCCTGTTTTCATGTGCTCCACGCCTAAATCCTGAATGATGACCGTACCGGATTCGGCATAGTTGCCGAGTGTTTTTGTGCCGATTGCCGCTTCAAAGGCCTCCATGACCTCCTTGGGGAAGCCTGTTTCTGTAAAGGTCGGGAAGGGTCTTTTGGTGATAATGCCTGCCATTTCCCAATGCCCTGTTGTGGTATCCTTGCCGATGGAGCGTTCTGCCATTTTGCCGTAGCAGCCCTTCGGTGCGGCAACCTCGCCAAGAAGCGAGATATCCTTGCCTTGGATATCCCCAAGACCTAAGGCGCAAAGATTTGGCAGGCTCGTCTGCGGACGCACCTTCTTGATATTGACCAGGGTGTTACTGCCAACATCCCCAAAATCCGCCGCATCGGGCAGCTCGCCAATGCCAACGCTGTCCAGTACAATAATGATCGCTCTTTTCATGCTTAACCCTCCTGTCTGATGGTTTTCAAAATCAAAGGTGTCTGCTCTGTCAGCGGTGCAGCCTCGATTGTGATGGCCTTTTGCAGGAAATCCGCCGCACTCTGACATTTTTCTCTGCGCTTACTATATACCACCGCCAAGGTTTCACCTGTTGCAATTACATCACCTGTGCGTTTTTTCATGACAATACCTGCGCCAAAATCCAGCGTCTGTCCCTTGAACATCCGCCCTGCGCCGGTTTCCTGCGAGGCTCTGCCAATCATGGCTGTATCCATACGGGTAAGATACCCCGATTTCGTTGCTTTTACTTCCCATTTTTCCTCTGCCAGAGGGAGCAGACTATAATCCGCAATGACGCGGATATCGCCGCCCTGCTGTGTCAGCAGCTCCTTAAATTTTGCAAGCCCCTTGCCATTTCTGATATTTTCGAGCAGAAGCGCCTTGCCCTCCTCCTCACTCTGCACGCGCTCCGCCAGAAGGAGCATATTCGCGCCAAGCGTCAGAGAAACCTCAAGCAAATCGCCGCCGACATTGCCCTTCAGCACCTCGATGGCTTCCATTACCTCAAGGCTGTTGCCGATATACATGCCCAAGGGCTGTGCCATACTGCTGATAACCGCCGTTACCCTTCTGCCGACATGCCTGCCCATATCTGCCATAATGCCTGCAAGCCTTTCCGCATCCGCCGCATTTTTCATAAAGGCACCACTGCCGCATTTCACATCCAGTACGATTGCATCCGCGCCTGCGGCAATTTTTTTCGACATAATGCTTGCCGCAATCAGAGGGATGCTATCCACCGTTCCTGTGACATCGCGGAGAGCGTAAAGCTTTTTATCCGCAGGCGTAAGATTATCCGTCTGGCTCATCAGCACAATGCCGCTTTCCTTCGCAAAGCGCAGTGCTTCCTCCTCTGTCACATCCACCCGAAAGCCGGGGATGGATTCCAGCTTATCGACCGTACCGCCGGAAAAGCCAAGCCCCCGACCGCTCATTTTTACCACAGGCACACCCACAGATGCAACCAAGGGCGCAAGAATCAGCGTTGTGGTATCCGCAACACCGCCTGTGCTGTGCTTATCCACCTTACAGCCTGCCAAAGCGGAGAGGTCAAACATACCGCCCGAATGTGCCATTTCCATGGTCAGCTGTGCCGTTTCCTCCGTATCCATGCCCTTCAGAAAAATTGCCATCAGCAAGGCGGAAATCTGATAATCGGGCAGAGTGCCATCCGTCACGCCCTTCACAAAAAAGGCAATTTCTTCTTTTGTCAGCTTGCCGCCGTCTCTTTTTTTGATGATGCTATCTACAAAATTCACGCAGGAATCCTCCCTTCGGATCGAACCTTTCTTTTTTTCCTATTTTACCATAAAAAGAAGTAAATGACGATAAAATTCCTATCTGCTTTGTATAAAATAAAAAACTGCTCCGAAGTCTCCCTCAAAGCAGTCTTATTTCCAAGCAATTTCTTTCTGAATACTCTTTTTTAGCAGGTTGCGCCGCCGACAACATCCAATCCCATAATCTCTGCCTTTTTCTGCAGCAATTCATCACTCAGAAGGATTTTTTCCGCGTTCGCAAAGCCAATACGATTGATGGTATCCGCAAAGCGTTCGCCGCTTTCCCCTGCGGAACGGAACAGCAGAATTGCCTTTTCCACGGTATCCAGAACCTCATTCTGATCCATAAAGATTTTATGAAGCATCTGCCCATGGGCAATCTTTTTGCCCCAGCGTCCGCCGACATAGACCTTATAGCCATCCACGCCCTCATCATTGCAATGGAAGGGACATTTGCCGATACAGCGACCGCAGTGGTTGCAAAGCTCTGCATCAATTTCCAGCTTGCCGTCTGTGTTTTTCTTCGCCGCATGGATGGGACAAGCCTCCTCCAGCTGACATTTCTGACAGGAGCGGCAATCCTCGATATGATACTGCGGCACTCTTGCGCCCACGATGCCCAAATCGTTCAAGGTCGGCTTTACGCAGTTATTGGGACAGCCGCCTGTTGCGATTTTGAATTTATGCGGCAGGGATACCCCACGATAGCCCTGATAGAAGCGTGTATGGATTTCATCGCTCAGCGCATAGGCATCATACAGACCATACTGACAGGTAGTTGCCTTACAGGAAACCACAGGACGCACCTTGCTGCCCGTGCCGCCGACGGAAAGCCCTGCCTTTGCCAGATGCGCGCAGAAGGCATCAATATCATGATAAGCAATCCCCGAAACCTCAATCGTCAGACGGGTGGTCATCATCATGTGTCCATCACCATAAAGCCTTGCCGCTTCCGCAATGACACTTGCTTCCTCTGTGGTAATGCGTCCGTTTCTGGTGATGACGCGGGCGTTGAACAGATTCGTGCCCTTATGCTGCAAAAAGCCCATGCCCTTTACACGCTTGATATCCTCGGGGCGCAGGGTACAGCCCTCCGCAGGAGCCTTGCCCTCCAGCTTATCAATAAATTCCTCCAGTGCCTCTGCGGTCAGCTCCACCGCATCCCGACAGCGTTTGCTCTCTGTTTTATACTTCGCCGCAAGAGGGGCACATTCCGTTGTGCCGAGTGCCAGCTTTTGTTCAAATGCGGCAACAAAATCCGCACAGATTTTCTTTAAATCCTCTCTCGTGCCATATTTGCTGCTCAGGACACCGATGGCACCGGAAAGCGCACCACAGGTGCCGCCCATGCCCATACCGGTGCGAAAGCCTGCAAACAGCTTCGTTGCTTCTTCTGTCATGCCAAGATGATATGCTTCATTTGCCGCAAGCAGAATGGCCTCTGCGCAGCTTTTATCCTGCACAAAATAATACTGCCCTGCCTTTTCCTTCAGCATCAATAATTCCTCCTTCATCTCTCCGAAAAATCAAATTCTCTCTTTTTTCTCAAAATTTTTCTCAAAATGTCGCTTGTTCTTCATTATATGCCCTTTTCTGACGGAAAGCAAGAATTTCTCCCCTGCGAAGTCAGGCTGTTTTCGGGCAGAAAAAAAGGATATTCCGTTTGGAATATCCCTTCAGATCTGTTGAAAAAATTACAGGCTGTTTACCAGTCTTGTCAGAGAAGATTTCTTTCTTGCTACTGCATTTTTGTGGTAGATGCCTTTGATGTATGCTCTGTCGATTGCAGATACTGCGTTTTTCAGAGCAACTGCTGCTGTTTCCTTATCGCCTGCATTTACAGCAACGATTACTTTCTTCATAGCTGTTTTCACCTGAGATTTAATCATTTTGTTTCTCAGTGTTTTTTTGTTAATCACTTTGATTCTTTTCTTAGCAGATTTGATATTAGCCAATGTTATTTCCTCCTAATTACTTTAATGTGGTTTTCTCTGTCGATATTTTGGGGAATATCGCTCTTTCCTCTTACTATTAACCACCTTGAGGGCATGCTCCCTCCGACACGGCTTGGGGCTTTTTTCCCACTCTCTCGAGTACCCCATGGTTAACTTAACGGATATATTTTACCTTATGGAACGAAATAAGTCAATGAATACTTTTCAAAACTACGAAAAAAATAATGAAAAACCCTAGGAAAATACAGAAAGGCAGTGAAAGCATGAACGAAAAAGACGAAAAAAAAGTGCCGCAGACGTTTTCTGTCCGCACAGACCTTGCCATTGAGGCACGGGAACTGGCACAGAAGGACACCACGGATACCCTTGAGGGCGTAGCGGCGGAAACAGACGAGCAGGCAGACTATTCCCTCACCCATGTGCATATTCTCTCTCCTGAAGGAAGCGCGCGCATGGGCAAGCCGATGGGGCATTATATTACACTGGAATCGGAAAAGCTAAAGGAAAATGATGCAGATTGTCACGAAAAGCTGATTGGGCTTCTGGCAGAGCAGATTCGCTCTCTGGCAAAGCCGAAAAGGGAGGATTGTATTCTGGTAATCGGGCTTGGTAATTGGAACATCACACCCGATGCACTCGGCCCGAAGGTAATTTCCAAAATCCTGGTGACGCGCCACCTCAGCGGCACACTTCCTGCGGAAATCGAGAAGGCTGTACGCCCTGTTGCCGCCGTCAGTCCGGGGGTAATGGGGATTACGGGGATAGAAACAGGAGAAATCGTAAAGGGGATTGTGGATAAGCTGCACCCCTCCCTGCTGATTGCGATTGATGCCCTTGCCGCGCGCCGCTCCAACCGCATTAACGCCGCCATTCAGATGAGCGATACCGGCGTTGCGCCGGGCGCAGGGGTCGGCAATCGGCGGATGCTGCTGGATGAGGCACATCTGGGGATTCCCGTGATTGCGATTGGCGTACCGACTGTGGTGGATGCCGCAACGCTTGTAAATGACACAATGGACTGTATTCTGGAGGAAATGATTCGGCAGACAGAAAAGGGAACGGCGTTTTACGAGACGCTTGCCGATTTGGAGCAGGAGGAAAAATATCAGATGATTGCCGAAATCCTTGGGCCATATACAGGCAATCTGTTCGTGACACCGAAGGAGGTGGATGCCGTTGTGGATCGTCTGGCAAACATCATTGCCAACAGCATCAACATTGCACTGCACCCCGGTATTACGCTTGAGGATATCAATAAATACGCATGGTAACGCCACAGAAAGCAGCGAAAAAGGAGCCGTAACGGGGGTATCCCCACTGCGGCTCCTTCTTCTATGTATTTGCACTTACCGATTACACCAAAGCCTTTTTCGCCTGCAAAGGGTCTGCTGATTATTCTATGCCAAGACAGCCGCCCCTTTGCACACCATTTTCCGATCCTTCGCTTTGGTGTATCTACCTGTACCACAAAGGTTCCGACGGATGCGTTTGCCCAACTTATCACATTCCGCCTGTCGGGATTTCTGCGCGCAGCTGTGCCCCTCTTTCATTTCCACATTTTTGTCCCGCGTGCAGAGATTCCGTTCTGATAGATTTCCCCTGAAAAATATCCCATAACAGCAATTTCTCAGCCTGTACCAAAAAACTCCCTCCCCTCCATGCTTTTTACATTTCGCTTTTTACATTTCTGCTATGGGTACTGTTCATCTGCACCTGTTCCCTCCCGCAGGAAAAATACCCCTTTTCCTCTGCGGACAAATGCACGCAACTGAACTCTATCTTCCTTTATTTTACAAATTTTTCCGCTTTTATGGTATATCACGAAAGGGACATTTTTTATCTTTTTCTTAACGCAACCGTCCCCTTAGACTGGAACGGCGGTCGATATTCAATTTTCGGAACACAATCTTCAGATGATTCTTGACCGTACCCTCTGAAATATGCAGCATTTCGGCAATTTCTCCGTTGCGAAGTCCTCTTGCCGCAAGCTCCGCAATTTCACGCTCCCGTTTGCTGAGCGGCTCCTCCCATTCATTCTCCTGCTTGGGAATGAACGCCTTCCATTCCGGCACAGCGGGGATATTCTGTATCGGCAGGCTGCGGATTTCCTGAATGACAGCGGCATATTTTCTGGAAACAGAGGGCAGATAAAACAACGGCTCCAGATATTCGCGGAAATAAGCCGCAAACGAAAGCACCTGATCCCGTTCTGCCAAGGAAAGCGTATATTCCAAATGTTCCGCCGCCTTTCGGCTGCGTCCGATGGCAAAATAGCAAAGCGCCAGATTGGTGTGGATAAAAAGCCGGGACGGAAGAGCAATCAGCCTTGCATCCACCTTCAATGCTACCTCCAGAATCCCAATCGCCTTATGATAATTCTTCTTCAGAATAATTCTTGGAATACGCACACCCTTGATGGCACTGTTTGTAAAATTCAAATCATACAGCCGATTGGATGCCGCCTGCAGGCGCTTTCGCAATCTGCTCTCCTTCGGCTGCAGCATGGCAAAATAGCTCTGTACCGTTTCCTTCATGCACACATCCAGAAAGGTATCCTGCAGGAAGGCATAGGTATGCGCAGGGTCCTCCAGATAGTCCAAGGTTCGCTTCCATGCCTCCAAATCTCCGCGATAGACTGCATTGGTGCCAAGAAGCAGCGCCGCACCATAGGTCACGCAGGCATTCTTTCTTTGCAGAGACGCATACAACGCCTGATAGCCATAGATTTCCGCATCGGCGAAGCGCCCCTGCGCACAGCAGACCTCGCCCCGATACAGCTCCGCCGCACCGCTGCCATGCCCTGCCGTCAGGGAATTATACAGCTTCATGACGCGTTCCAATGTTTCTGCGGTTCGTTCCAATTCGCCCGGCTTTGTATAGAACAGCCGCCACATGGAAATACTGCCGAACAAAAACGGTTCTCCCACCGTAAAGATAACAGATGGCGCTGTCATCAGGCGTTTTGCCCGCTGATAATGCTGTTCCATTTTTTCCAGATTGGGGAAATCCTGAAAGGCGGCAATCAGTTCCCATTCTCCCAGAAGATTGGGGTCATTCCCATCACAGATGATGCCCTTCGCTTCCTCCAGAAGCTGTTGATATTCCGTAAAAGCGGCATCGGCAAAAAGCGCATAGCAAAGCCGAAGAAGGGATAAGGGATACCTCTGCTTCGTTTCCATCGGGCAATGTCTCAGAATCTCCCCTGCAATTTCCGTATAGGAAAGCTTATCGAATTTTTCAAATAGAAGCCCTGTCAAATCGCAGGAAAGAATTCCCGCATAATCCAGAACCTTATAGAAGGCGGCAACGGCTTTTTTCGTCTCCCCATGCTCCCGATACCAGCAGCCGCAGCGATGATAGCTGTCCCACTGCGTCAGAAAGGACGCATTATGCAGGCGATAAAGCAAAAACTTCCGCAGCAGCGCACAGAGGCAGTACCTCTGCTGCTCCGCATCATAGTACAGCAGGGGCAGACTATAAAACCACTCGCCCATCTGCTGCAAATCCGCAATGTCCTCTGTCAGCGTGCGCACCATTTCTACATCTACCGTTTCAAACTGCGCAAGACGCAGCAGCGCCTTTTTAAGGATATCCTCCTGCCTTCTCCAGAATAAATCCTCCATCAGACGGCTCAGCTTTTTCCATTCCACCTCTTCGCAGCCGTTTTGCAGATACAGCGAAACAACCGCCGCCCAACCGCCTGTTTCCTTCTGAATATGTATCGCCTGCTTTTCCGTAAGGGAAATGCCCAGCTCCTCTGCAAAGCAGATAATATCCTCTTTTCGCAGGAAAAAATCCTTTTTGGAAATATAGCAGACGTGCATCAAATCCTGTATTGGCAGCTGCCAAAAGCTGCGAGAAAGAAAAATAACATGCACAGCGGTATCCTTCAGGGCGGAAAGCAGCTGCAAAACGGAAAACGGGAACTGCGCCGCAATCACCTGAAAATTATCAATCATCAGATAAAGCGAGGATTCCTCCGCAGGCTTTGCATGCACCAAAGGCCCGTTTTCATGATATAAATCGAAAATCTGCTGTGCCAGAGCAGAGTCCTTCTGTGCAATCTGGCGCACGAGCCAATCGCAGCAGACTGTGGCATCCTGCGCATTATGCCAGCGCAATGCCCCATACGGCACATCTCTGAGGGCATGCTTCAGGGCGGTTGTTTTTCCATAGCCGGCAGGTGCTTCTACAAGCGTCAGCGGCACGGTATGCAGCCGTTCCAGCTGGCACAGCAATCTTTCAGAAAAATAAATCGTTTGCAAATAAATCCCCCCTTCCCTTTTCTTGGCATCAGTATACCAATTTTTCACAGATTGTGCAAGAAACCCCAGAAAAGCACAAAAAACGCCATGCGGCTTTTTCGTTTCCGCACAGCGTTTTCATTGCTTTTCTTTTTATACTTTTTAAATCATTGTTGCCGCTTCAATCAGCTTCAGCTTCATTGCGCTCAGCTTATCGGAAAGGTCAACCGGCACAATATCGGGGTTTTTCAGGCGTTTCTGTTCTTCCCAGAGGGTATCCTTTTCTCTGTTGCAGTATGCCTGAATGTCCATTGCCTTGGGGCATTCATACACCAACTTACCATCCACAAAGATGGGAACAAGCAGTTCGCGAAGCGTGAAGCTGCCGGCAGGCAGCTGCATGCTTTTCCATTTTGATATTCATAGTAGGAACAAGCACACGTTATTCACGGCCATTTATTCGAAGCCTCACTGTATTATCTTGCATTGGTATCATAGATATACAAATCGGAATCCTCTGTGAATTCTTCTTCCTCCAATGCCAGAAGGTCAGCCTTAATCTTGCCTGTCTTTTTATCATAAATACGGATAATTTTCTTGATGCCGGGATTCGTTACCTTCTCTACATTATTGGACAGCTTAATCTTAGGTTCAAAATCACCGTTTTCGGTTTCCTCTGCCGCCAGCTTATACACGCCGCCAAAGGCAGGGCAATCGTCAGAGGTAATTAGCTTTGTACCAACGCCCCAGAGGGTGATGGTTGCGCCCTGCAGCTTCAGGCTTGTAATCAGATTTTCATCCAAATCACTGGAGGCAGAAATGACAGCATTGGGATAGCCTGCCTCATCCAGCATCTGTCTTGCTCTCTTGGAAAGATATGCAAGGTCACCGCTGTCAAGACGGATACCATAGCCTTTTTCGGGCAGTGTGCCTGCCGCCTTCATTTCATCAAACACCTGAATGGCATGGGGCACGCCGCTTTTCAGTGTATTATAGGTATCCACCAACAAAATGCACGCATCGGGGAACAGGTTTGCATAGGTGCGGAAGGCTGTCAGCTCATCAGGGAAGCTCATTACCCAGCTATGCGCATGGGTACCCTTTACGGGAACATCATACAGCTTGCCTGTCAGCACGTTGCTTGTTGCCACACAGCCGCCGATGACTGCCGCTCTTGCACCGACTGTACCTGCATCGGGACCCTGCGCGCGGCGCAGACCAAATTCCAGAACGGGGTCGCCCTGTGCTGCGTGTACTACGCGGGAAGCCTTTGTTGCAATCAGGCTCTGGTGGTTGATAATGTTCAGCAGTGCGGTTTCAATCAGCTGTGCCTCAATGATGGGGGCCTTGATACGCATCAGCGGCTCATGCGGGAATACGATGGTTCCTTCGGGAACGGCATAAACCTCGCCCGTAAAGCGGAAGCTTCTCAGGTAGTCAATGAAGTCCTCAGAGAAAAGATTTAAGCTTTCCAGATATGCAATATCCTCCTCTGTAAAATGCAGCCCATCCAGATATTCAATCGCCTGCTGCAGCCCTGCGGTAATTGCAAAGCCGTTGCCGCTGGGGTTCTTTCTATAGAACAGATCGAATACGACCTTTCTGTTATATGCGCCTGTTTCATAGTAGCCCTGCATCATGGTCAATTCGTATAAATCAGTTAATAATGTCAGATTTCTTCCTGCCATAAGATTCTTCTCCTTATTTTCTAATGGGTAATATGTTTGTTATCATAACATACATTTTGCAAAGAAGAAATGGATTGATAAAAAAATAACAAACTACAACTTCCCTTGACAATGGTATTTATGCTTACTATAATAATATAGTCATAGAAGAAAAACTGAGATGGAGACAGTAGTCCTGTGAAGAAAG
>OLNQ01004101.1_pt1 | contig 11260 bp, 7 predicted proteins | sample 1672821 | NCBI WGS metagenome assembly OLNQ01 (sample SAMEA3136727, study PRJEB25190) | human gut metagenome | biome: human gut; feature: human-associated habitat; material: faeces | place: Austria | collected 2013
TGCCGTCGTGCGGCCGAAGAGCATACGCTGGCGGGCACACGTGAGAATGAGGTGCTCGCGCGCGCGGGTGAGCGCGACGTAGCACAGACGGCGCTCCTCCTCCATCTCGTCCGGCTCGCCGATGCAGCGCAGGCCGGGGAAAATACCCTCCTCGCAGCCGACGATGAACACCGTCGGAAACTCCAGGCCCTTGGCCGCGTGCATGGTCATGAGCGTGACGCAGTCCATGGACTGGTCGTAGTTATCGAGGTCGGTATAGAGCGCGACCTCGTCGAGGAATCCCGCGAGCGTAGGATCATCGGCCTCCTTGACGAAGGCGATGATGTTCGACTTGAGCTCCTGCACGTTCTCGATGCGTGCAGCATCCTCGGCCGTGTTCTTTTCCTCGAGTGCGCGGACGTAACCGCTGCGCTCCACAACCAGATCATAGAGCTCGTCCGGCGGCATGGTTTTGGCCTGTTCCTGCAGCTCCTCGATCAGGATGGCAAACTGGCGCAGGCGCATCTGGCTGCGCTGCAGCTCGGGATAGGCATCCGCGTGGCGGATAACGTCAAAGAGGCTTGTCTGCTGCGCGTTTGCGAGCTGTGCGGCCGTTTCGACCGTGCGCGCGCCGATGCCGCGGGCAGGCGTGTTGATGATGCGCGTCAGGCGCAGGTCATCACCCGGCGTCTGGATGACGCACAGGTAGGCCAGCATGTCCTTGACCTCCGCGCGGTCGAAAAAGCGCGTGCCGCCGATGATGCGGTACGGGATGCCGTTGCGCTTGAAGGCGTATTCGAGCTGGTTGCTCTGCGCGTTCATGCGGTAGAGCACGGCGTGGTCGCGGAAGTTCATGCCGTGGCCGAAATCGTCCATGATCTTCGTGGCCACATAGCGCGCCTCGTCGTTCTCGTTCGTGGCGCAGTAGAGCGTGAGCGGGTCACCGGCTTCGGCCTTCGTCCAGAGCGTTTTGCCCTTGCGGCCGGTGTTGTTGGCGATGACGTGGTTGGCCGCGTCCAGAATGCGGCCGGTGCTGCGGTAGTTCTGCTCGAGACGGATGGTGCGGGCATTCTGATACTGCTTTTCAAAGTTGAGGATGTTCTCGATCGTCGCGCCGCGGAACTTGTAGATGCTCTGGTCATCGTCCCCAACGACACAGATGTTGCCCCAGCCATCGGCAAGCAGGGCCGCGAGCTGATACTGGAGATTGTTCGTGTCCTGATACTCGTCGATGAGCACGTAGCGGAAACGCCGCTGCCAGTGCTCACGCACGTCCTCATGCTCGTCGAGCAGGCGGACGGTGTTGTAGATGAGGTCGTCAAAATCCATCGCCCCGGCGGAAAACAGGCGCTGCCAGTAGGTCTGGTACACCTCGCCGATGCGGATGCTGCGCGGATTGTGCGTGGCCTGTGCACGCGCCAGATACTGCTCCGGCGTGATGCCGGCATCCTTGGCACGGCTGATCTCCGTGAGCACGGCGCGATATGGGAACGCCTTCTCGTCGAGATTCATCTCTTTGAGAATGCGCTTGACGACCGCCTGACTGTCCGACGTGTCATAGATCGTGAAGCTGTCGGGATAGCCGAGCTTCTCTGCGTCCTTGCGCAGGATGCGCACGCACGCGGAGTGGAAGGTCGAGGCCCAGATTTTCGCCGCAGCCTCGGGACCGAGCATCCGCTCAATGCGCTCCTTGAGCTCATCCGCCGCCTTGTTCGTAAACGTGATGGCGATGATGCGCCACGGCTCGACCGGCTCGACCGCCGCTGCCCGCTGCGCGCGCCGGCGCTCGTCCGGCGTCAGGTCCGTGCGCTCGAGCAGCGCAAGGTCCGCCTCCGTCGCCGCGTCCGGCACCTCGTCGGTGTCCGACCCGCGGCCGTACTGGATGAGATTCGCGATCCGGTGGATGAGCACCGTAGTTTTACCGCTGCCGGCACCGGCCAGCAGCAGCAGTGGGCCTTCCGTGGCCAGGACCGCTTTTCTCTGCATATCGTTCAGGTTCGCGAAGTCCGCCGCAATGAAGCGTCTGCGCGCCTGCACATAGCGTTGTTCAAAAGTCAAAGTTGTATTCATAGCGTCTGATTTTAACACATTTTCCCCCGGGAAACAAGGCCCGCATTATCCGGCGCGGAGATTGACAATCGCAGGATGCGGAAGTAAAATAAAGAAAATTTGATGATTGAGGTGCATCTTATGGACATCATCTGGCATGGCCATTCCTGCTTTGAACTGGTCTCCGGCGGCTACAGCGCCGTCATCGACCCGTTTCAGGACACCAGCGTCGGCACGGCCTATCCCCACGTGCGGCTGATGGCGGACGCCGTCTATATCAGCCACGAGGATCGCGACCACAACTTCCGGGAAGGCGTCACGCTGCGCAGCAACGGCAAGACAAACCCGTTTGCCGTCACGGAGCTCGAGACGTACCACGACATCATGCGCGGCCGTCTGCGCGGCATGAACACGGTGCGCATCTTCGCCGCCGAGAGCATGCGCGTGGCGCATCTGGGCGACCTGGGCGCGAAGCCCACGCCCGAGCAGATGCAGCAGGTAGGCACGCTCGCCAATCAGCTGTTCACGGGCTTTTTGCAGTCTGATCAGTTTAAGGCGCTGTCACCCGAAGATCTTAAGGACGCGTCAAAGCTTGCTGCCGCATTCTCGGCGTATCTTGAGAATGATGCCGCAGCCCAGCAATGCCTGGCCCAGCTCAAGGCGCTCGGTGGCGATGCTCCGGCCGAGCGTCTGCAACAGGCGATGACCGACTATGTACAAAAGCAGCTGGCTCCGTATCTGCAGCAGGCTATGGATCAGGTGATGAAGTCGATCAGCGTGCAGATTGCGGCAACGGTGTCAGCTCAGCTTAGGGCGGGCGCGGCAGGGCTCATGGACCAGATGGCGACGCAGATGTCTTCGAGTTTTGCCAACCTGGCGGGCGCCATGCGCGTGGATGCGAGTGCCTTTGCTCATGCCATCCACTTCAACATGGACGCCGAGGACCTGAGCTCGCTCATGATGAGCTATGCGAAGGCGTCGAAGCTCACCTACGACAACAATCTGACCACGTTGGGCTATGCGGACGAGGCAGACCCCATCTCGGTCAAGATTTTCCCGCGCGACTTTGAGGCCAAGGAGCGCGTGCTCGATCACATCGACGCGTACAACAAGCAGGTCAAAGCCTCTGGCCACGATGAACAGGCAATCTCATACACCGACTACATGGGCATCATCATGGGTTCGGTGACCGACATCGTGAACACCATCAGCTTGGTGCTCATCGCATTCGTGAGTATCAGCCTGGTGGTGAGCTCCATCATGATCGGCATCATCACCTACATCAGCGTTCTGGAGCGCAAAAAGGAGATTGGCATCCTGCGTGCGATCGGCGCGTCGAAGCGTAACGTGGCCAACGTATTCAATGCCGAGACCTTTATCGAGGGCCTCATTGCCGGCGTCTTTGCTGTTGTCGTCGTGGTGGCCGTGAGCTTTCCGGTTAATGCCTGGGCGCTTACTGCCAAACAGGTACCCAATCTGATGAGCCTGCCCGTGCAGGATGCGCTGGTGCTCATTGCAATTTCGGTGCTGCTGACGGTTGTCGCTGGCCTGCTGCCGGCCCGTAGCGCGTCCAGGAAGGATCCCGTGGAGGCCCTGCGCTCCGAATAATGTGACAAAGGGACAGTCCCTTTGTCACATTGAGACCCTTGCGAAATCGGGGTCTAATTACCGTTCGGCAGGTTAAGAACTCCCTCTCCCCGCTTAATGCTTGACGAAGAGTCTTCTAGTTTATATACCTATCGGTAGGCATATAGGATGTATTGCCGATAGAAATGGAGCAACCATGACTCTCACCACACCAGCCAAAAAAGATTGTCTCCGTGAAAGCGGCGCATTTGCTTGGGTCGTCGTTATTGCGCTCGGCTTAATGTCCGCCGGAACAACTGGCACATATAGCATTATTGCCGGCTCATTCGTTGCTCCAGTATGTGAAGATCTGGGCTTTGACTACACTTCTTTTTCTTTCTATTTCACCGCGATTCTTCTTGGCCTTGCGCTTGGGCTTCCGCTTTTGAGTCGCTTCATTCCAAAAGTAATCGGCAAACCATGGCATATTTGCATTGAACTCGTCCTTATTGCCGCCGGCGCCGCAATGGCGTTCTACACCGAGGTCTGGATGTTCACCGTCTCCGCCGCAGTGATCGGCATCTGCTTTTCGTTTACAACGGGCGTCTGCATGTCCGATGTCATTGACCAATGGTTCAGCAAATCGTCCGGTCTTGCCATCGGCCTCGCTTGGGGCGTTAATTCTCTCTGTACGCTGTTATTGAGTCCTGTCATTACGCTGGTCATCGAGCAGCAAGGCTGGCGTACGGGATACATCGTGCTTGCGGCCGTTTCTGCAGCTATGATTTTGCCTGCAAGCGCATTTATCATTCGCCTTAACCCCTCTGATCGCAACATGCTTCCGTACGGAGAGACCGCCTCCGAAACCCATGAGAGCTGCAGCGCCGATGAGCAGGAAGATGTTCTTTCGGGCATGGCACTCCGCGATGCCGCGAAAACGCCGTCTTTTATTCTCTGTGTCCTCTTGCTTTGCGTGGCGCAGCTCACCTGCTGCATGAACCAGCTGTTTCCAACCTATGCAAGCGAGGTCGGTTTCAATCCTATCGTAGGAAGCTTAATGGTCTCGGCAGCTTCACTCTCCGATATCTTCCTAAATCCCTTCGTGGGCAAAACATGCGACAAGCTTGGCGCTATTAAAGCAACGGTCGCATGGACAGGTGTCAGCATTCTTTCATTCCTGCTTCTTATCATTGGCGGAAGCAATGAGACCGTTTCCATCATTGCAGCTGGTGTAAACGATGTCATGTTCGCCATCGTTGGAACCGCAATGCCGATGCTTCTACTCTCGCTCTTTGGATCACGCGATTTTGGAAGGATCTATTCGATCGTTTGCTCAGCGGGCTATGTCGTCGGTGCTTTTGGAATGCCGGTCATGATGAAGGTTTACGGCATGGCGGGGTCATTCCAGGGAGTATTTATCTTCTGCATTGCCTGCAACCTTATGATTGCTGCGTTTGCTATCGTTTCCGGCTTTCTCAATAAGGCTGCTGAAAAGTAATAAGCGCCGATTTGCATCGGCATAGATTGCCACGCAACAGGGGTCGACTCCAAGCCAGACTGGAGTCGACCCCTGTTTTCGTTTTAAAGGTTGCCCGCAGGCACCATGGGTGCCAACATGCGCTTCAGCTTGGCTGGTTTATTTGAACATAAGCTCGACTATTCCCGCCCAAACCGCTTTTTCATCAATATCCTCACCTTGAGCGACCGTATTGCTTGCTCCCTCCAGAACGGTATAAAGAATTTGTACGTAGAGCATTACGTCGGCGCTATCGGAAAACGCGCCAATCTCTACACCATGAAGAAGGATGTCTTTAAGCGCATCCATGGTTCGTTTGGTCGCCGTCGCTTGACGTTCCTGAACTGCAGGAATTCGATTTGCTTGAACGCTAACCTCGGCCAGCACGCGCCGGCGCTTTTCATCGCTTCGATAGCCACCTATAACTGAATTGCCGAGCTCGATAAGCGCGGCCTTGAACCCGTCCCTATCGACTATTAGCGAGTAGTCGCGCTGATAGTCAATGGTCGGAAACATGCTGTCCAAGAGCGTAGTGAAAATCTCCTCTTTAGAGGGAAAGTAGTAGTACACCGACGGCTTGGATATACCGACAAAGTCGCAAATCTTTCCGATAGACGCTTTGTCATAACCGACTTCTGCCACAAGATCGTACATTGCGTCCAATATTTTTTTTCTTGTGCTCACGCTGCATTTCTCCATCGCAAATCACTTCCGCACTACCAACATTATTAAGGATGGCAACGGAACATCAATTCGTGTCCAAACATGACCACTATATACGGTGAACGGTATGTATCAGTAGGCGAGCGGCAATTATTCAAAACTATCTACCGAACGGTAGGTATAGTAGTACTATAGCAGGTGAAACCCCGCTATTGTCGCGGCCGGACAGCATCGCGGGAAACCCGACGGAAGGACCAACCATGTACGAGAACTATCGTATGCCGGGCGAGTTCGAGAAGCGCTCCAACGTCTATGTGACATGGCTTCCCGATTACATCCGTGCAGAGGGCTATGATAACCGCCAGCCCTGCGTTGACGTGATCAAGGCTCTGCTCGAGTATGGCGACGTTACGGTCAACCTCAATTGCGGTACCCCCGGCTCCTATGAGGAGGCTTGCTCGCGCCTGAAGGAGGAGGGGGTTGATCTCGATCGCATCGAGATCACGCAGTTCGAAGACTCCAACTTCTATGTCCGCGACAACGGTCCCAGCATCATGGTCGACGACAAGGGCCATTCTTATATGGTCAACCCCGCTTGGACCTATTACGGCGTGTGGGACAAGAACTCCCCGGAGTGCCAGTCCGCACGTAAGGCAGCGGTTCACATGGCGGTTGCGCTCGGTTGCTTCGATATCGTCAATTCCGAAATGGTTTCGGAGGGCGGCGACCGCGAGTTTGACGGTCACGGCACTCTGATCGCCATCGAGGACACGGAATGCCGCAAGCGTAATCCCGAGTTCACGAAAGAGGAAGTAGAGGCCGAGTATAAGCGCATCTACAACCTCAACAAGGTTATCTGGCTTCCGCAGCCTATGCTCGAGGACGACGACTATCGACTGGGCATTCTCGACGAGAAGGAAGACGGAACTCCCGTCTTTGGCATGAGCTTTGCAGCTCACATTGATGAGATGTGTCGCTTTATCACTCCGAACAAGATTCTTCTTGCCGAGGTGTCCGATGAAGAGGCAGCCTCGAGCAAGGCTGGAGCAGAGTCTCGTCGCCGCATTGAGGCAGCCTACGAGATCCTGAGCAACGAAACGGACTGGGAGGGCAAGCCCTTCGAGATCGTTCGTATGCCCACCGCCGAGCCTATTGAAGTCGTTATCGCCCCTGGCGATGAAGATTACGAGCTCTATAAGGGCTTCATCGACGAAATGGGCGGCAAGTTTATGGATGGCACCCCCTGGCCCGAGGGCCCCGTCCACTTCTACGCCGCAGCGAGCTACTGCAACTTCCTGATTTGCAACGGCGTCGTTCTTGGCCAGCGTTATTACCACGAGGGCATGAGCGAGGTCGTGAAAGAGAAGGACGAGCAGGCCAAGGCGGTTCTTGAGAGCTGCTTCCCCGATCGCAAGGTCATCATGATTGATTCCCTCGCGCTTAACCTGTCCGGCGGCGGCGTGCACTGCTGGACTAAGGACGTGGCGGCCAGTCGTTAGTGAGCCTTAGAGCCTGCGCTCTTTGGCTTAGGCGCCACATGTACCGCTCCCCGAGGGATATCCGTGTTTTCCTCGGGGACACATTCAACAATAATTTTGATAATAATTCGAAAGGAAATAGGCATGAACAACAGCCTCCGCGGTCGCGACTACATCAACATCCATGATCTTTCCTCCGAGGATTTCCGCTATCTCATCGATCTTGCCTGGAACCTTAAGGCTCAGAAGAAGTCCGGTGTCGACCAGCACTACTTCCCCGGCAAAAACGTCCTCGCCAACTTTGAGTGGGGCTCGACCCGTACTCGTTGCGCATTCGAGACCTCCTGCAATGATTTGGGTATGGGCTTCACTTATCTGACCAACTCCCACATGGGTGACTGCGAGACCGTCAAGGATGCCATGCGCGTCTTTAACGGCATGTACGATCTCATCGTCTACCGCGCACAGAAGGACGAGCAGTTCCTCTATGACGTCGCCGACCTGGTTGACATCCCGGTCATCAATGCCCTTACTCTCGGCGATCACCCGACTCAGATGCTCGCTGACGCTCTTACGATGGAAGAGCAATGGGGCGGTTTGCGTACGAGCCGCGGCAAGAAGATGGCTTTCGTTGGCAACTGCGCCGGCGCCCCAGTGTGGTATGGCCGTCTGTGCGCTATGCTCGACATGGACTTCCTCGCCATCGGCCCCGACGACCTCCGTCATCAGATGTGCAAGGAAATGATCGAAGAGGTGGAGGCCTGCTACGCCAAGTACGCTCCCAATAGGACCTTTACCATCACCTCTGACCTCGATGCCCTGGATGGCGTTGACGTTATCGTTACCGAGGAGTGGCGCTACATCAACCCCGAGTGCGGCGAAGAGGTTCTGGATCCCGACGACTACAACTCCTGGTTGGGCGATGCCGAGTCTTTGTACCCCTATCGCGTCACCAGCGAGCTGTGCAAGCGCACCAACAATCCCGACATCTTCTGCATGCATGAGCTTCCCTCTGTCCATAACGCAGATCACCGTGTCGGCAAAATGCTCCTCGACCAGTGCAAGAACGACCTCCATCGCGAAATCATCACCGAGGGCTTTGAGATTGCCGACGAGTGCTTTGAGGCCAACGCTTCGGTCATCTTCCGTGAGGCAGAGAACCGTCAGCACACCATCAAGGCCGTTATGTGTGCCCTTCTGGGTCTCTAGGAGCTATATCAATGGATAATGCAAAGTTAAAGAGCAGCAAGGTTTACGCATGGGTTCTCGTAATCGCGCTCGGCCTTATGTCTGCCGGCACGACCGGATCCTATAGCGTCATCGCGGGCTCCTTCGTCGCACCCGTGTGCGAGGAGTTCGGGTTTGACTATTCCATCTTCTCGTATTACTTCACCGCAACGCTCATTGGTCTTGCGGCAGCTCTTCCGTTTGTCGGAAAACTCATTCCCAAGGTCGTTGGCAAGGTTTGGCTCCCCGTTGTCGAGCTTATTTTGCTCGCTGCCGGCGCAGGCATGGCCTTCTACACCGAAGTCTGGATGTTCATCGCCGCTGGCGCCCTGATTGGCGTTTGCTTCGCCTTCACCACCGGCGTCGCCATGTCCGACGTTATTGACCAGTGGTTCAAAAAATCTGGTGGCCTGGCAATCGGTCTCGCTTGGGCAGTGAACTCGATTTACATGCTCATCATGAGTCCCGTCATCACCTCTGTCATCGAGGCCGCTGGCTGGAGGACTGGCTATCTGGTGCTCGCTGGCGTCTCCGCCGTGCTCATTCTCCCCGCTTCCGTCCTGATTATTCGCTATAAGCCTCAGGACAAGGGCATGCTGCCCTATGGCTACGTCGAGGGCGAGACGGTCACCGAGACCGAGGAGACGACCGAGGATAGCACGCGTGGCGTTAGCTATGCGCGCGCCATTAAGTCGCCTGCCTTCTTCTTCTGCATCGGCTTCCTCTGTCTTGTTCAGCTCACTTGCTGCATGAACCAGCTCTTCCCGACGTATGCTTCCGAGGTTGGTTTTAGCCCCATGGTGGGCGGCTTCATGGTATCCGCTGCATCGCTCTTCGATCTGTTCCTCAATCCGATCGTCGGCACCACTTGCGATAGGTTCGGCAGCACGAAGGCCATTCTGGGCTGGCTCGCTGTCTCCATCCTCTCCTTTGTCATGCTCATGATGAGCAGCAACTCGACGCTCAGCATCCTCGCAGCAGGCGTGAACGACGTAATGTACGTCATCGCCGGCACTGCCCTGACCGTTTTGGTTATGGATGTCTTTGGCTCCCGCGATTTCGGTCGCATCTTCGCGCTGATCTGCTCCGTGGGCTATATCGTCGGCGCCTTTGGCATGCCCGTTATGATGAAGGTCTATGAGCTTGTCGGCTCCTTCCAGGGCGTCTTCATCTTCTGCATCGCATGCAACGTTATTATCGGCCTGTTCTTGCTGCTGGCAAAAAAGACTGGTAAGAACCTCTCCTGGGACGAATAGTTCGATTCGTCTTAGACATACGCTGTAGGGCTTAACCTGCAGCCGCTTTGGGGCATCGACTAACATCGGTGCCCTTTTTCATCGAATGTGACAAAGGAGCAGCCACTTTGTCACATTGAGTGGCATGTAAATCGAGGTCTAATACTTTTCCGAGAAGTGAACGGCCATACTTGGGCCTCCGAAGCATCGACATTTTTAGACGTCAAACCCGCAGGATTTGGCTGGCAAAACCGCAGGAAATTGCATCTCGAAAGTGCCGATGCTTCGGGGGCCCGTTTTCACTCGTTCACTTCTCGGAAAAGTATTAGACCTCGTTGTATGGGGTGCGGCTGGAGGGTGGTCATCGTTCAGTAGCTACCTCTTCCTTGTGAATCGCCTGAAGCGCAAGGCATAATGCATGTGACAAAGGGACGGCCCCTTTGTTGTGTTGATATGAGAGAAGAGTAGATGATCCTTTCGCTGGCCCCTATGGAGGGGATTACCGGGCATGTGTTCCGTCGCGTGCATGCGGAGTGCTTCGGTGCGCTCGATTGCTATTACACGCCGTTTTTGCCGCCGCCGCGGGTGGGAAACCGCTTTGGCGGCAAGGCGTTTAAGGAGATCGATCCTGCCAATAACCAGGGGCTCAACGTGGTGCCTCAGCTGATGTCCAAGAACGCGGACGAGTTTGTGTGGGCGGCACAGGTGCTCGCCGACATGGGCTACCGCGAGGTCAATCTCAACCTGGGTTGCCCTTCGGGAACGGTTGTCGCCAAGGGCAAGGGCTCGGGTTTCTTGCGCAATCTCGACGAGCTCGAGGCGTTCTTAAGCGATGTGTGCGAGCGGTCGCCGTTGCCGGTATCGGTAAAGACCAGGCTGGGGTTGGAACGCGATGACGAGTGCGTGCTCGATCTGTATTGCCGCATGCCGCTAGCAGAGCTGATTGTGCACCCGCGCGTGCAAAAGGACCGCTATACGGGCTCGCCGCGCAAAGAGTTTTATGGCGAGACGCTGGAGCGTGCGCCGTTCCCCGTGGCCTATAACGGCGACATTTTTGATCTTGAGGATATGGACGCGCTGGTGGAGGCCTATCCCGGCACGCGCCATGTGATGTTGGGGCGTGGCCTGCTCGCGAACCCCGCTCTGGCTCGCATGGTCAAGGGCGGCCCTGCTGCAACGGCTGCTGAGCTGCAGCGCTTCCACGACACGCTGTTTGCGGCATATGCAGAAGAGATTGGCGGCAATGCGGTCTTCCGCATGAAGGAGTGGTGGTTCTACGCCAAGTGCGCTTTCGCTGATCCCGCTACCGTCCACAAGATCGTACGCAAGACCAAAAAGGTCGACGAATACCGCGCTGCCGTCGAGCGCGTCTTTCGTGAACAGCCGCTTGCACCCACAGCTCGCTTCCACGGCTAACTAGTCATCGGGGGCGTTCTTTAACGACTGGTCATTTAAGGACGTCCCCAACGACTATGTAGCAAAAAGCTGTACACCAGCATCCAAAGATGTCGAAAAATGTCGACTTTGGATGCTGGTGTACATGTTTG
>OLNQ01004102.1_pt1 | contig 11259 bp, 7 predicted proteins | sample 1672821 | NCBI WGS metagenome assembly OLNQ01 (sample SAMEA3136727, study PRJEB25190) | human gut metagenome | biome: human gut; feature: human-associated habitat; material: faeces | place: Austria | collected 2013
AAGTCGGAGGCCAAGCTTCCGGGCGGCGCGGTGCAGCCCTCGTTGCCGTTTGGCGAACCGGAGCCCACGTCCGAGCCTGCAAGCGAGCAGGAGACGCCCGACGCCGAACAGACTGCTGCCGCCGAGACCGTCGCGCCCGCGCCCGCAGCCACCGAGGCCGCATCGGAGTCCAATGACCGCCTGGCCGCCATGATGCGCCGCAGCGCCCGCCGCGAGGAGGCCTACGTGCCCACCTCGCAGCTCCGCCGCTTCACCCTGCCCGATTCGGCGCCCATCATGCGCCGCGTTATGGGCTTTCTGTCCGACCAGGCCCGCACGCTCATCCATGCCGGCGTGTCGCGCGACCGCATCTGCATCGATCCTGGCCCGGGTTTTGGTAAGTCGGCTAACGAGGACATCGTCATCCAGCGCGAGACTGCCAAGATGGCGTCACTGGGCTATCCGCTCATGTGCGCCGTGTCGCGCAAGCGCTTTGTGGGCGCTGTCTCGGGCGTGACCGAGGCCGCCGAGCGCGATGCCGCTACGTTTGGCGTGTGCCTGGGCGCCATCCAGGCCGGTGCCAACATCGTGCGCGTGCACGACGCTGCGGGTTTTGCGCAGTTCCTGAACGGCTACTGGGCGGTTGCTAAGCCGCAGCCGCGCCGCGCGTTTGTGGCCGTTGGCTCCAACCTGGGGCATCGCTGCGACAACATCCGCGCCGCACGCGACATGATCGCCGAGATTCCGCTCACCTGCGTGTCCAACTGCTCACGCATCTACGAGAGCGAACCGGCCTACGAGACGCGCCAGGACGCCTTTGCCAATGCCGTCATCGAGATTAAGACCGAGCTGGCGCCGCTGGTGCTGCTCGACGAGCTTATGAAGATCGAGGCCGAGCTGGGCCGCGACCGCTCCAAGAAGGCCAAGGTCAACGGCCCGCGCACCATCGACCTGGACCTGCTGTGGATGGATGGCGAGACCCACGGCGGCAAAAAGCTGCGCCTGCCGCATCCGCTCATTGGCGAGCGCGACTTTGTGCTGGTGCCGCTCGAGGACCTGATGCACGACCCGGCGCGGTTCTTCCGCTACAATGGCGTCGAGGTCAAGGAGCCCGAGGACCGCGTGGGTCATATCGTGGGCGAATTGGGGCGTATGTAGATGATCGAGATGAATGCTGTTGCCGCCGGCACCGAGCTCGACGCGGCGCGCGATGCGGGTCGCGAGGGCAAGTCCGCGGGTTGGTGCGCCTGGAGCGCCGGCGACGCATCGTTGGTATTTTCGCTGGTCGTTCGCCCCGACGTGAACATGCATGCCTTCCACGGCCTGCCGTTTGTGGCCGCGATGGGCATGATGGACGCGCTCGTGGGAACGGCTGCGGCACCGGGGCTGGGCCTTGCCGGCAAGGTGGGCATTCAGTGGCCGAGCGACATTGTGTGCGGCGCGCCCACGTTTGAGACGTCGTTTGCACGCGTCGCCGTCAACGGTGGCGCCGGTGCCGCAGGCATGTTCGGTGCCGTGACGGTGGATATTGAGCGCGCGGCGCTGGGTGAGCTTGGCGTGGATGTGACCGATGAAGCGCTGGTCGAGACGCTGGCCGCCGCCGTGCTGGCTCGCGTGGACGCCTGGGCGGTTGTTGCCAACACGCCGCAAGGCGCCGCAGGGCCGCTGGCTCCCGTGCTGGGCGAGTACTTCGACATGGTGCCGCTGCTGGGACGCCAGGTCGCGGCGGTGTCGCCCAACGGCCTGCCGCTCGCGGTGGGCGTGTTCGCGGGCCTGGACATCTGGGGTCGCGCGACCATCAAGACCGATGCCGGCGAGCAGGAGTTTCCGCCCGAGGCCGTACGAATTCGCGGGCTGTAGCGCGGGGCGCCAGCGCTCAAAGACAACGATGACAACAAGACCCTCCTCGGCCTGCGCCGGGGAGGGTTTCGCCTATCTGAGGAATAGGCTTGGCGAGCATTTGCGGGGACTGTGGCATCGGGCGTGCTTGACTTAAGCCCCTGCTCTATCCCAGCTCCTGCATGCGGCGGTAGATTTCGCAGATGCCTTTGATGGTGAGTTGGCCGTCGACTATGTCGAAGGCGTCGGTCGAATCGGCGACGATGCTGGCGAGGCCGCCCGTGGCGATAACGGTAGCATCCTCGCGCCCTAGCTCGCGCTTCATGCGCGCGACCAGGCCCTCGGCCATGGCGGCGGCGCCCATCACGGCGCCCACCTTGATGCACTCCTCGGTATCGCGGCCGATGGCGTGCTCGGGCGCCTCGAGCGGAACGCTGGCGAGCTTGGCGGCACGGGCGGCAAGTGCGTCCATGGAGATGCGGATGCCCGGCGCGATCGCTCCGCCAATGTAATAACCGTCCTCATCGATGACGTCGATATTGGTCGCGGTGCCAAAGTCCACCACGATCGCCGGCGCGCCATAGAAGGTCTCGGCAGCGACGGCGTTGGCGATGCGGTCGGCACCAACGGCCTGGGGGCGCGCCGCCCGCAGCTTGGTTACGGCGGCCGTCTGCGGCCCGATGACGATGGCGTCCGCGGCAATGCGGTCGGCCACGGCGTGCCACTCGCGCGAGAGCTGCGGCACCACGCCCGCAAAGGCGATCGCGTCGACCGCATCGAGCGAAAGGCCGTACATCTTAAAGAAACCCATCAGGCGCACATGGATCTCGTCGGCGGTATAGGAGCGGTCGGTGGGCATGCGCCACGACTGCACCAGCTCGTCTCCGTCAAACAGGCCCATGGCCGTCTGCGTGTTTCCCATATCGATAGCGAGCAGCATGTCTACTCCCGGTGTCGGCATAAAAGGACGCGCACCATTGTATACGTGCCGTCGATGGCGCTCGGCTGCGATTCGTTTACGGTGATAGGGGCTGAGGGGTTTAAATATGAAGGAATTATGCTCTACGAGATTTTCCTTGCCGTTTACCGAACTCCCACGTAATATTCTTTCTTGCGCACATGAGGCGTCCAGACATTGCGGGGTGGAGCAGTCTGGTAGCTCGCCGGGCTCATAACCCGGAGGTCGTAGGTTCAAATCCTGCCCCCGCGACCAAGAACTTGCAGCTCGTCGGCCTAGCCGGCGAGCTTTTTTGTTATTCCGGGACCGTGTTTTCGGTCCAATTCTCGGCCTCTCAAACAAAATCTCAATCTGTAACAGATGGGCCCGATTTGGGCGGCTAGGTGTTACAGATCGAGATATACCGGTGGGTTGGGTCCCGTTTGTCTAAATCTGTAACACGAGGGACGGTTTTTGCCGAGTTGTTGTTATAGATTGAGATTTTCTAGCAGGCTTTCTAGCAGGCTAGATTGGTTTGTCTCGATCTGTAACAGGTAGGGGTCAAAAGTGGGTCTAGATGTTACAGATCTAGATTGTTGAGGTTGGGCCGAGAGGAATGTCTCGATCTGTAACAGTAAGACCCGGTTTTGCCGCGTAACTGTTACAGATTGAGATAAACCGGCGGGCAAACCGACGGGCCGCCCCGTCCCATCCACCTGCCGCCACCTGCTGTCCGCCGATTTCCGTTGCGCTGTTGTATTCCCATGCCATATCCTCTAGACAACTACGCGGCACCATCGCCGCCGCGCCTACAAGAGAGGAATGTCCATGACCGCACCTGCATCCAAGCTGCTTCAGCCCATTACGGTTGGCCCCCTTGAGCTCAAAAACCGCATTATGTTCCCGCCGTTGACCACCGGCTACGAGGAGCGTGACGGTTCCATTGGCGAGCGCAGCCTGGCTTTTTACGAGCGCCTGGCCCGTGGCGGTGTGAGCTACATCGTCATCGGCGACGTCGCTCCCGTTATGACCGCAAGCCCCACGCCCAAGCTGGCGACCGACGCCCAGATTCCCACGTTTAAGGCCCTGGCCGACGTCGTCCACAAGCACGGCGCCAAGGTCGCGCTGCAGCTGTTCCACCCCGAGTACGATGTGCCCGGTGTCGGCCGCATGGTCATGGGTTCCATGGCCGCCGCCAAGGCCGCGCAGGAGGCCAAGGCCGCCGGCGACGAGGAGACCTTTGCCGCCAAGATGGCCGAGTCCAACGAGATCCGCAACCAGGCCTACGCCAAGCTGCATCACGACATGCAGCACTTTGTGAACGAGGCGAGCGCAGAGCAGCTCACCCAGATCAAGGAGGCGATCGCCGCCTCTGCCGCCCGCGCACAGCAGGCCGGCATCGACGCCATCGAGGTCCACGGCGACCGCTTGGTGGGTTCGCTGTGCTCGGCCATCCTCAACCAGCGCACCGACGAGTACGGTGGCTCGTTCGAGAACCGCGTCCGCTACGCGCTGGAGGTTGTCGCTGCCATTAAGGAAGCCGCGCCGCAGCTGATGGTGGAGTACAAGCTCCCCGTGATCATGGAGAACCCCGACGGCACGCCGCGCGGCAAGGGCGGCCTGCGGCCCGACGAGGCCTGCGAGTTCGCCAAGCTGCTCGAGGGCGCGGGCATCGATATGATCCAGGTCGCACAGGCCAACCACACCGGCAACATGGGCGACACCATTCCGCCCATGGGCGCCATGCCCTACAACTGGACGCTGCCCGTGGCCGAGCGCGTCAAGGCCCTGGTCTCCGTGCCGGTGGCAACCGTCGGCCGTGTTGTCTCGGTCGAGGCCGGCGAGAAGATTCTGGAAGACGGCGCCGCCGACATCATCGCCTATGGCCGCTCGCTCATGTGCGACCCCGACATTGCGCTGAAGGCCGCCACGGGCGAACCCATCCGCGAGTGCCTCAACTGCAACAAAGGTTGCGTCGACGCGATTCAAAACCGCAAGTACATCTCGTGCGTGCTTAATGCCGAGAACGGTGACGAGGCGACCATCGCCATCAAGCCGGGCGAGGGCGACAAGAAGATCGCCGTGGTGGGCGGTGGCATCGCCGGCCTGGAGGCCGCACGCGTGGCGGCCAAGCGCGGCTACGACGTGACCATCTACGAGGCGAGCGATCACTTGGGCGGCCAGATTGTGCTGGCGGCTGCGCCTCCGCGCAAGGACGAGATTATGCGCTCGGTCGAGTACTACGAGAAGATTCTGCCTGGCCTGGGCGTGAAGGTTGAGCTCAGCCATGCCGCTACCGCTGAGGACCTCAACGCCGCCGACGCCGCGATTGTGGCCGTGGGCGCGCACGACGTGGTCATCCCCGTTCCGGGCGCCGACTCGGAGAAGGTCGTCTCGAGCTGGGACGTGCTGGCCGGCAAGGTGGAGCTCAGCGGGCGCGTCGCCGTCATTGGCGGTGGCCTGGTGGGCACCGAGACTGCCGAGTACCTGCTGCAGCACGGCTGCGAGGTGGCGATCGTGGAGATGCTCGACAAGATTGCCGCGGGCGAGTCCGAGACCATTCTGCCGCTGATCATGAGCGACTTTGCCGAGCACAACGTGGAGCAGCACGTGAAGACCCGCCTGACCGCCATTACCGACGAGGGCGTGGAGGCCATTCGCACCACCGAGGACGGCACCGAGGAGCCGGTAAAGATCGCCTGCGATTACGTGGTGATGGCCGTGGGCTCCAGGGCCAACGCGTTTGACCTGGACGGCGTGACGGTGCCCGTGACCTGCGTGGGCGACTGCTCGGGCGAGCGCACCGCCGACATCGCGAGCGCCATTCGCACGGCGTATCACGCGGCCAACGAGCTGTAGTTGAACATCGCGGCCAGGCGGGGCGGTGGCACGGATCCGTCTCGCCCGGCTGTGTCCCGTCGGGTGTCAACCGGTGCGGGGCCTGCAAGCGCAGCAGGTCCCGCCCTTTTTGTTTTGCTCCGGTGGATGGCAATGCGCGGTAATCATGAGGAGTGAGGACGTCTACTGCCTTGCAGATCACTCAAAATTATTGGGGGAGGGGTTAATAACTATATCCTCTATACCAAAGGACATAAAGAGATGCCAATTTTGTTGACAAGCGAATGACGATTAGCTGCGAGTCAGCTACCAGCGTAAATAATCGATAAAGAAATGTCGTAATTTGGTGCCAAATGCCCAGATAACGCCGCGTCTATTTTAATTAACTGCTTTGAGCAAACAGTAAAATGCTACTATCTAACTTGCACGTAAGAAAGCAGATTAACGGCTAAGGCTAAGAAGTGGCAGGTATGTCGGAAGCAACTAGGACTCGCACGCATGCGCCCGAGGTTAGACAGCGCGCCGTCGAGATCCTCCAAGAGGGGGTCGGTCATCGCGCCCTCGCCGCGGAGCTCGGCATTCCCCAGGCCACGGCTCGTCAGTGGGCCCGCGCGTATGCCGTGGGCGGTGCCGACGCCGTTCTCAATGCCGGTTCGCATCATCACACCTATTCGTACGACGTAAAGCTCGCTGTGGTTAAGGACCGTCTGGAAAACGGCTTGACGGTTCGCGAGGCCATGATCAAGCACAAGATTCCCAGCGAGTCTTCGGTCAAGGCTTGGTGCCGTCAGTACCGCGAGAGCGGTGAGTCCGCACTGGTCGATAAGCCGCGCGGTCGCAAGCCGCGCGTTAAAAAGGCGGAATAGCGAACGGGATGGTGCGCCCACAGGGGCGCATTTTTCTTGCCGCCCCTCTACTCCAAAGCGGACAGGCTCCTTGCCCCGTACGCCTAAAACTCCCCAGTTGACCGAAAACCTGCCGCCGTTGCTCCTCAACTGAGCTATAACGTTAAACAATTGCAGCGTTTTTGCATGGGGGAGTGATGGTATGACGCTACTGTATTTCCTTACCCTGTTTCCGCTGGTACCGGCGCTGGGCATGCTGCTCGCGCGCGGTGACCGCGCCCGCGATGCGGTGGGGCTTGTAGGCTCCGGCATTATTATGGCGGTGACAGTTGTAGTCGCCGTCATGTTTTTTGGCACGGGTCCGCAGAGCTTTGAGGTTGCCCCCGGCACCTCGCATGTGCTCTCGATCATCAGCTCCGTCATCGACGTCATCCTGTGCGCCGTCATCCTGTACAACGCGTACAAATATAGGAACGCGCTCACCACGGTGCTCGGCATAGTCCAGCTGGTGGGTTCGCTCGCCTTTGCGGCCATGACGTTGCCCGCGGCCGAGGCCGTCACGGCAACGCCGCTCTACCTGGACTACATGAGCGTGATCATGGTGCTCGCCGTCGGCATCGTCGGCAGCCTAATCTGCGTGTATGCCTTGGGTTATATGAAGGACTTCCAGGCCCATGACGAGCACGAGGCCGCGCTGCGCGGGCAGACCGCGCCCGACCGTCGCCCGCAGTTCCTGGCGCTTATGTTCCTGTTCCTCTCGGCCATGTTCGTCATCGTGACGAGCGACAACCTTGAGTGGCTGTTCTGCGGCTGGGAAATCCCCACCGTGTGCTCGTTCCTCATGATTGGCTACACGCGCACGCCCGAGGCCATCAAGAACGCCTTCACCCAGATCATCCTCAACATGCTGGGCGGTATCGCGTTTTTGGCCGGACTCATGTACCTGCACGTTAACGGCATGCCGCTGACCATCTCGGGCATGATTGAGCTTTCCGGCGCCGGAACCGCGCAGTCCGCGCTGCTGGTGATGCCGGTCATCCTGTTGTCGCTCGCCGCGCTCACCAAGGCCGCACAGATGCCGTTCCACACTTGGCTGTTGGGTGCCATGGTTGCCCCCACGCCCACGAGCGCCCTGCTGCACTCGTCAACCATGGTCAAAGCCGGCGTGTTCCTGATGGTCAAGCTGAGCCCGCTCTATGCCATCTATCCCGTGACCGGCTTTATGGTCACGAGTGTGGGTGCCATCACGTTTTTGCTCGCTGCCCTCATGGCCATCTCGCAGAGTAACGCCAAGCACGTGCTCGCGTACTCCACCATTTCCAACTTGGGCCTCATCAGTGCTTGCTTGGGTGTCGGCGCGCCCGAGGCCGTATGGGCGGCCATCTTCCTGATCCTGTTCCACACGGTGGCAAAGTCGCTGCTGTTCCTGTGCGTGGGCACGGCCGAGCATCATATCGGCAGCCGCAATATCGAGGACATGGACGGTATGTTCAGCCGCATGCCGCACCTGACGCGCCTGATGATGCTGGGCATCATGGGCATGTTTGTGGCGCCGTTTGGCATGCTCGTGTCCAAGTGGGGCGCTCTGGTGGCGTTCGCGCAGACCGGCAACGTGCTCATGATCATGGTGCTTGCCTTTGGCTCGGCCGCGACCTTCTTCTTCTGGGGCAAGTGGCTTGCCAAGCTTTCGGGCGTCGACCCCACGGCTCAAAACGTTGAGGTCAATGTCCATAAGACCGAATGGATGGCCCTCAACACCATCGCCGCGCTGCTGATTCTGTGCTGCGTGGCGTTCCCGGTTATCTCGAGCGGTCTGGTGTCGCCTTACTTGGCCATGGTGTTTGGCCGCGTGCCGTACGTTATTGGCAAGGACGCCATGTACCTGATGGTGGTTATCGTGGCGTTTATCGCCGTGGTGCTGCTGACTTCATTCCGCGTGAGCAACAAACCGCACGTCAACGTGTACCTTTCGGGCGTGGGGACCGACAAATATCGCCATTTCCGCGGCTCGATGGGACACGAGGTGAAGGCCGAAAAGCGCAATTGGTACTCGGAGGACGCCCTTGGCGAGAAGCGTATTGGCCCCGCGGGTAGCGTCGTGTGCTGCAGCATTATCTTGTTTGCGCTGCTGTGTTGCGCGTGGATTGGGCCCGAGCGGCTTGCCATGAGCGCGCCCTCGGTGTTGCGCGGCAAGTATTTTGAAGGCTCGGGCGTCGTGGGCATCTTTATAGGCACCGTGGTGTTTGCCTTGATTGCGCCGCTTGTGGGTGGCCTGATCGACGGCGTTGACCGCAAACTTTCGGCCCGCATGCAGGGCCGCGTGGGCCCGCGCCTGCTCCAGCCTTTCTACGATGTGGCCAAGCTGCTGCGCAAGGCCCCCGCCAGCGTAAACACCATGGACGATACCTACATGGCGTGCGCGCTCATCTTTACCGTGGTGGGCGGCGGCATCTTTGTGTCGGGTTCCAACACGCTGTTGTGCGCTTTTATGGTGACGCTCGCCGCGATCTTTGTGGTGCTGGCGTCCGCCTCGACGCAAAGTCCGTTTGCCCAGGTCGGCGCCGACCGTGAGCTGCTGCAGGTCATGAGTTACGAGCCCGCCGTTCTGCTGATGAGCGTGGGCCTGTACCTTGCCACCGACAGCTTCGATTCCATTGCCGTGACGGGGCAGTCGGCCCCCATCGTCGTGTACAGCGCGCCCATTTTCCTCGCGCTGCTCGCGGTGCTTACCATCAAGCTGCGCAAGTCGCCGTTTGACCTTTCGTACTCGCATCACGCGCATCAGGAGATTGTCCAGGGCGTCGCCACCGAGATGAGCGGCGGCACGCTGGCCAAGATGACCCTTATGCACTGGTGCGAGACCGTGCTGTTTTTGATGTGGGTGGGCATGTTCTTTGTTTGGGACAACCCCGTGAGCTGGGTTGTAGCCCTGGTCGTGATGGCCGCGACGTATTTTGTCGAGGTCCTGATCGACAACACCTTCGCACGTAGCACCTGGCGCAGCTGCTTTAGGCTCGGATGGGGCGTGGCGCTGGTGTTTGGCCTGCTCAACCTTATGCCCATCCTCGTCGACGTATTTATTTAGGAGGCGGCATCCATGGATCATAAAATGTCGCGCTCGCCGTGGGTTATTCATTACGACGGCTCGAGCTGCAACGGATGCGATATCGAGGTGCTGGCCTCGCTCACGCCGCTGTTCGATGCGGAGCGCTTTGGCGTGGTCAACACCGGCAACCCCAAGCATGCGGATATCTTTTTGGTGACGGGGTCGGTCAATGCCCAGAACCTGCCTGTCGTGCGCCAGATCTACAACCAGATGCTCGAGCCCAAGTGCGTGGTGGCGTGCGGCATCTGCGCGTGTTCGGGCGGCGTGTTCCGCGATGCCTATAACGTGATCGGCGGCGTGGACCGCGCGATTCCCGTGGACGTGTACGCGCCCGGGTGCGCCATTCGCCCCGAGACCGTGATCGATGCCATCGTGGAGGCGTGCGGCATCCTGGACCAGAAGGAGGCCGTGATGCGCGCCGGCGGTGACCCGCTTACCGTGGGCGGTGCCGCTACCTGGGACGGTGGCGTTGAGCTGGGCGAGGACGGGTTTGTGGCTGCGGCTGAGGCCGGGGCTGACGGTGCCGGCGACGCGCCTGCCGGGAAGCCCGCCGCTGCAAAGGAGGCCGAGTAATGCAAAAGGTTATCTATACCACCGTCGGGATCGAGGAGCTCCTGTCGCATGTCCAGGCGCTTAAGGGCGTCGGCGCGCGCTTTGTGCAAATGCACGCTGAACGCAACGTCGACGACGGCTCGTATCGCTTGGTCTATACGTTTATCAACGTTCGTGCTGCTCAGGAGCATATTGCGCAGGACGGCAGCTATGCGATTGAGAACCTGGTGGTTGAGGGCATCGACCAGTACCAGGAGATTCCGTCCATCAGCTCGTACTATCCCGCGGTGTTCCCGTTTGAGAACGAGGCGCATGACCTGTTTGGTCTTGCCATCACCGATATGCAGATCGACTTTAAGGGCTTTTTCTACCAGGTCTCGACTGCCGAGCCCATGAGCGTCATCACGCCCGAGGTGAAGACCGCGCGCGAGAAAGCCATGAAGGTGCGTGCCGCCGCCGAGGCCAAGGCGCGCAAGGCTGCCGAGATGGAGGCAAAGCTCGCCGCCATGGATCCCGAGAAAGCGGCCAAGGTCCGCGCGGCGCTTGCCGCCAAGGCCGCCCGCGACAGGCAGAAAGAGGAGGCGTAAGGTCCATGGCACATCGCTCCGTTATTCCGTTTGGCCCGCAGCACCCAGTGCTGCCCGAGCCGCTTCACCTGGACCTGGTGATCGAGGACGACCGCGTCATCGAGGCAATTCCGCAGATCGGCTTTGTGCACCGCGGACTCGAGAAGCTCACCGAAAAGCGCGATATGCATCAGTTTGGCTACATCGCCGAGCGCATTTGCGGTATCTGCGCCGTGGGCCATAGCTGCGGCTATGCCAGCGCCTGCGAGCGCATGCTCGGTATCGAGGTGCCCGGCCGCGTGCAATATATCCGCACCATTCTGCATGAGCTTTCGCGCATCCACTCGCATCTGCTGTGGCTGGGCCTGCTCGCCGACGCCTTTGGCTTCGAGGCGCTGTTCTATCGGTCATGGACCCTGCGCGAGCAGATACTCAAGATTTTTGAGAGCACTTGCGGCGGGCGCGTGATTCTGTCGATTAACGAGATCGGCGGCCTTAAGCACGATATCGAGGACTCCGAGCTGGCGGGCATTGTCCAGACGCTCGATGCCATGCGTCCTGACTACGAGGCCCTGGTGCATACGTTTTTGGACGACA
>OLNQ01004104.1_pt1 | contig 11256 bp, 7 predicted proteins | sample 1672821 | NCBI WGS metagenome assembly OLNQ01 (sample SAMEA3136727, study PRJEB25190) | human gut metagenome | biome: human gut; feature: human-associated habitat; material: faeces | place: Austria | collected 2013
TGGCTGCGGTTGGTTCAACGACAGCACTTATTAACGTATTCACGAATCTTTTTATAGGAATTTCACTTGGGGCAAATGTTCTTGCTGCAAGATTTTATGCGGCGGGAAAAGAAAAAGAGATGTCAGATACGGTTCATACGGCAATAACCATTGCAATTATAAGCGGATTAATCATGGCTTTTGTAGGACTTATATTTTCAAAAGGGGCATTGGAACTTATGGATACTCCTGAAGATGTAATAGGTCAGGCAGCATTGTATATGAGAATATATTTTATCGGCATGCCGTTTTTCATGCTTTATAACTATGGTGCGGCTGTGCTTAGAGCCGTTGGCGATACAAAAAGACCGCTTATGTTTCTTATTGTATCGGGATGTATTAATGCGGTGCTAAACCTTATTCTTGTAATAGGTTTCAGTCTGTCCGTGGTCGGTGTTGCCGTGGCAACCGTAATATCACAGATGATTTCATGTATTCTTGTATTGCGTTGCCTTTATAAATCAGAGGGAAGCTATCAGCTTAGATTTTCAAAATTAAAAATAAACAAAAAGTATATGATTCAGATATTTCAGGTGGGAGTTCCTGCGGGAATACAGAGTACGGTAATTAATTTTTCAAATGTACTGTTGCAGTCATCAGTTAATTCGTTCGGTTCTGTTGCGATGGCGGGATATACGGCGGCGAACAATATTCTGGGTTTCCTTTATCAGTCAATCAATTCAGTCACACAGGCATGTATGAGCTTTACGAGCCAGAATTACGGTGTCGGCAAATACAAAAGAATGGACAGGGTTCTTGCTGACTGCATGATTCTCACCGTGGCGGTATCGCTTATAATCGGTTGTAGTGCATATTTTTTTGGAAATTATATATTAAGAATTTATACGTCCGATGCCGAGGTCATAAAATGTGGGCTTGAAATATTGTCAATAACTACAGTTCCGTATTTTCTGTGCGGAATAATGGATTTGTTCCCTGGAGCACTGCGAGGCATGGGCTATTCGGCCGTACCGATGATTTTGTCTGTAATCGGAACAGTCGGAATGAGAGTTTTATGGATATATGTGGTATTTCCGTTAAACCGTTCGCTGTATGTGCTGTTTATTTCATATCCGGCATCATGGGGGATTACGATAGTCATGCAGGTTATATGTTACATATTTGTGAGAAATAAAGTGCATGGGAAAATAAAAAATATATATGCTTGATAAAACAAAAAAATAATTGTATAATTTAAACAGCAAAAATATAATTCTATAATTAAAGGAGGTTTTATGGGAAGAAAGACACGCGTAGGGATTATTGCGGCAGGAATAATAGTATTGGCATCGACAGTTGTCGGTACATCGTATTATTTTGTAAGTTCGCATTATGCAAATCGTCAAAAAGCTGACAGTACAGAATCGGGGCAGGTTTATGGTCAGAATGACGAACGATTTAACGATACATATACAGAAAATGAAAGTGTTAAATCTTCATCAGACGATTATGCGGTGAAGAAGAGTACAAAACTTCCGTAAACAAGTAACTGCAAATGCGGTTTTATCAACACATTTTGTCCTATATGTCTAAAAATATATTAAAAGGTGAGCCTTTCTAGGGGCTCACCTTTTTGTGCAATATTAATTAAACAGCTCTTTTACCATATCCGCATTGTATACAACTTCCGTTTTGTGTTCTACTTCAATTAAGTAAAGTGCATGTGCGGCGATGTGCTCCGCAGCCTGCTCAAGGTCACGGATACCTGTTGTGTCTTTGAATATGTCAAGCACAGTATCAAGTGCATCATCAAGCACACGGCACTCGTTTTCTTTAAGACCGATTCGTTTTAATACCTTAGGAAGAGAGTATTCGACAAATATAGTTTTCTTTTCTTCCCTTGTGTAGTCAGGTATGTCAATAATCGCAAAACGTGAAAGAAGCGGGGCACTAATCTGGTCTTTGTAGTTTGCTGTGGCAATCGGATATACACCTGATGTAGGAATGAGACATTCCATGTAATTATCTGTAAATCCGAGATTATCAAGGAGTGTGAGAAGCACGTCAGCCGGGTTTCCGTTTCCGTTGCCTGATGTGGCTTTATCAAGCTCATTGATAATAAATACAAGGTTAGATTCGCCTGCCATATTAAATGCTTCCATTATAATACCCGGTTTTGCGTTAGAGTAGATTCTTGAACTTCCCGTAAGCTGTTCGGCATCGTTGATTGAACTCATGTCAAGTGTAGACCACGGAAGTTTTAAAATCTTGGCGATAAGATAGGCAATCTGTGATTTACCTGTTCCCGCAGGACCAACAAGAAGTATTCCGTATGCAGGAAGAGTATGTGTACGGTTAATCTGAATGATAGTCTCAATAATACGTTGTTTTACGCGTTCCATTCCGAATAATTCTTCATCAAGAATACGACGTGCTTCATCAGGGTCGATTGCTTCAAAATAATTGCTTTTCCATTTGATGTTAAGCATTATTGACAAAGCTCTCTGAGCATGGCGCTTTTCTTCGGGAGTAACTTCGTTGGAACGTGCAACCGCAAGATTTCTTCTCGCCCACAGCCTGATATTTTCAGGGAGGGTAATTCCCGCACAGTTAAGGAAATCAGATATGCTTGTAAGGCTTGTAACCTTCATGCTGTCGCCTGATTCGTCAAGCTCGTCATCTGAAATATTTTCTGATAAAGCACTGCTTTCAAGAAGTCTTTCAATCATAAACTGTAAAAATCCGTCTTCAGACGAAAGTTTCTGGCTGTTGTTATATGCAATTTCACGTATTTTGTATACAGCATATCCGCGTGCAGTATTTTCACCTGTAAGTTTCACTTTTATCTTATTTTCCCCAAGCCATCTTATAAGGCTTTCAAAACGTGAGTCGATAAGAAGAATATTACTGAATACATCTCCGTCAGGCGTCTGCATGGTGAACGCAGTTTTTCGGTAAGGATTCGTAAATGTTCCTACACAGTCATTTGTAAATGCTACGGACAGGTTATCGAGAACAAGGATTGGTGCATCAGGTGTGGCTGTCTGGTTGTTGGAAGTAAATGTTTTATATGTACATTCAAATTTTGATTTTGAATTTGCTATACTTTCTGAATCATAAACAGGCATTGTTTTTCTCCTAAATATAAATTTTTTGTTTTCATTATAATAACACAATAATAATATTAATCAAACGGGTATTTTTCGCAGTTTGAAAAAAATTCTTGTTACATCGGCAATATAAGTGTAAAATTGAAAACAAGGGTTTTGTTAAAAATTGGGGAATACAGGTAATTAAATTATGTTAAAATGGCTGATGCTTTTTGTCTACTTTATCGTAGGCGTGTATGTTTTACACAGAATTATTTATTGGTTTAAAATTGTTACGCCGCTTTTTAAGCACAGAGGTGTACAGGGAATCTGTATTGCATTATATTGTATTGCGGCATCAACGATATTTTTCGGTGCATTTCTTCCGTCGGGAAGAATTCAGACCTCAGTTCATCGTGTGGGAAATGTGTGGCTGGGATTTCTTATTTATCTTCTTACTTATATAGCTGCTTCAGATATAATAGTTTTAATATTAAAGCTTATAAATAAAAAGAAAGAAATTCCCATACTGAAAAAAAGATACGGTGCATTGATAATAGGTGCGGCGGTAACGGTTTCAAGTTTTGGATTTACAATATACGGAACGATTCATGCAAGAAATATGACGACAAAAGAGTATGATGTCAGTATTGAAAAGCATGTTGACGGATTGGACGGTCTTAATGTTGTTCTTGTTGCCGATTTACATCTCGGATACAGCATAGGCTGTAAAGATATGGAAAAAATGGTAAAACGAATCAATGCTTTAAATCCCGATGTGGTAATATATGCAGGAGATATATTTGACAACGATTATGATGCACTCGATGACCCTGACAGGCTTTCGCAGATTATAAGCGGGGTAAATGCAAAATACGGTTCGTATGCGGTATTCGGAAACCATGATGTGACAGAAACGCTTGTCGGAGGATTTTCGGTATCGTCTGCATACAGGGCATTTCGAGATGACAGAATGGAGCCGTTTCTGGAATCGGCGGGAATTAATGTATTGCTTGACGATGTCATTCAGATTGCGGACGGAAAAATAAATCTTGTCGGCAGACTTGACGAAGAAAAGCCGGGAGACGGTACAAAGAACAGAAAACCGTTAGATGAACTGTTATCAGAATGTGATATGAATAAGCCTGTTATAGTGATAAATCATGAACCCGACAAGCTCCGTCAAAATGCACAGTCAGGTGTTGATGTGCTTCTTAGCGGGCACACTCATGCGGGGCAGTTTTTTCCTCTTACGGTTGTTCAGCCGTTTGCGTGGGAGAATTATTACGGAGTAAAAAAGATTGGTAATATGTATAGTGTTGTGACGTCGGGAATAGGAGTGTACGGTCCTGCAATAAGGGTCGGAACCGACAGCGAAGTTACTAAGATAAATATATATTTCAAATAAATAATACAAATAAATACAACTAATCCGGAGGATATTATGGAGGAAAAAGTAAAAAATATTATTGAACTTAAAAATATATGTAAAGTATATGATGACAATGGTTTTAAGGCGGTTGATGATTTTAACCTAGAGGTAAAAAGAGGTGAATTTGTAACATTTTTGGGACCATCAGGATGTGGAAAAACGACAACACTCAGGATGATTGCAGGTTTTGAGATGCCGTCAAGCGGAAAGATTCTTCTCAATGGTGAAGACATATCACAGCTTCCGGCAAATAAGAGACCGATAAATACAGTGTTTCAGCGTTATGCGTTGTTTCCGCATATGAATATTTATGACAATATTGCATTTGGTCTGAAGTTAAAAAAATTATCTAAAGACGAAATAAAGAAAAAAGTGAAGCATGTTCTTTCAATAGTTGACCTTGAAGGATTTGAAAACAGAAAGATTTCCACACTTTCAGGCGGACAGCAGCAGCGAATTGCAATTGCAAGAGCACTGGTAAATGAACCGGAGATACTAATGCTTGATGAGCCTCTCGGTGCACTTGATTTAAAAATGCGTAAAGAGATGCAGCTTGAACTTAAAAATATGCATGACAGGCTTGGCATTACATTTATTTATGTTACACACGACCAGGAAGAAGCACTTACTATGTCAGATAAAATAGTTGTTTTATCAGAAGGTAAAATCCAGCAGATAGGAACGCCGGAGGATATATATAATGAACCACAGAATGCGTTCGTTGCTGACTTTATCGGTGAAAGCAATATTTTCAAGGGAATTATGACTAAGAATATGAAAGTACGTTTCTGCGGTGGTGAATTTGCCGGAATGGATGATTTGCCTGAAGGAACACTTGTCGATGTCGTTGTCAGACCTGAAGATGTAATAATAACAAAACCTGAGGAAGGAGCAATATCAGGTGAGGTTGTATCTGTAATATTTAAGGGAATGCACTATGAGATTACTATTGAATCAGGAAAATATGAGATGGTAATAAGGACGACTAAGTGTTATAAGGTTGGAGATAAAGTAGGCATGCAGCTTGAACCTGACGGAATTCATGTAATGATGGCAGAGGATCATACAACAAGTTTTGTTACAACGGTCAACAGCGGTTATACACTTGATTTTAACGGAAAAGTCATTAATTGCAATCTGGCTGATATTGTTCTGAAGTCTCATATGAAAGACGGCATTCTTGTTGATGAAAATGGTGAGACAGTTGATGTGTCAAAGATAAAAGTAATCGTTTCGTTGCAGCCTTATGATATAAAGATGAGTGATGAGACGGATGCCGGTCTTGTTTCGGGAAAAATTATTGATCTTATATATAAAGGTGACCATTACAGTTATGTTATTCGTGATGAATATGGGCATGACCTTATTGTAGATGATGAATATCTGTGGAATATGGATGACCAGGTTGGGCTTATAATGCCTGAGGATAAGATGAAATTCCAGATAAAGAAGTAAAACAGGAGGATTTACGGAGATGAAAAATATGTTTTCACGTAAACAGCTGGGTATTCCATATGGTTTATTTTTAGTCCTTTTTGTAGCAGCACCGTTATTAGTGCTTGTATATTATGCGTTTACGGATGGTTCTGGAAAGTTCAGCATTACAAATCTGCTGAATTTTTTCACAGACCCTAATACGCTTGGAACACTGTGTTACAGCTTTGTTCTTGCAATAGTGACAACGCTGGTGTGCCTTTTAATTGCATATCCGGTTGCCTATATACTTGCACATAGCAAAATTAAGCGTAAAGCAGTTATTCTACTTCTTTTTGTTATGCCGATGTGGATTAATTTTACATTAAGAATTACAGCTTTAAAAGAGATACTTTCACTTATAGAAGGAAATCTTGCTTTTTATCCGTTTTTAAATACTGTAATCGGAATGACTTATGATTTTCTTCCGTTTATGATCCTGCCATTGTATACAACATTGTCAAAGCTCGATAAGAGCTTTATTGAAGCGGCTGCAGACCTTGGTGCTGATAATTTTCAGACATTTATAAAAGTTATATTTCCATTGTCGGTGCCGGGAATTGTGAGCGGAGTTTCAATGGTATTTCTTCCGGCAATGACTAACTATGTAGTTCTTGATATGCTTTATAACAGCACATATATCATGGGCAGTCTGATTGGAAGCTATTTCAGTGCATATGACTGGCATAATGGTTCAATGATTGCATTGATTCTTTTAATTATTATCTGTATCGTCTCGCTTATTTCAGGTGATAGTGATTCAGAAGAAAGCGGCAGAGGAGGTGCATTATTGTGATTAAAAAAATATTAAAATATGCAGTTATCTGCCTTGTGCTTCTGTTTATGTATGTGCCGATACTTGTGCTTGCAGTGTACAGTTTTACTGATGCATCAAACATTGGAGCAATACATGCATTCTCATTTCAGAATTATGTGACACTTTTTACAACACCGGAATTGCAGCATATGATATTCGGCTCAATACTTCTTGCATTTGGCAGTGCGGCAATTGCAACAATACTTGGAACTACAGGTGCTGTTGGTGCTTTTTATTCAAAAAAGAGAGTGAGAAATACATTGTCGGTTCTTAATCAGGTGCCTGTTGTAAATGCAGATGTGGTAACGGGATTTTCAATATGTATCCTTATAGTTGTTGTGTTCGGAGTGAGCAAAGATACGTATATACCTCTGGTTGCAGGTCACGTTGTGTTAAGTGCACCATTTGTATATCTTGCAGTAGTACCTAAATTAAAACAGATGGACCCGAGCCTGTATGAGGCAGCTCTTGACCTTGGAGCAACTCCTGCATATGCGTTGTTTAAAGTTATAATTCCACAGATTGCTTCAGGGATTTTATCAGGTTTTGTTATGGCTGTTACACTGTCGCTTGACGATTATTTTGTTGCAACATATACAAAACCTGCTACATTCGATACTATAAGCACCTATGTCGTAAATGCAACAAAAGGTTCACAGACACAGATAAAGACTGCGTTGTGGGCATTGTCAACAATAATTTTTATTATTGTAATTGTGGTGGAACTTTTTATTAATATTGTTCCATCAAGAAAAGAAAAAAAGGAGGGCTGATATAATGAAATATTTTTTAAGAAAAGTTGTATCAGTCAGTCTTGCATCACTTATAGTAATAGGAAGTGCATGTGCATTTCTTCCGTCATATGCACATGCGGCCACTTCTTCTGATACAATCACGCTGCGTGTCTGCAACTGGGAAGAGTATATTGATGAAGGCGACTGGGATGAGACAATAGACCTTGAAAGCGGCGATATAAAGGGCGAGAATTCAATGGTTGCTGATTTTGAGGACTGGTATTACAAAACATATGGTAAAAAAGTAAAAGTTGAATACAGCTGTCTGGGGACAAATGAGGAACTTTATAATATGCTTACGCTTGGCGATGAATATGACCTTGTGTGTCCGTCTGAATATATGATAATGAAACTTATGTCAGAAGACAGGCTTGAGCCATTTTCAAATGATTTTTATGATAAAAATATCAAAGAAAATTATTACAGCCGCGGAGTATCGCCGTTTATTAAAAATATGTTTGACAGTAATGAAATAAATGGTGAGGCGTGGAGCAGATATGCTGCGGGATATATGTGGGGAATCACAGGAATTATATATAATCCGGATGCTGTCTCAAAGGAAGAGGCATCGACCTGGACGATTATAAATAACAGCAGGTTTAAACGTCAGATTACTATAAAAGATAACGTAAGGGATTCAATGTTTGCAGCGATAGGTGCTATAAAGTCTGACAAACTTACATCAAAATCATTTCTGGCTTCAAAGGATTATAAAGAAAAACTTGCACAGGAGATGAACGATACTTCAGATGATACAATAAAAGAAGTACAGGAGTATCTGCAGGAAGTTAAAGATAATGCCTACTCATTCGAGACAGATAGTGCAAAGGCAGATATGATTACCGGAAAAGTTGTTGCAGGTTATCAGTGGTCGGGTGATGCCGTGTATACAATGGATCAGGCTGATAAAGATGATTTTACACTTAATTTTGCAGTGCCAAAGGAAAGTACCAATATTTATTTTGATGGATGGGTAATGCTGAAATCAGGAATTGGCGGAAATGATGAGAAAAAGCAGGCAGCACAGAGCTTTATTAATTTCCTCTCAATGCCGGAAAATGCTGTCAGAAACATGTATTACATCGGTTATACTTCTGTTATATCAGGAGGGAACAGTGATGTGGTTTTTGATTATTTAAAGTGGAATTACGAGGCTGATGACGATGAAGCAGATACTGTAGAATATCCGCTTGGCTATTTCTTTTCAGGTGATTCAGATGATGAAAAATATATACTTACAATTCCAAGAGACCAGATGGATAGACAGATTCTTGCCCAGTATCCAAGTGAGGATGTCATGGAAAGAAGTGCTGTAATGCAATATTTTGATAATGATAAAAATGCAAAAATTAATCAGATGTGGATTAATGTAAGATGTTACAATATTGCAAATGTTCCGCTATGGGTATGGATAATGGTAGATGTGGTCATAATAATATTGGCCGCTGCATATATTTATAACAGGACAAAAAAATAGATTGTTAAAAAACAGACAATATTCAGGCAGTGCATAAATTTTAGGCACTGCCTGTTTTTTGCCTGTTTAATAAAATCATTAAACGGGTTATATTATAGAAAACAACTCAGAAAGGATGATTTGTATGGGTAAAAAATCAACAAAATTAGGCGTGGCATCTTTGATAGTAGCAGGAGCAGGAATTGCAGCAGTTGCAGCAAAGAGCAAAAAAACTGAGGAGAAAAAAAGAGTAAAAGAAATTCAGAAAGAAGAACATGATACATTCAGGAACACAGAGCGTGGCAAATATACAAAGAACAGTAAAGGTATTTACTATTCAAACGGTAATTATGAAGCATTTGCAAGGCCTGAAAAACCTGAAGGTGTTGATAACAAGAGTGCATATCTTGTAGGAAGTGGACTTGCTTCACTTGCAGCTGCATGTTTTCTTGTAAGAGATGGACAGATGAAGGGCGAAAATATTCATATTCTTGAAGCTATGGATATCGCCGGTGGTGCGTGCGACGGAATTAATGACCCGACAAGAGGTTATGTAATGCGTGGCGGACGTGAGATGGAAAATCATTTTGAGTGTCTGTGGGATTTATTCCGGAGCATTCCATCCATTGAGACGCCGGGAGTTTCTGTTCTGGATGAGTATTACTGGTTAAATAAAGAAGATCCAAACTACTCTCTCTGCCGTGCAACGGAAAAACAGGGAAAAGATGCGCACACTGATGGAAAATTTAACTTAAGTCAGAAAGGCTGCATGGAGATCATGAAACTTTTCATGACAAAAGACGAGGATCTTTACGATAAGACGATCGAGGATGTATTTGATGATGAGGTGTTTGATTCCACATTCTGGCTGTATTGGAGAACCATGTTTGCATTTGAAAACTGGCACAGCGCATTGGAAATGAAACTTTATTTCCAGCGTTTTATTCATCATATCGCAGGACTGCCGGATTTCTCAGCACTGAAATTCACAAAATACAATCAGTATGATTCACTGATCCTTCCGATGCAGAAATATCTGGAGGAAGCAGGTGTTGATTTCCAGTTTAATACAGAAGTGACCAACGTTATTTTTGAAATCAAAGATGGAAAGAAAGTGGCAAAAACAATCGAGTGCAAGGTAAAAGGTGTGGAAGAGGGCATCACATTAACGGAAAACGATCTCGTATTTGTCACAAACGGAAGCTGTACCGAGGGAACTATTTACGGAGACCAGAATCATGCGCCAAACGGTGATGCAGAGGTTCGTACAAGCGGCTGCTGGAATTTATGGAAAAATATTGCAAAACAGGATCCGTCCTTCGGACATCCGGAGAAATTCTGCTCTGATATTGCAAAAACAAACTGGGAATCTGCAACCGTCACAACATTAGATGATAAGATCATTCCTTATATTATAGATATCTGTAAGAGAGATCCGAGAAGCGGAAAAGTCGTGACAGGTGGTATCGTGAGCTGCCAGGATTCCAGCTGGCTGTTAAGCTGGACGATCAACCGTCAGGGACAGTTCAAAGAGCAGGATAAAAATCAGGTCTGCGTATGGGTTTATGGATTATTTACCGATGTACCGGGCGATTATATTAAGAAACCAATGAAAGAATGTACCGGAAAAGAGATCACAGAAGAGTGGCTTTATCATCTGGGCGTTCCGACAGAAAAAATCGGAGAGCTTGCTGAACACAGCGCCATCTGTGTTCCAACCATGATGCCATATATCACAGCATTCTTTATGCCGAGAACCAAAGGCGACAGACCGGATGTTATCCCGGACGGCTGCGTGAACTTCGCATTCCTGGGACAGTTTGCAGAGACTCCGAGAGATACCGTATTCACAACAGAGTATTCTGTGAGAACTGCAATGGAAGCTGTTTATGGATTGCTTGGTGTAGACCGTGGTGTGCCTGAGGTCTGGGGAAGTGTTTATGATATCCGCGAACTCTTAGACAGCAGTGTAAAACTCATGGACGGAAAGTCTCCGCTTGAAATCTCATTGCCGGGACCGTTAAACGCATTGAAGAAACCATTGCTTCGTGTGGTAAAAGGAACTGTCATTGAAAAAGTACTGCGCGATCATAATGTGATTAAAGAAGGTATGATCTGATTTTTCAATCTGAAAAACAGACAAAAAAGAAATGTAATTTTTGCTTGAGTGAAAAAGTAAATTCCGCACGTAAACTTAAATTCCATACGGAAGACTA
>OLNQ01004105.1_pt1 | contig 11254 bp, 8 predicted proteins | sample 1672821 | NCBI WGS metagenome assembly OLNQ01 (sample SAMEA3136727, study PRJEB25190) | human gut metagenome | biome: human gut; feature: human-associated habitat; material: faeces | place: Austria | collected 2013
TGTAAATATAATTATTCAAATTTTTAGCGGTGTCCAGAAAACTGGGTACATATCAATAATCACTAGGCGGTTTTTTTCATGCCGTAATTACTTACGATACGTAAGGATCAGCACGACCAGAGTTGCGAAAGCAATCATCAGAGATAACGCTTCGAAAACAGTCATAACATCACCCCCACTCGCTAGGGAGTAGGAAAACCGACTACCAGTTGCCTCAAAATATATTATAACATAATATTGATATTTTTAAAATACACCTCTAAAGGTGTGTTTTTTATTTTAAGCATATTTAAAAACAAAGAGGCCGGGTTTTGTCCCAAACTCTTTGTTCATAAAGTCAATCTTACATTTTTTGCAAAAGATCTTTTAGTGCCTCCAGCTCTTCTTTACTGAGCGTCACACCCTTACCCATTTTGTCGTGCTCCGGAGACCATTCGCGAAGGTCGTACTTAGGCGCACGCCCGTTCCAGGATATCAGGTTAAGCTCTTTAGTCCAGCCTTTAGAACCGGTGCTCAGAACACAGATATGTTCAACAATTTCAAAAGATATTTCTGCTTTAGGCATATGCAAAACCTCCTATAAAGCTATTCATCTTCCTCGTCAAAACCGCTTTCGATAACATAATTATCATATTCTTCTTCGGCAATTAAACATAATCTGTTAAAGATTTCCATAGCCAAATAAGTATGGAGCGGGATATTATCGAGATCATTCTCATCATCCACTATATTATCAATATAACGGCCATCTTGCCACATAGCCCACAAAAACTTTTCGGGAATCCTATCTAGGTACTTTACAGTCATGTCCTCTACCGTCTTCACATAAACATCCCAATAAACCGAGCCACCATTAGCAACCTGATCACCTAAATCTATCAAAGCGTTGTTATTCTGCATCCCTTCTTGTTCTCTAAGTTCATCAGCAATATTATCAACAATGGTAGAATACAAAAAATCTGCTACTTCCGTTCTAGTTATATCGTCCATAAAATCAGCGGAATCTTTTACCAGCATAAGCATCGCTCCAATCATTAATCAGCTTCAGTTCCAAGCGCACTCTTACGATAAATATCAATAGTCTTGCCGGCAGCATTTTTCCACTCTATCCAACCGTCACATGACTGATTCAAAACAACGCTTCCAGCACAGCTCGGGGAACAATCCCCTAAACTAAAATCATCTAACAGAACACCATTAGCATCCATAGGCAACTGCGTACGCAATTTTCTTGACTTATTAGAAGTACCTATATCCTCATGAATACCTAGACTGCTTCCTTTAAGCAAAGTCCAGCAGCCATTAATCACCCTGACAGTTGCCTTTACCAGCTTATTATCAGACTTCTTCTTACGTGCAAAATAATAAACACCATCAGGAATTATCCCGCACGTAATATTCTCCGTCGCAGCTTCAAAAATTTCCTGTTTAGTTTCCGATGCCGGGAAAACCACAGTGCCTTCAAAGGAAGACAGCAGCTGTATTACAACGTTTGCATCAATAGCAAACAGCTCAGTATCCGCTACACGGCTCTTCTCAAAAATAGTATGCAAAAGCAGTTCTTTTTCATCGTACCCTTCCACTTCAATAGCGAAAGCACGCTTCAACGAAGAAACATTACGATAACCGTTGCTTTCTAGATTGTACATGCGCTGAGAATAATTAGCCATGGTAGTCTTTCCGATTTTTATCAAACCTGGAACGGCTGTACTCATAAGATAAATTATACCTTTTGCCATACATAAGCCTCCAATCAATCCTTCTTACTGATCCTCTTTCTTACTAAAAAAGCTTCTGTTGCCACCGATACCAAAATACTTCTCAAAGAAAGCCTTCAAACGGTCAATAATGCCCATCTTCTTTTCTTCACGCTTATTATTCTTCGTGAAACGGCTTACAGGCGGCATCATGCTATCAATATCCGTACCAGCAGTTTTGATTTCACCCTGTTGGAATGCATTTTCAAGAAAGTTGCGTGTAGCTTCAGGCTTCAGCTTTTCAGCCTTGATAATATCTTCAAGCTCTTCCTCGCGTTTTTCAAAGACAAAGTCATTCCAGTCGCCGATTATATCGTTACCATCACTATCGTTGACATCCTCAATAAACGCTTCAATAAGCTTTTTCTTACTGCGCAGAGTCGGACTGGAATCAACAGCCTTTTGGATAGTAACCAATATTTCCTTATCCTCACAGTTGCTGTCATGGTACTGTTTGACCAGCATAAGGATATAGTCAATATTGACTTCAATCTGCTTTACAAGCTCAACCTCAAAGACAACATCATCGGTGATGTCGGTTTTCTCGCCTTCCGATCCTTTAGGAGGCCAGTTTTGGCGTAAATCCTCGTAAATACTGAGGTAATCCTGCATATCACGCTCGCTGATGCCTTCCTTGCCAACAAATTCATCGAAGCAGCTAAGCAGATTGCGCATACGAAGCACTGCACCGAAAAGCATAATAAAGTTCTTTTGGTTCTTTTCGCCAATAATCTGATGCTCGGAGGCAGGATATTTTTCCTGCAGCTCAGCAATCATATCAATATAGCCGCGTACAGGCTTGCCATCATCGTCCCTGCAGCCGTAATAATATTCTTTAAAGGTACGCACAAGCACAATGCTGCTCGCATCACGGTCTCCGAAAAGCGCAATAGCACTTTCCATGCGTGGCTGAAGTCTGCGGAAGCATACAATGTTGCCGTAGGTCTTAATGGAATTCAGGATACGGTTTGTACGGCTGAACGCCTGAATAAGCCCATGCATCTTTAAGTTTTTGTCAACCCAAAGTGTATTGAGCGTGGTTGCATCAAAGCCTGTAAGGAACATATTTACGACAATAAGCAGGTCAAGCTCCTTGTTCTTCATGCGCAGTGATACGTCCTTATAGTAGTTTTGGAACTTGTCAGAGGAAGTATCATAGTTCGTATGGAACATGACGTTATAGTCACGGATAGCATCTTCAAGAAAATCTCTTGAATTTTGGTCCAGAGCCGATGTATCCTCGGAGTTTTCGTCATCAATAACGCCGTCAGCTTCTTCTTCATTAGCGCCATAGCTGAAAATAGTTGCTATCTTTAAAGACTTGGAAGGATCCTCCGCCATCTGCTTTTTGAACTCCTGATAGTAGAGCTTAGCCATCGGCACAGAAGCTACCGCGAAAATAGAGTTAAAACCGCTCAGACGCTGCTTACGCTTAATTTCCTCAACCTCCTGACGGCCTGCAGAAGCAACATCCTTAATGTTGGTCAGAGCGTTGAACACATAGGTCTTGTCGCCACGGTAGGTCTTACGGTCAAAGTTATTGAGAATATACTTGGTTACAAGCGAGATACGTTCTGGAGCCATCATCGGCTTCTCACGGTCAATGCCCCATACATCTTCGTCCTTGATATCCTCTTCCAGAGCCATAGTCTTGATGAAATCAACACGGAAAGGCAGGACGTTCTTGTCATTAATAGCATCAACGATGGTATAGGTATGGAGCTTATCACCGAAGGCCTGCTCCGTAGTCATAAGCTGTGCGTTCTTCCTTGCGCCTGCGTTCTTGGCAAAGATAGGCGTACCGGTGAAGCCGAACAGGTAATACTTCTTGAAATGCTTGATAATATCGGTATGCATATCACCGAATTGAGAACGATGGCATTCATCGAAGATGATAACTATTTCCTTATTATAGACATCATGCTGCTGGTTTCTCTTAATAAAATTAGCAAGCTTCTGTATCGTAGTGATAATGATTTTAGCATTAGGATTCTCTAATTGCTTTTTCAGAATCGCCGTGCTGGTATTGCTGTTGGCAGCGCCTTTCTCGAAGCGGTCATATTCCTTCATGGTCTGGTAGTCTAGGTCCTTACGGTCTACAACAAAGAGAACCTTATCAACGAAATCAAGCTGTGAAGCCAGTCTTGCAGTCTTAAAGCTAGTCAAGGTCTTACCGCTGCCGGTAGTATGCCAGATAAAACCGCCTCCGGCTACGTTGCCGTATTTCTTATAGTTGTGCGCAATCTCAATGCGGTTCAGAATGCGTTCCGTTGCCGTAATCTGATAAGGACGCATAACCATCAGCATCTTTTCGGAAGTGAAAATGCAGTATCTGGTGATGATGTTAAGCAGCGTATGCTTCGCAAAAAAGGTTTTGGCAAAATCTACGATATCAGGGATAACCTTATTGTTGGCATCAGCCCAATAGCTTGTAAACTCAAAGCTGTTGCTGGTCTTGGACTTCTTGGTCTTGCCGCTCTGTGCATCCTTGATTGTGTTGATACGGGTAGTATTAGAGTAATACTTGGTCAGCGTACCGTTGGAGATAACGAAAATCTGCACATATTCGAAAAGTCCGCAGCCTGCCCAAAAGGAATCACGCTGGTAACGCTCAATCTGGTTGAACGCTTCACGGATAGGCACTCCCCTACGCTTTAGCTCGATATGGACCAGCGGAAGGCCGTTGACGAGCACAGTCACATCATAGCGGTTATTATACTTTGCCCCCTCTGCCTTGCCGTTTTCGTACTGATTAAGCACCTGCAGGCGGTTATTATGCACATTCTTCTTGTCAATGAGGCGGATATTCTTGGAAGTGCCGTCTTCGCGCTTCAGAACCTTCACATAGTCCTCCTGGATTGTCTGCGTCTTATCTTCAATCTTGTCATTAGGATTAGCGATAGCAGTAGTAAAGAACTGCTCCCATTCGCTGTCGGTGAACTTAATATTGTTAAGCTCTTCCAAGCGTTCACGCAGGTTAGCGATAAGGTCTGCTTCCTTATGGATATTCAGATAGGTGTAGCCCTGTTCTGTCAGCAGACGGATAAATTCCTTTTCCAGCTCCGCTTCGCTCTGATAGCTGTCCGAGCGTCTTGGAACAGGCTCATATTCGGTTATAACCGTGCTTTCCGTAGTTTCCGCTACGATATTGAAATAAGGCATGGCTTACGCCTCCTTTTTTAATTCCTTAAAGGTTAAAAGCTTGTCACGATAGTATTCATACTGTTTTTGGCGCATTTCAATTTCTGCCGGCAGACCGCTGGAGATGTCGTTGCAAAGAGTGTCGAAACGGTCGAGAATGTCGACGATGCGTTGCTGTTGTTCAAGTGGAGGAACAGGTATCATTGTTTCTAAGATGAGGCTAGAATTTAAATCACCTCTAGCACCTTGTTTTTTAGATAACAGTTCTTTATATTGATTACATAAACAATGAAAAACATATTTATATAATGCTTTAGATGAATCTATTTCCATATTTAAACAATGCTGATTTGTTGTAGCTTTAATTTTATTGATAGCACATCTTCCCGCAGATGCTCCAGAAATAGCAACTATAACACAATTTTCTGGTATCCATTTCGCTGCTGTTTCTTGTACAGCTTGTTCAGTTATAAAACTATCAACGCTATATATATTATTAAAAGTAACATTTTGAGTTCTTATCCACGGAACTGTTCCGCCTACATAATATTCGCTGTTAGGTTTTTTAGGAGTTGCACCAGAACAACTATGTAGACAAATATCCCCCAGCTTCATCCAGCGAATAGCGCCACTAAGCTCTAGTTCGTTCGTTTGTTCGTTCAAAATGGTACTCTCATTCAGTTTGAACGTCAACAGTAAATCCCGATAATATTCATACTGCTTCTGCCGAGCTGCAAGCTCGGCTGCAAGCTCGGTAGTTAAGAACGTGAAATTGTCCAGAATACGGACAATCTCACGTTGTACCTCCAGAGGAGGTACAGGGAACTTAACCTTCGCCATCAATTTTTTAGAAACATTAAAACGAGTAACTCCACTGGCCGTTTTTCCAATTTGATATCTTAAAAAATTGCATCTAAATAAATGCTTAGAAAAATCAGGAAGCATCACAGAAACATCATTAAATCTAAAAATAAAACAAAAACTATTTAAATAAAGTTTTTCGTCGGTTTTTTTAGTTAAAACAGAAGCAAAACCACACTCATCAGGAGTTTCAGAAGAACCAGTAAAAATAACATCTCCATACTCTAATATACGCTGATTTTCGTCAGGATAAATTCTAACTCTATCTTCAACATCCAAATCTAACGCTGGATTAGAATATACATTTTTATAAGTAATAAACTTAGCATTACCTTCTTTAAAATCTTCCTTAGATTTACCGGTAAGACCACCATAAAACTTTCCTAGTTCTCCCAGCGTTTTATATTCTACCCCATCAGGGCACAATTTCTCAATCAACTCTTCTAAATTACTCATTTCCTTCTCCCATTTTTTCCGTTGCCTTAAGCAGTAAATCAAAATCCGAAGTTATCTTCTGTGTTTTATTAAAAATATCGTATTCTGCACAAGCCTTTTCCCACGCTTGCTTACGCGATACCCTGCCCTTATCCGGCAGAATATCATAACGCCTAAATGCTAAAAACTCATTGACACTGGCAGCAAATTCTTTCATGCTAAAGGTATTTTCCCGCTCAATCAAATCTTCGATATAATCAAAATAACCTGTTACAGCTCGTTCCAGCTGACGTATTTCTTTTTCAGAAAGATAGTTCTTAGCAACCTTAACATCAGATTTCAAGATACGTCCCTGCGGCGCATTTTTCCAGGTCTGCAAACCCATATTTTCTTTAGTATGGTCAGCGTTATTATAAATTATTTCTGCTGCTGTCTGTTTTGTTATAGCATAATGAAATTTATTTTGCACCGTAGAATAAAATCTCTGTGTTACATCAGCGTTACTATCATAATCTATACTGCACTCAGCAAAAATATCCGTAATCTGCTGCCAAATGCGTCTTTCGCTTGCACGAATAGAACGAACGCGTTCCAGTAATTCGCGGAAATAATCCTTGCCAAAGGCTGTCTTTCCTTGCTTCAAGCGTTCGTCATCCATAGCAAAGCCTTTTAGCATGTATTCCTTTAAAACCTGCGTCGCCCATATGCGAAAATTGGTAGCACGATGAGAATTAACTCGATACCCTACGGAAATAATAGTATCAAGATTATAAAAAGCAACCGGCTGTTTTACACCATCAACGCGCAATTTTTGCGTGTTGTTCTCACGTTCCAATTCCTTTTCTTCAAAAACGTTATTGATATGCTTACGGATTGTCGATTCACTCTTGTCGAAAAGCACTGCCATTTGATTTGCCGTTACCCAAATAGTTTCATTCTGAATAAAAGCATTGATAAATCTATTTTCATCCGCAACCTTATAAATCAAAAACTGCATCTGCTTATTCATCTTTACCCCTCAATTTCCGCAATAATCTTGTCGATTTCGCTGCGCAGAACCTGCTCACGGGCAACAATCTCTGCTATTTCCGCATTGAGCTTTTTGATATCAATCTTCTCACGAGTGTCCTCAGGCTCCACATAAGTAGAAACCGAAAGGTTGAAATCGTTCTCGGCGATTTCCGCATAGTCCGCCAGATGGCTGAAATGAGCAACATCCTCACGTTTAGCAAAAACATCAACGATACGGTCAATGTTTTCAGGCGTCAGCTTATTGTTATTCGTAACCTTAATGCATTCCTTGGAGGCATCAATGAACATAACCTTGTTATCGCTTTTGCCTTTTTTGAGCACCATAATACAGGTTGCAATACTCGTACCGAAGAAAAGGCCGCCGCTAAGCTGAATAACCGCATCTACATAGTTGTTGTCTACCAGATACTTGCGAATCTTCTGCTCCGCACCGCCACGATACATGATACCGGGGAAGCATACAATGGCAGCTGTGCCGTTGGCAGCGAGCCAGGACAGGCTGTGCATGATGAAAGCCATATCAGCCTTGCTCTTGGGTGCAAGCACGCCTGCAGGAGCAAAACGCGGATCGTTAATCAAGGTAGCATCGCCGTCACCAACCCATTTTACGGAATACGGCGGGTTTGATACGATTAGCTCAAAGGGTTCTTCATCCCAATGCTGCGGATTGGTGAGCGTATCCTCGCAGGCAATATCAAACTTATCAAAGCCTATCTTATGCAGGAACATGTTAATACGGCAGAGGTTATAGGTTGTAATATTGATTTCCTGACCATAGAAACCGTTGCGGACAGCATCCCTGCCCAAAAGCTCAGCACATTTGAGCAGCAAAGAGCCGGAGCCGCAGGCCGGGTCATAAGCCTTATTGATTTCCTTCTTGCCTACTGTGCCCAAGCGCGTAAGCAGCACACTTACTTCCGGCGGGGTAAAGAACTCGCCACCGCTTTTGCCGGCACCGGATGCATACATGCCCATAAGGTATTCATAAGCATCACCAAAGGCATCAATGGAATGGTCGTTAATATCACCAAGGTTCATATCCTTCACGCCGTTAAGCAGCTTGGCAAGGCGCTCGTTACGCTTCGCTACGGTCGCACCTAGCTTATTGCTGTTAACGTCAAAATCATCGAACAGACCGGAGAAATCAGCCTCAGACTCACTTCCCTTGGCAGAACCCTCGATGTTGTTGAAGATACGCTCTAAGCGTTCGTTAAGGTTCTCATCATTGGCTGCATTAGCGCAAACATTGCAAAAGAGTTCGCTGGGCAGCATAAAAAAGCCCTTTTCCTCGATAAGACCTTCGCGGGCTTCCTCTGCGTCCTCGTCGGACATCTTAGCATAATCAAAGTCAGCATCACCTGCTTCAATCTCATTTTGGTTAATATAATTAGTCAAATCCTCAGAAATAAAACGATAAAACATAGTGCCCAGCACATAGTTTTTAAAGTCCCAGCCGTCTACAGCTCCGCGCAGCTCATCCGCAATCGCCCAAATAGCACGGTGAAGCTCTTCTCTTTCCTGTTCCTTCTTGATATCAGTCACGTCAAAACCTCCTAAATTTATCTTAATGTATAGTAATTACTCAACAGACAAATTCATAATTATATTATACAGCCTTAAGCAGATAAAAGAAACGTTTTAAGGGTTTTTATTTTTTTGAACGGCACCAATAAAAAATCCTATTGCAGACTAACTCAGAACATCTGCAATAGGATTTTACGCTTATTTCATATTAAATTATGCAACAGCGCCAGCTTTCCCCTTACTTGCTCAGGTACTCGTCAATAGCAGCTGCAGCCTTCTTGCCAGCGCCCATAGCGCTGATTACGGTTGCAGCACCGGTTACGATATCGCCGCCGGCGAACACGCCCGGAATAGAGGTAGCACCTGCCTCGTCAGCAACGATGTTACCGCGCTTGTTAACCTCCAGATCAGGAGTAGTCTGTTTAATCAGCGGATTCGGACCTTGGCCGATAGCCATAACTACCATGTCAACCTCGAGCACATACTCGCTGCCTGCGATAGCTACAGGAGAGCGACGGCCGCTGGCATCCGCTTCACCCAACTCCATCTTAATGCACTTCAGGCCGTTAACCCAGCCCTTTTCATCGCCCAAAATAGCAACCGGATTGTTCAGCAGGCGCAGCTCAATGCCTTCTTCCTTAGCATGGCCGATTTCTTCCTTACGTGCGGGCATTTCCTCCTCGCTGCGACGGTACACGATATATACCTGCTCCGCGCCAAGGCGCTTCGCGGTACGCGCTGCGTCCATTGCTACGTTGCCTGCGCCGACGATAGCAGCCTTCTTGCCAACATATACAGGTGTAGCATAGTTCGGGAATTCGTAAGCCTTCATCAGGTTTACACGTGTCAAAAATTCGTTGGCGGAATATACGCCGTTGAGGTTTTCGCCGTCAATCTGCATAAAGTGCGGCAGACCGGCGCCGGTACCAACATAAACAGCGCTGAAGCCTTCCTCTTCCATCAGCTCCTTGATGGTGAAGGTGCGGCCGATAACAGCGTCAACTACAATCTTTACGCCCAGCTTTTTCAGTGCGGAGATTTCATGCTGTACGATTTCCTTCGGCAGACGGAACTGCGGAATACCGTACATCAGCACACCGCCTGCAGCGTGCAGCGCTTCGTACATGGTTACATCATATCCCATTTTTGCCAAATCACCGGCGCAGGTCAGACCGCTGGGGCCGCTGCCTACTACGGCAACCTTCTTGCCCTTGCGTTCTGCCGGAGCTTCTACATCGTTATCCAGGCCATGCTCACGTGCATAGTCGGCAACAAAGCGCTCCAGGCGGCCGATAGCTACAGGCTCACCCTTAATGCCCAGCACGCATTTACCCTCGCACTGGTTTTCCTGCGGGCAGACACGGCCGCAGACAGCAGGCAAAGTACTTTTTTGCTTAAGGATTTTATAAGCCTCGGCAAAGTTTTCCTGTGCCACCTCATGGATAAACTTAGGAATATCAATATTAACCGGGCAGCTGCCTACACAACGCGGTTTGGGGCAGTTCAGGCAACGCTGTGCCTCGTCTACCGCCATTTCCTTAGTGTAGCCAAGTGCTACCTCCTGAAAGTTTTTGTTACGCACATCAGCCGGCTGTTCCGGCATAGCATTTCTCATTCCTCCACGCATTTGCAATGACCTCCACAGCTATATTCCAGTGCTTCCTGGTCCTTGTACATCTGCTGACGCATTACCAGGTTCGCAAAATCTACCTCGTGAGCATCAAACTCCGGTCCGTCTACACAGGCAAATTTGTTCTCGCCGCCAACCATTACACGACAGCCGCCGCACATGCCAGTGCCGTCTACCATGATGGTGTTAAGGCTGGCAGTAGTTTTTACGCCGAAGGGTTTGGTGGTTGCTGCCACGTTTTTCATCATGATAACAGGGCCGATGGCCAATACCAGGTCAATCTTCTCGCCTGACTCCAGCATTTCACGCAGCGGGTCGGTTACAAAGCCCTTGCGGCCTGCACTGCCGTTGTCGGTGGTCAAAATCAGCTCGTCGCTGATAGCAGCCATTTTATCCTGCCAGATTACCAGATCCTTGTCGCGCGCACCGATGATGGAGATAACCTTATTGCCCAGCTCGTGATATGCACGCGCGATGGGATAAACAGGCGCAACGCCGATGCCGCCGCCTACTACTACAACAGTACCGAACTTGCCCATCTCGGAAGGATGTCCCAAAGGACCAACTACGTCGAGAATATCGTCACCCTCGTTAAAGGTGTCGCACAAGTGCTTGGTGGTGTTGCCCACAGCCTGCACGATTAAGGTGATATAGCCTTTTTCACGGTCAAAATCCGCAATAGTCAGAGGAATACGTTCGCTGTATTCGTCAGTGCGGATGATTACAAACTGTCCCGGATGGCATTTGTGTGCCACCAGCGGCGCGTCTACGACGAACTCGTAAACAGCAGGTGCTAAATTTGCTTTGGTAATGATTTTACCACCCGAAAGTCCCATAGCAGATTTCTTTAATCTATCTTTAACTTCATTGAATA
>OLNQ01004106.1_pt1 | contig 11251 bp, 8 predicted proteins | sample 1672821 | NCBI WGS metagenome assembly OLNQ01 (sample SAMEA3136727, study PRJEB25190) | human gut metagenome | biome: human gut; feature: human-associated habitat; material: faeces | place: Austria | collected 2013
ATCGCCGGGGTCTGCCCCGATTCATCGGTAGTAAGTGTCTCTATCGGAGAATCCGGATCCCCGGTATAAGAAATGGTGACTGTAGCACCTGGGATCGGTGCCATCCCCAGAGCGGAGACAACGCTGATCTGAAGTGTTCCTGTATAAGTAGTGTCCATGGACAGAGGTCCTTTCTGCCTATGCCGTTTTGTCTGTCTTGATCCGGTCAGGCAACAAATGTTCCTTACAGAATATGCAAAGTCAGAAAAATATGTGCATGTTCCCATATACTAAGTAGACTAACTTCTATCCGTTTTGTCTTCATCATACATCTACTTGATTAACAGACGGGTGATATGCATTCACTAAATACTAATTCCGGTACCGGTCTGCATCTGTCCCCGAGCCGCCGTGTAGCCCAAAAAAGGAACCACAAACCGTTCCCAGATTGTGATTCCCTTTGTTTTTAATCCGTCATTTTTATTTGGTCAACAGCATCATAATGTCATTGCTTCTTGCCACGAACTTGGTCATGGCATCTGCATCCAGAGGGGCATGCTGGAGCTTAGCCAGATCATACAGCTGCTCGCAGATCATTTCTGCATTCTCGCCGTCCTGGTGCTCCGTAATGTACTGTACCAGAGGATGGTTGGCATTCAGGATCAGGGTCTCGCCCTCACCGCCGAAAGCACTCATATCCATGCCGGGCATGGAGTACATCTTCATCATATCCTGCATACGTCTGCTCTCTTCGGACAGCGTGATCATAGAAGAGATCTTCTTGTTCTTCAGCTTCTCTACCTTGATCGTGATCTTGTCATTCTTCAGAGCCTTCTTCATCAGCTTGCTGATGCTCTCAGCCTGCTCTTCCATCTCTTTTTCAGCCTTCTTGGAAGTCTTGGACTTCAGGGCATCGGTCACATCCGCATCGATACGCTGGAACTTGATTCCCTCGTTCTTCTGCTCCAACTGGGAGATGAAGGGCTGATCGATATTGTGGGTCAGGATCACAGCATCCATCTTGGCAGCCTTGAACATATTGATGTACTGGCTCTGCTGGATCTCATCTGTTACATAGTAGATGACCGCTTCTGCCGTTTCCTTTGCAAAAGCCGCCATTTCTGCATCGTTGCAAACAGCCGGAGGACCGGGAATCCACTCTACCTCTGCGGACGCTCCATAGGCAGATGCGGTCCGCTCTGCAATTGCTTTTAAGCGTTTTTCAAACAGGCTGCGATCCTGCCGATCCATGGTCCGGACAGTTCCCTCCAGCTGTGCTGTCTGCGGAATCACATTCCAGGTATTTCCCGCTTCCAGTCGCGTAACGCTGATGAGTGTAGGATGGAACGGATTGATATTGCGGGTCACGATCGTCTGAAATGCCTGAACCATGGCTGCAGCCGCCGGAATTGGATCAACGCCATCATCCGGGTGTGCGCCGTGGCAGCCGACGCCCGTTATCGTAATCACAAACCGATCTACTGCCGCCGCAACTGCGCCCTCCCGGATGCCGATGGCATTGACCAAATTGGTCGGATCAGAATGAAAGCCCCAGACGCGCGTAACCGAATCGAGTGCCGTCGTTTCCAACACTTTCCATGCGCCCAGGGAGGACTCTTCTCCTGGCTGGAAGAAAAACCGCACTGTCCCACAGAGCTCGTCCTTATGTTCCTGCAGCCAGATCGCAGTCCCGATTCCCGCCGTGATGTGAAAATCGTGTCCGCAGGCGTGCATCTTTCCCGGACATTTCGACGCATAAGGTAAATCCGTCAGCTCAGTAATCGGCAGCGCGTCAATATCACAGCGAAGCGCCTGCACCGGACCATCCTTTTCTCCCTTTACCTCAGCAATCAGACCGGTTTCCATCGGAATCGGCAGGATCTTTACATCCGCTGCTTTCAACAGCTTTTTAATCTGCGCAGTTGTATCGTATTCCTCATAAGACAGCTCCGGATGTCTGTGAAACCAGTAAAAAATTTCCATTAAATCCATTTCCTGTATCATCGCAAATCCCTCCGATGTCCTCCTGCAGTGTTCCTGCTGCAGTCCTTTCTGCTTTTGCGTGTTCCAGTCTTATTTTCCGCTATTGGGATCCAGCGCATCCCGCAGCGCGTCACCGATAAAGTTAATCGCAATGACCAGCACCACGATCATCAGCCCGGACGGAATCCAGAGCCACGGCTGTTTCGTCAGTACAGTCAGCGACTGCGCGCCGTTTAACATGTTTCCAAGGCTCGCGGTCGGCGGCTGCACACCCATTCCGAGGAACGAAAGTGCCGCCTCATCCAACATCGACAACGCCAGAACCGACGTTGCATACACCAGAATCGGCGCAGCGGTATTCGGCAGAATCTCGGAAAACAGAATATACGGAAGCGGCATTCCTGCCACGAGATCACTTTTAATAAAATTACTCTCCCGCAGGCTCAGCACATTGCCGCGAACCAGACGGGCAATTCCCGGCCAGTCTACAAAGCCCAGAATCAGGATGATGCTCCAGAGCCCCGGCTTAAAAATCGACGCCGCAACCAGCACCAGCAAAATATAGGGAAACGACATGACCATATCCGTAAAGCGCATGATAATCATATCCGCAGCGCCGCCAAAATACCCGGCGATCAGTCCTAGAATCACCCCGATCACAGTAGAGATCGCCGTCGCCAGCACACCGACCAACAGGGAAATCCGCGTTGCATACAAAAGCCGGCTCAAGACGTCACGACCGATCTGATCCGTTCCCAGCCAATGCTCTGCTGTTGGCGCTTTGGAAAAGCCTCCGACGATTTCATCCGGATTATACGGTGCGATGATCGGTGCCAAAAGCGCTGCCACCACCAAAACCGCTAAAACCACAAGGCTGACCGTTGCCAGATGATGCTGTTTAAAACGACGGATGACGGTCTGCAAATAGCTTTCTCTTGAAATATCTTTTTTGATACGATCTTTTTTCTCCATCTTCGCCGCTCCTATTTCAGCTGGATTGTCGGGTCTGCCAGTGCGTATAAAATATCCGTAATCAGGTTTGCCGCCAGCACAACGATTGCAGACAGCAGGCAGACACCCATAATAACCGGATAATCCCGGTTCGTGATTGCGCTCATCGTCATCAGTCCGAGTCCCGGCCAGGAAAAGACCTGCTCAATGATAACCTGACCGCCGAACAGCACTGGAATCTCCATTCCGATTACCGTAATAATCGGGATCAGTGCGTTGCGCAGCGCATGCTTATTGATGACAAGAAATCTTCCGATTCCCTTTGCCTTTGCCGTGCGCAGGTAATCCTGCTGCAAAATTTCCAGCATCGCGCTTCGAATATAACGGATATTTGTACCCGCCATGGAGGTAGCCAGGACTAACACCGGCATCACCATATGCTTTGCCACATCACCCGCGCCGCCTGCAGTTCCGAGCGTCGCCATTCCGCTGGACGGAAGCCAGCCAAGCTTTACCGTAAACAGATAGATCAACAGCAAAGAAAGGAAAAATCCGGGCACGCTGCTTCCCAGGAAGGAAAGTGTAACAACCGTATAATCTCCTGCGGAATACTGCTTGATCGCACTGTAAATTCCGGCGGGCACCGCCATCAGCAAGCTGACCAGAAGCGATACGCCCATCAGCAAAAGCGTCGGTCCCAAATGGCTTGCGATCATCTCGCTGACTGCCTGATAGGACTTGATCGAATAGCCCATATTTCCATGTAAAAGCTGTTTTAACCAGACAAAATACTGCACATAAAACGGTTTATCCAGACCGAGGGCGATTTCCTTTGCCGCAACCGCAGCCTGGGAAATTCGGGGTCCCTGCAGCATCTGCAGTGGGCTGCCCGCAAGACACATAATCGCATAGTCGATGATCGTGATCCCAATCAGAACCGGGATGGCGATCAGGATGCGCTTGATCATATATTTTCCCATGTCACTTTTATCTCCATTTCTGCTCTACGACAACCTGCTGCATCTTCGCATCGTATGCGGGTGCGCCGCCAGCCAGCTGCGCAATTGCATATGGGCACGCCGCCAGATGACTGCTGCCTGGGAAAACACTGCAAAGCTCCGGCACTTCCTGTCTGCAGCTTTCCGTCGCGTACGGACATCTCGGATGGAAACGGCAGCCGGAGGGCGGGTTCGTGCTGGAGCCGATTTCTCCGGTCAGAAGCGGTTTTTGTTCCCGCTTTTTGGGATCTGCAATCGGCACTGCATCGATCAGGGCACGGGTGTAAGGGTGTACCGGATGATGGAACACCTCCTGCGCCGGTCCGATCTCCACAATTTTACCAAGGTACATGACTGCGATCCGGTCGCTGACATAATTGACCGCGCCGAGTCCATGTCCAACGAACATGCACGTCAGCCCCAGGTCCTTTTGCAGGCTGCGCAGCAAATTCAGAATCTGTGCCTGAATCGAAACGTCCAGCGCACTGACCGGCTCATCGCAGACCAAAAACCTGGGATTTAAAGACAGTGCCCGCGCAATCCCGATTCTCTGCCGCTGTCCGCCGGAGAACTCATGCGGGTAGCGCCCGAGGACGTGTTTGGGAAGTCCTACCATATCCAGCAGTCGATCAACATCCCTGTGGACAGTTTCTTTATTGGAAATCCCATGATAGAGCATCGGCTGGGATAAAATTTCATAAATATGCTTTCTCGGATTCAGGGAAGAATATGGGTCCTGAAACACCATCTGCAGCTGCGTGCGCACGCTCTTTTTCTCTTTTCCGGAAAGCTTCTCCATATCCTTTCCATGATAAAACAGCCTGCCGCCCGTCGGCTTTTCCAGGCCGACCAGCTGTCTGCCCACCGTCGATTTGCCGCAGCCGGATTCGCCCACCAGACCGAGGGTTTCTCCCTCTGCAATCGAAAAGGAAACGCCGTCCACCGAATGCACATAGCCTGTCGTATGGGTAATAACGCCGCCCCGGATGGGATAATATTTTTTCAGGTTTTCTACCCGGATCAGCGGCTCCTTCTCCGTGTTTTTTTCTTCCATATTTATGCTCATCTTCACGTTTCTCCTTCTTTGGCGAGCATACATCTGACAAAATGTCCTTCCCCGATCTGTCTGTAGCTCTGAGGCTGATCGCAGCCTTTTGTCCGGAAGGCGCAGCGGTCTGCAAACCGACAGCCGGGGATCGAATCATAGTTTTCCGGAACCATGCCGGGAATTGCGACAAGCTCCCTGTCCTTTTCGTCATAAATTCCGGGAACCGTCTGCAAAAGTGCCTTTGTATACGGATGTGCCGGTGCAGCAAACAGCTCCTTTACCGGTGCTTCCTCGATCATCTGTCCGGCGTACATAACGATCACACGGTCCGCCATGCTCGCTACCAGCCCGATGTCATGGGTGATCAGGATCATCGACATCCCGCTCTCTTTTTGCAGATTGCGCAACAGCGCCATAATCTGTGCCTGAATCGTCACATCCAGTGCCGTCGTCGGTTCATCTGCGATCAGCAGGCCCGGATTGCAGCACAGAGCCATCGCGATCATCACACGCTGGCGCATGCCGCCGGAAAGCGTATGGGGATATTTTTTCATGACACCGTGAGGATCGGGCATACCAACTTTTCCTAAAATCTGCTCTGCCCGCTTTCGCGCCTCTTCTTTTGACAATCTCATATGCTTTCGGATGCTCTCCATCAGCTGGTTGCCGACTGTAAAGACCGGATCGAGAGAGGTCAGCGGATCCTGAAAAATCATCGTCAGACGGTCGCCCCGGATTTTATCCAGCTCTTTTTCCGTCATCGTCAGAAGGTTCTTGTCCTCGAATACGACGCTTCCCTCCGTCACGGTTCCGCCTCTTCCAAGCAGCCCCATAATAGAAAGTGAGGTCACACTCTTGCCACAGCCGGATTCGCCGACGATACAGACAACTTCTCCCTTATCTACATGAAAATTTACATGGTCCACGCTGACAGTGCGTCCGTAGTCACTGTCAAAAACGGTTGTCAGCCCCTCTACTTCCAGTAAATGCGGCATTTGCTTTTCCTCACTTTACTCATATATCAGATTCTGCCGCACACCTCCCAAAAAAGAGATGTGCGGCAGTTATTATCATAGCATAAAATATATGAAATACAAACTTTTTATCGGAAGAAAACTTCTTTTTTCTCTGATAAAAATGCTCCGCAAAGATCCCACTGCGGCAGAATGGAATTCTGTGAAACAGGATTCTTCTTTATTCCACTACGTCCCAGTTCTGGACATCGTTGAAGAAGCCGTATACGCTGGGAGCTGCGCCTGTAATCCGCTTGCTGACTGCCCCCTGTGCGCTGATAACATAGGCGGAGAACATCGGAACATCTTCCTGTACCTTTTTATCCACAACGGAGAACAGTTCTTTTGTTTCCTCTGGATCACTTGTCAGCTGGGATTTGGTCAACGCGTCGTTTAACGTATCGTCGCTGTAGCCGGTCCAGCTTCCTTCACCGCCAAGCAGCCATGCTACATCCGGATAGGGATCCACCGGCGCATAGGTGTACTGTACTGCCAGTACATCATAGTCCTCTGTGCCTGCAACGCTCATCAGCGTTGCGAAGTCAACGGTCTGGATTTCCGCCTTGATGCCGACTGCAGCCCACTCTGCAGCGATGATGGAGGCTGCGTTTACAAAGGTCGAATCGCCGGAATTTACATAGAAACGGATTGTCTGGGAGCCGTCCCATCCAGCTTCTTCCAGAAGTGCTTTTGCCTTTTCCGGGTCATAGGAAACCGGTGTGAGGGAATCATCATAGAACGGGCTTGCACTGGACAGAAATCCATCTACAATTTCGCCATGTCCGTTTAACAGTTCCTCCAGAATCTGCTGACGATCAATCGCATACAGCATCGCCTGACGAACTTTTACATCCGGAACGTTCTTTGTCTGGATAAATACGGACTGGTTGGTAACCGGGGAACCGTATACAACGTCTACGTTGTCCAGGGCTTCTACGCTCTCATAGTCCTCCTGCGGGATATCACTCATCGTCTGCTGGGTGATATCGATTTCGCCGGATTGCAGACCTGCATACAGCTGACTGCCGTCTACGATTTTGATGTTTAGCTTGTCGATCTTGGGCGCGCCCTTCCAATAATCCTTGTTCGCTTCATAGGAAATATAATGATCCACATCGAAATCCGTTACGATGAACGGTCCGCTGACAACATCGGGATGGTTGAACCAATCCGCTGTGGAAAGCTCTTCCTCGGAATACTGCTCGATCACATGCTTGGGCAGAGTCAGCAGATATCTCGCATAGCTGTTTTCAAAGGTAGTAATCGGCATTTCTTCTTTGGTCGTAAACTGTACCGTTTTATCGTCTACCTTCTGAATGCCGTCGATGCTCTCTGCACCTTCCTCTACAAAGCCGTCGTCGCCAACACCTTCAAATACATAATACATCATTGCAGTATTGCCGATGACCGGGCTCGCCAGGCGAAGCGCGGTATAAACCACATCATCTGCTGTAACAGGCGTTCCGTCCGACCAGGTTGCAGCATCATCGATGTGAACGATAAAGTTTTTGTTATCTTCTGTTGTGATGGAATCTGCCAGCATGCCCTCGAAGTTCAAGTCAGCATCCAGCTCCATCAACGGCAAAAACATCAGTCCGGTCGCATATTTGTTAATCTCGCCGCCGTTTAACAAAAGGGGATTGATACTGCCGATGGTATTGGTCACACCGACGTTGATAATCTTCTCTCCCGAAGCTGCTGTGTCTGAGGATGCACTCTCTGTGCTCACCGCTGCGCTTCCGGTTTCATCTGCTGCAGCACCTGCATTCGATGCGCCGCACGCGGTCAGTCCCAGCGCCATCACTCCTGCCAGAAGCAGGCTTAAGATCCTGTTTCGTTTTTTCATAACTGCTCCTCCTTTTAGGCGAATCATCCGCCGCTCAATACCTATCTATCCGGTATGTTAGTGAGAATTGTATTCTATTTTTTTCGATCTGTCAAGACTCTATTCCCATATTCTTGACAAAATACGGGGTTCGCGTTATATTCGACAGCAGAGCGCACGATTCTTTCTATCCTATAAGGATGCCAGGATCAAAAGGTCTAAGCCCACAGGAGCTTGCTCATAGGTGGGTAGGATTGTGGGAGTGCGCAGTACGGAACAATCCACTGACCTTATATAATATGCTTTACCGGAGGATTTTTCAATGAAAAATTACTTAAATTATCAGTCCTCAGAATATGACTGCGGTTCTGTTTCTATTACCAACGGAATCCGCTACCTGTTTGATCGGGAAGAAATCAGTCCTGACATCCTCAAATGTATTATGCTCTATACAATGGACACTTATAACGAACAAGGACAACCATGCCGTCACGGCACTTCCGCCGCCGCAATGCGTTTTGTCGGCAGTTGGTTAAATCAGCTGGCAGCTGTCCGCTCTTTTCCGATCCAGACGCAGTTTCTTTTCGGTAACGATGTTACACTGTCCCCGGACAGCGAAATCAGCCAGGCGCTTTTGCACGGTGCAGCTGTCGTGCTGCGTCTTTTTCTCGAAGTTCCGCACTATGTGCTTTTAACCGGCATTTCCAGGGACGAGGTGTTTTTCTTTGACCCTTATTATGAGGAAGAAGGAACTCCCGAATTCGATGCTGAATATTACGCCAAGGGCATCCGGTTTATTTATGACCAGCCAAAATGTGCCAACCGCGCAGTTTCTCTGGAACGCATCAACCGACTTTCCCACGGATACTATGAGCTGGGTGAATTTTCCTGCCGCGAGGCGCTGCTGATGTTCCGCACGTCCGGCGAATGCGAATGGAATGCGTAAACGGGTGGGGCTTATAAGCCCCACCCGTTATTCATGACAATAGAATGCTCGCAGAGCGTGCATTCTATTGTTTTTATTTTCCGCTGTCACCGTAGTTTGCCAGCACACGGGCACTGGGGTCATTGACATTACAGCCCTCCCAGCTCTTGTTGGGCATCCAGAAGTCCGGCACCATCCTTGCCTGTCCGGGATAATACTTTTCAAAGATTTCCCGATACAGCAGGCTTTCTTTTGTGAAGGGCTGTGCAAAATCATATTTCTGGCGGAGCGTTTCGTATTCCTCGTCGGTGTAATACTTCTCTGCGTATTCTTTTAAATCATCCACCATGCTGTGTCCTACTGCATCGCTGAATGCAGCTTTTTCTCTCCACAGGATGTTTTCCGGCAAAATATGATCTGCTTCAAATGCCTTGCGCAGCAGATATTTTCCTTTTCCGTAGGTGTTTAACTTCTTCGCCGGGTCAATAGACATCACATAACGGACAAAGTCGAGATCGCCGAAGGGTACACGGGCTTCCAGGCTGTTTGCCGCAAGACACCGGTCGGCACGCAGGACATCATAGCAGTACAGCTCACGGATTCTCTTTGCTGCCTCTTCCTGAAAGGCTGCCGCGCTCGGTGCAAAGTCCGTATATTTATAGCCGAACAGCTCGTCGGAAATTTCACCGGTCAGCAGCACCTTTAAGTCTGTTTTTTCATGGATTGCCTTGCAGACAAGGTACATGCCCATGCTCGCGCGGATCGTCGTGATGTCATAGGTTGCAAGCGCTTCGATAACGGTTTCCAGGCTTTCCAGCACTTCTTCCTTTGTCATGATGACTTCGGTATGCTCTGCGCCGATAAAATCAGCAACTTCTTTTGCATATTTTAAATCAATCGCATCTGTGTCCATGCCGATTGCAAAGGTCCTGATCGGTTTTTTCAAAATATCTGCTGCAATTGCACATACAAGGCTTGAGTCCAGACCGCCGGATAACAAAAAGCCCAGCGGAGCGTCTGCATCCAGACGTTTCTTTACCCCCTCCGTCAGCTTATCATGGATGTTTTTTGTAATCACATCAATATCCTCGTGCACATAACCATGGACAGCTGCGATATCCTCATATTTGACAAATTTTCCATCGTAATAATAGCTTCCGGGCGGAAATGCACGCACCTCGTCCACCCAGCCGATCAGGTTCTTTGCCTCACTGGCAAATGCAATCTTTCCGCTCTTGGAATAACCATAAAACAACGGACGAATTCCGATCTGGTCACGGGCTGCGATCAGCTTGCCGCTTTTGTGATCGTACAATACGCAGGCATATTCCGCATCCAGATGGGAAAACATTTCCAGTCCATATTCTTCATATAGCGGAAGCAAAACCTCACAGTCGGAACCGCTCTGGAACTGATAACCGCGCTCTTCCAGCTCCTTTTTGATTTTGCGAAAGCCGTAAATTTCACCATTGCAGATCACCCAGCTGCCGTCCCGTTGAAACGGCTGCATGCCGTCCGGGGTCAACCCCATGATCGCAAGTCTTGCAAAGCCGAGATACCCGAATTCGGTCTCAACGACCTGCTGGGCATCCGGTCCTCTCATCTTTGTCTTTAACAGATATCCTTCCATCGTTTCTTTGGTGACATCTTTTCCCGCGTAGCAGAGAATGGAACACATAAGCTTTTCCTCCTTTTCTTTTGCTGCGTTGCAGTTTTTCTTTCGCTTTCCGGGTGCAGATTCCATGCTCGCATGAGAAGCTGCGCACGGAAAGCTGCGAAGGGAACTGTAAGAACGCAAAAACAGCAGCCATTTGTCCTATTGGAGATAGGACGAATAGCTGCTGCTATATCCGCGGTGCCACCTAACTTGCCGCACTTCCTTGTACGGCCCCTTTTTCGCGTTCCCATGAAACGCTATCCCTGTAACGTGGGACTCCGGCTCGCCTACTTACAGATCCTGCGTTCAGCTTGCAGCTCGGAAGTGTTCTTTCCTACAGATATCCGCGCAGGACTCCCACCGCCGCCTGCTCTCTGTGCCGTCTGTCTGTACTACTTTTCTTCGTCATCGCTTTTTGTTTTTTACAAGATAGCATACCCGTTTCGCTCTGTCAAGAAAATTTTCACGAATGGCACGAGTGAACTGTAACAGAGCTTAAACTCTGCCTCTTACTCTTCTGCAAACAGAGGAGTAGACAGATAACGATCACCGGTATCCGGCAGGATCACAACAATGTTCTTGCCTTCGTTTTCGGGACGCTTTGCAAGCTCGATTGCTGCCCATACTGCTGCACCGGAGGAAATGCCTACCAGCACACCTTCCTGATGACCGATCTTTCTGCCGGTTGCAAACGCATCCTGATTCTCTACGGTGATAATTTCGTCATAAACCCTGGTGTCCAGGACGTCCGGTACGAAGCCTGCGCCGATTCCCTGGATCTTGTGTGCGCCGGCAACACCCTTGCTCAGCACAGGAGAGGTGGCAGGCTCAACAGCCACGACCTTGACGTTGGGGTTCTGGCTCTTCAGGTA
>OLNQ01004116.1_pt1 | contig 11221 bp, 7 predicted proteins | sample 1672821 | NCBI WGS metagenome assembly OLNQ01 (sample SAMEA3136727, study PRJEB25190) | human gut metagenome | biome: human gut; feature: human-associated habitat; material: faeces | place: Austria | collected 2013
CGGCCCTCTCTATCTCTGGACCTTCGCCCTTATAACTGTACTCGGACAGCGTGGCGTCAAAGTAAATCTTGTTGCCCGTTTTAAGCAAATCACTGGCCGTACTTACCCAAGAATTTTCAGTACCGTTATAGACATAGCAATTTTGGGTTGTTAAGTCCAGTTTCTGTGCGGCTGGGGTGGAGCCTTCGGTGTAGTCCGTGGTGAAATCATACAGGGCGCTTCCTTGGCCATTGTTCCAACTAAATTGCACAAACCGCGACTCATTGTCGGGGATCCGGATCTGCTGCGCGGCAAGTTTGCCCGCATCCACCGGGCCGATCGTTTGGCTGTCAGTTGGTGTCGGGGTGCCGTTTTCCAGCTTGTAAAATGTTGCGGTTACGTTGGTAAGCGCAGTGCCGCTTTCATTTTTGAAGTAAAGCGGCGTGTCCTTGTAATAGTACTCCACGCGCGTCCATTGGGCGGGGTTAAATGCATTGCCTCGGTTAGTGCCGTTATTACCGTCAAACATTTGCCCGGCAATTTTGTCAATGGCTGTTTCCTTTTTATAATGACCATCGCCATCGTGGTCTTCTCCGCCAAAGGCAAAGAATTGATCTTTAAAAACAGTGCCATCAAAATACTGGAAAATCAGTCGATAAAACCCACCCGCTGAATAATCAGCCTGATTCAGTGTAACGCTGTATATCTTGCGACCATCGGTTGTTGTCTTTCCAGTGTCAACCATATCCTTGTCCAAGCCGCTGTCGTCCAGCTTATGGGCATACAAATGAACCCGATAGGAATCCTGGAATATATTTTTATCAACCGCAAAATAAATGGTTGTCGTTGCCGGGATAAAGCCCGTCGATACACTGGTGTCCGCTATCGTATCAGGTGAGTTCGCGTCATCGTTGTCAGGCAAATCATCCGCAAGCATAGTATCTTCTTCGTTGGGGTTGTCCCCGTCAGCAAAAAGAACATCTTGCTCTGTGTTGTTTTTTGCCGCCGTGGTTTCCTCTGCGTTGATGGCATGGTTTGGCGCGGCAGCCGTATCGGAAGTGTCCGCAGGGGTTTTGTTCGTCAAGGCTGGGTCGGCAGGGACGGTGTCCGTATCGGCGGCGGGAGTCTGATTTTCTGCCCCTTCCTGGGTTTTGCCGTCATTATTCGGAACCGCTGCTGTATTGTTTACCGTGTTTCCCGCTTCTGTTCCCGGCTCGTTTGCGGCGGGCGGGGTGTTTTCTTTGTCCGGAACCGTTTCCGAATCCGTCACAACAGGATTTTGCTCAGGTTCGGTGCTCTCCTCTGCCGTGGTTTCGGTAGTAACGGTCGGAATCGTTTCCGAACCTGCGTCAAAAAATAAAGCCTCATCCTCAGCTGCATAAACCGGCAGAGCCATACCGACCAGCAGGCACAGGGCGACAAGCAGTGCCGCCGCACGGTGCAGGATAGAAAATGCTTTCGTCATTTGCTTCGACTCCTTTTCTATATATGTGTGTTCTCACGATATATCGGGGGAACGCGCGCCATTCGGCGCGATTTTATGCGCTGCGCACATCTGGCACGGAAACGGACTTTTTCCACAAGCTGAGCTGTATTTACAGTCTTTTTTGAGAATATAATCCGATGTGCAAACATTGCGCTTACGTCGGGAAAAGTAAGACACGGTATGTTTGTTGTGTGCCTTTTTATTTATAAGGAACAGTATAATTTTGGGATGAAAATTTCAATACGGCTATATTCAAGCAAGTGATTTTTTGGCAGATTGCAAAATTTTGACTTGTCGAATTCGTCACAATGACAAGCGCTTTCGGCAACTATTATACACACCGCCGAGCACCTGTTAAAATCTTGCTGATGCTTTTGCGCAACTATTGCGCAAAAATCGCCACAAAAAAGCGTAAACACAACACAAATTCAACGGGAATGTCCGTGAATTTGGTCGTGTGTGTGCTTGCGGTTTTATCCTTATCCGGAGCCGAAAAGGGCAGGGGTCAGCTTTGTTGGCTTGTCCAAAAGCGGACGGCTTCATCCGGCCAGTCCTCACAGGCAAGACTTTTGCCCAGCCCCACGCCGTGGTAGACTGTCAGTTTATGCGGCACACCAATGTTCAAGTTGAAGGTGGAATCTTATATCTTCCCTGAGTATGTAGACTGTAAAAAACTCTTGTAGGGGCGAGCATTGCTCGCCGTGCCCGTTTGCCTGTGAAAAAAACTTACCCGGAAAAGGCGTTGCTGCGCCAAGTTGGCGGGCGACCAATGGTCGCCCCTACCTATTCAATGCGATTGCCAATTCGTTACAAAACGGTAACATATCGTTGCCGAACTTGCAATCCTGTGTTGCGCGTACTATAATATTCGATGTTCGCCTGTCGCGGACAGGCAACGAGTGTAAGAAAGATCCATCAGGAGGATACAAGCAACATGAAGAACAAGAGAATCATCGCCGCGGCGATGGCTACCGGTATGGCAGTTTCTCTGGCTGCCTGCGGCGGTTCCGCAAGCACGACCGACACCACCGGTACTGCCGATGCTGCCACCACTGAGGCTGCTGACGCCGCCACCGGCGAGGGCACCGGCTTTACCGTCCAGCTCGGCCCCAACCCCGAGACCCTGGACCCGGCCCTGAACGCTGCCGTCGACGGCGGCAACACCCTCATCACCATCGAGGAGCCCCTGCTCATCATCGACGAGAACAACGAAATCCAGCCCGGTCAGGCCGAGAGCTACGAAGTCAGCGATGACGGCTTGGTCTGGACCTTCCATCTGCGCGACGGCCTGAAGTGGAGCGACGGTTCCGACCTGACTGCGAAGGACTTCGAGTACAGCTTCAAGCGTCTGGCCTGCCCCGACACCGCCGCCCCCTACGCCGAGACGGTTGTCGGCATGATCGACGGCTATCAGGATGCCATCGGCAACCCCGATGCGGACGGCAACACCACCACCGATCCCGACTGGGACGCCCTGAACGTCGTTGCCAGCGAGGACGGTAAGGACCTGACCATCACCCTGAGCTATCCCTGCTCCTACTTTGACAAGCTGGCCGCTTTCGTCGCCACTTCACCCGTGCAGCAGGCCACCGTGGAGGCCAACGGCGACGCCTGGTGCACCGAGCCCGACACCTACGTCTGCAACGGCCCCTACATGATCACCGATTGGATCCCCTCCGAGCGTATTGTTCTGTCCAAGAACCCGAACTACGTCGGCGGCTGGGATTCCTCCAAGATCGTTTCCGACACCATCACCCTGCTTCTGCTCGAGGATTCCAGCGCTGCCTACGCCGCCTACAACAGCGGTGAGGCACAGCTCGTCAAGGACGTCCCCACCGATGAGATCCCCAGCCTGACCAGGGCCGAGGACGGCGGCGACTTCTATCTCGATGAGATCATGGGCACCTACTACATCTCCCTGAACGATCAGAAGGAGCCGTTCACCGACCCCAACGTCCGCAAGGCTCTGTCTCTGGCCATTGACCGCGACTACGTTGCCAACACCATCATGCAGGGCATCTACACCCCCGCCACTGCGCTGGTTGGCCCCGGCATCGTGGACAACGAGGGCTACTTCATGGACAATGCCAACGGCGGCAAGCCCTACATCGGCGACGACTACGAGGCCAACCTCGAGGAGGCCAAGCAGCTGATGGCCGACGCTGGCTACCCGGACGGCGAGGGCTTCCCGGTTATTGAGTACAGCGCCAACGACGCCGGCTACCACATCCCCGTTGCTGAGTACGTCCAGCAGGCCTGGGGCGAGCTGGGCATCACCGTCAACATCAACAAGGTCGAGTGGGCCAGCTTCCTGCCGATGCGCCGCGCCGGTGACTATGACATCAGCCGCAACGGCTGGTCCATGGACTACAACGACCCCTCCAACATGCTGGAGCTGTTCACCACCAACAACGGTAACAACGACGGCAAGTACGCCAACCCCGCGTTTGACAAGCTCATCGAGGAGTCCCGCGTTGCCGACAAGGCTACCCACTTTGAGAAGCTGCACGAGGCCGAGGACATGCTGATGGCCGACGCCGCCTGCATCCCCGTTGCGTATTACAACGACTTCTGGCTGCAGAGCCCCTCTCTGAAGGGCACCTGGCACAGCCCCTACGGCTACTGGTACCTGCAGTATGGGTATATTGAGGAGTAATTTCCTTTAAGCTCGAGGCACATCCGAAAGGGTGTGCCTTTTTTAAATAATAAATAAAAAATAATAAATAAGAAAAAAGGTGGAGTTTTCGCCCTTGCGGGACGAAAACAAAATTGACCGACACATTCCGACGGCTTTTTTGTTTTCGCCCTCGGGCGAAAACTCCACCACATTTATTATTTCTTATTTATTATTTTTTATTTGCGCGTGCGCACTCACGCCCCCAGCGTTGCCGCCATGACCGCCTTGATCGTGTGCATGCGGTTCTCGGCCTCCTGGAACACGATGGACTGCGGGCCGTTAAAGACCTCGTCGGTCACTTCCATGGCGTCGCGGTCAAACTTTTCGCCCATCTCCCTGCCGATGGCGGTCTTATGGTCGTGGTAGGCGGGTAGGCAGTGCATGAACACGGCGGTGCCCTTGGCTTTCGCCATCAGCTCGGCGTTGACCTGATAGGGGGACAGGGCGTTGATGCGCTCCTCCCAGACCTCGACAGGCTCACCCATGCTGACCCAGACGTCGGTGTAGACGACATCCGCACCGGCCACGGCGTCGGTGTCCTCGCTCAGCGTGATGCTGCCGCCGCTGACGCGGGCGAACTCTTTGCACTTTTCCACCAGCGCGGGGTCCGGCCAGTAGGCTTTGGGGGCGCAGGCCACAAAATGCAGGCCCATCTTGGCGCAGCCGATCATCAGGCTGTTGCCCATGTTGTAGCGGGCGTCGCCCATGTAGGCGAATTTCAGCCCCTGCAGCTTGCCGAAATGCTCACGCAGCGTTAAAAAATCGGCCAGGATCTGGGTGGGATGGTACTCGTTCGTCAGGCCGTTCCACACGGGCACGCTGGCGTATTTGGCCAGCTCCTCTACGATGGCCTGGCCGTAGCCGCGGTACTCGATGCCCTCAAACATGCCGGACAGCACCTGAGCGGTGTCCGCGATGGACTCTTTCTTGCCGATCTGGCTGCCCGTGGGGTCCAGATAGGTCGTGCCCATGCCAAGGTCGTGCGCGGCGACCTCGAACGAGCAGCGGGTGCGGGTGGAGGTTTTCTCAAAGATCAGCGCCACATTCTTGCCGCGCAGCGTGTCGTGCGGGATGCCCGCCCTTTTCTTGGCCTTCAGCTCGGCTGCCAGATCCAGCAGATAACCGATTTCCGCGGGGGTAAAGTCCAACAGCGTCAAAAAATCATGCCCTACGAGGTCCATAGTAAAGCTCCTTTTTAAATATACGGTTTATTTGTATAAATATACATATATTATAGCATGTTTGGGGATGATATGCAAGTGCGGGTTTTTGTGGTATAATTAAAAAAACGGGGGCTTGCCGCGATTGCCCATTTGCCGTTGAACGGCTTTGTAGGGGCCGGGCATGCCCGGCCCGGAGGTGCAGGGCGGGCGGTAGTCCATGGAAAAGCCGCGGGCCGGACATGTCCGGCCCCTACAGGGCGGAAATCCCCGGCCGGGCATCTATGGCGGGCTTTGCCCTCATCCGGCCCTGCGGGGACACCTTCCCCCGAAGGGGAAGGCAAGGGCGGAAAGGAGGTCCCCATGCCCAAAATCTACTTCCATGTGGACGTCAACTCGGCGTTTTTGTCCTGGTCGGCGCTCAAGGCGCTGCAGGGCGGCAGCACTGTTGATCTGCGCACGATCCCCGCCGTCGTCGGCGGCGATGAGGCCAAGCGCCACGGCGTTGTGCTGGCAAAAAGCACCCCGGCGAAAAAATTCGGCATCCAGACGGGGGAGAGCCTCTTTGCCGCCCGCGTCAAGTGCCCGGGGCTGACCGTCGTGCCGCCGGACTTTGATTTTTATGTAAAAAACAGCAAGGCACTGATTCAAATTTTGAACGATTATACCCCGGATGTTGAACAATACAGCATCGACGAGGCGTTTCTCGACATGACCGGCACCGAGGCACTGTTCGGCCCGCCGCTGACCGCCGCGCACACGATCCGCCGCCGCGTGCGCCGGGAGCTGGGCTTCACGGTCAACGTCGGCATTGCGCCCAACCGCCTGCTGGCCAAGATGGCCTCCGACTTTGAAAAGCCCGACAGGGTGCATACCTTATATAAATACGAGGTCGAGACTAAGATGTGGCCGCTGCCGGTGGGCGACCTGTTCGGCGTCGGCCCCAGCGCGGCCAAGCGCCTGAACAGCTGCGGCATCTACACCATAGGGGATTTGGCCCGGCTTGAGCGGGATACGGCGGTCAAGCTGTTCGGCAGCCGCGGCGATACGCTGTGGAACTACGCCAATGGCCGCGAGGCCGACCCCGTGACCAAGCAGCGCACCCGCGACAACAGCTACGGCAACAGCGTAACGATGCCCAGGGACCTGGCCCGCCCCGAGGACGCCGACGCTACGATGCTGGCGCTCTGCGATTCCGTCGGGCGGCGTCTGCGCGCCGACGGCAAGACGGCCCGTGTCGTCACGGTACAGCTGGTGGACAACGCCTTCCGCCGCACGAGCCACCAGACGACGCTGCCCAACCCGACAAACTCCACGGACCGCCTCTACCATGTGGCAATCGAGCTGATGCGCCAGATGTGGCCGCAGCGCCCCGTGCGGCTGGTGGGTGTCAGCGCCGAAAAGACCGGCGAGGACAACTTTGAGCAGATGGACCTTTTCACCGATGCCGCCCGCATCGACAAGCAGGAGAAGCTGGACCGTGCCGCCGATGCCCTGCGGAAAAAGTTCGGCGGTGCCGCCGTGACCCGCGCCAAACTGCTGACCCCCGAGACCCGCAAACCCGAAGCCCTGAGCGCCGCCAAAGAGCGGGATAAAAAATGACCCATGGAGACGGTGGCTGCCTCTCATGAGTCATTTGTACTTTGTATGAGCATGGCTTCCCCCGAGGGGGAAGCTGTCAGCGGCCCCGACCGCTGACTGATGAGGGGCTGCCTTGCCGTTGCCGTCCGCTATCGGGGCGCCACGGTACACGCGCCCCTCATCCGGCCCTGCGGGGCCACCTTCCCCCAAAGGGGAAGGCGAGTAGAACCCTCAATTCGCCTCAAACTCGCAATATTCCCCGTCGATCTCCACGACCACGGCGTTGTCCCCGGTCACCCAGTAGGAATACCCGGTACCAAAGTTTGAGCACCCGTCCGTCTCCGGGAAGGCGTCCCGGTCAACGCTTGTCTCAATGACCCCGTCAGCCCCGCGGTCCGGGGGGCAGTCCACTGCGCTGCCTGTATCAAAATACAGCACGCCGTCGATCTGTACGCACTGCGCCAAGCCCAGAGCGATGCCGGAAGCGGCGCTGTCCTTTTCGACAGCAGCTCCCTCGTCGGCGTCCGCTGCCTGGGGCGCGGCGGCATCCAGCATCGGCATGTCCGGCGCGGGGGCGGTCTCGGCAGCAGCCTCCGGGACGTCGGCGGCCATGGCGGCTTCACTGGCTATGCTGCTCTTGCGCAGTGCGCCGCTCCGCCACACGGCTGCGCCGCCCAAAACTATACAGGCGCACGCGGCCACAGACACGACCTGCCGCCAGTGCAGATGCACCACCCGGCGGCGTTTTTTCACCGGGGCGTCGACAGCCAGGATCAGGTCGTCGTCCACATGGCCGATGGCCTCAAATAATTCGCGTTCTGTCACAGTGCAGCACCCCTTTCCTGTAAGTAGGCGGCCAGCTTGCCGCGCGTGCGGTGCAGCGTCACCCGCACCTTGCTCTCGGTCAGGCCGTACCGCGCGGCAATGTCCGCCGTCGCGTCGCAGTACCAGTACCGACGCAAAAATATGCTGCGCGTTTCCTCCGGCAGCGTGCGCAGAAACGCGCTGATGAGCCGCCCGGTCTCGGCAGCGTCAAAGCTGTCCTCCACGCTGCCCGGCGCGGCGACGCATTCGGCCAGCTCGTCCAGCGGCGCACAGGTCTGCCCGCTGCCGCGCTTCTGCGCCGCCGCCCGGTCAAAGCGGTCCAGCGCGAGATTCCGCGTGATGCGCCCCAGATACGGAGCCAGCCGCGCAGGCCGATTGGTGGGCATGCTGTTCCAAGCGGCCAGCCAGGTGTCGTTCTCGCATTCCTCCGCGTCATGGGCGCTGTGCAGAATGTTGTCGGCGATCTTGCGGCAGTACGCGCCGAATTTCGCCGCCGTCTCGGCCAGCGCCTGCTCGTCCCGCGCCCAGTACAGGGCCACGATTGCGGCATCCTCCATGGTTTCAGCCTCCTTTATTATATAAGGTAGGAATTTTTTTGCGGATGTTACAGAAAAAGTCTGCCGATGGGGGCAGACTTCATGTAGGGGCGGGCATTGCTCGCCCGGTATAGCTCACAACATGTGCTTCTTGTGCAGCACCCACGCCGCAAACACACAGAGCGCCAGCGTCAGGCCCAGCACAATGGCGAACCCGGCGGTGGTGTTGGCAAAGGGCATGCCGTCGGACTGCACGTTCATGCCGTACAGACCACTGATGACGGTGGGCACGGCCATCAGTAGGGTGATGCTGGTCAGGTACTTCATGGCGTTGTTCAGGCGGTTGTCCAGAATCGAGCTGAACAGCTCCCGCGTGCCCTTTATATCGTCGCGGTAGATGCTGGTCATCTCGATGGCCTGACGGATCTCAACGATGACGTCGTCGAGCAGCTCGCGGTCATCGGGGTACTGCTCCAGCCGCTTATAGCGGGTCAGGCGGTCCAGCACCGTAGCGTTGGCGCGCAGACTCGTGGCAAAGTAGACCAGCGTCGATTCCAGGCCGTGCAGCTCCATCAGGTCGCTGTCCTTCAGCTCGCCGGCCAGATTTTTCTCAATGGCCTGGCGGCGGCGGTCGATCAGGCGCAGCTCCTGCTGGTACATCGTGGCCGCGCGGTAGAGCAGCTGGTAGACGAACCGCATTTTCTTGCGGGTCGAGAACCCCTTGACCCGGCAAGCGGCAAAATCCCCGATAACGGCGGTATCGGTGGAGCAGACCGTGACGATCAGCTCCTGCGTCAGCAGGATGCCCAGGGGGATAGTCGTATAGATGCCCTCGCCGGCACCGTCCACCTTGACGGGGATGTCCACGATGATGACCGTATAGCCGTCCTCCAGACTGATACGCGCCGATTCCTCGGGGTCCGTCGCGGCCACGATGTCCGCGGGCTCGATGTCCAGTGTTGCCGCTACCCGGCGGACCTCGTCGTCGGTGGGGTTGGTCAGGCAGATCCAGGCCCCTTCGTTCATATCGTCAACGCGCGTCAGCTGCTTATCCTGTGTGCGGTAAATCTTCATCATGGCTATTCCACCTAATATACTATTATAATAGTAGTATACGGCTTTTGCAGAGGATACGCAAGGAGATTTTCTGCGTATGCGGCAACAAACGCAGCAATGTCCCGTCAACTCTCCGACTTCCCCCTCCAGGATGAAAATAAAGTCTATGAAATGTACTATGACAGAAGTGAAAAGATTTCTCAGCTTGCTGATCATAGAATCATGGCAATTGACCGTGCTGAAAAGGAAAAGGTAATTACTGTTTCTTTTGTATTTGATGAAGAATATCTTGAAGAAGAAGCATATAAGAATTTAATGCATGGAAATGCTACTTCTATTGAAAAGGAATTGAAGGATGCCTGTGTAGATGGCTGTACTAGATTGTTATTCCCATCAATTGAAAGAGAAATTCGTTCTGAATTGAGTGAGAAAGCACAGAATCAGTCTATTGAAATCTTCTCTATGAACCTTGAAAAACTGTTATTACAGGCTCCATTAAAGGGTAGAATCGTTCTTGGCTTTGACCCTGGTTTCTATAATGGATGCAAGCTTGCGGTCATTGATGAAACTGGCAAGATGCTGACAGTTGATAAGGTGTATCCTTTTAGAACAAATAAGGAAAACCCAGAAGCAATTGATGCTGCAAAAAAGAAAGTATTGTCTTTGATTGAAAAGTATCATGTACAGATCATTGCGATTGGTAATGGTACAGCTAGCAGAGAAAGTGAAAAGCTTTGTGCAGAATTGATCCATGACAATCATCTGGATGTACAGTATGCAATTGTTTCTGAAGCTGGTGCGTCTGTATGGTCTGCACAGGAAGCTGCACGTCTTGAATTCCCTGATATGGCAATTGAAGAAAGAAGTGCCGTTTCTATTGGCAGAAGACTGCTTGACCCTCTTGCTGAATTAATTAAGATTGATCCACAGTCTATTGGAGTTGGACAATACCAGCATGATTTACCTCAGAAGGCTTTGACACAAAGACTAGATGAAGTTGTTATGAAGGCAGTAAATAGAACAGGTGCGGATTTAAATACTGCTTCTGTAGAATTATTAACACATATTTCTGGATTGAATGCGGGTATCGCAAAAGAAATTATCAATTATCGTAACGAGAATGGTAAATTCACAAATAGAAAGCAGTTATTGAAAGTTAAGAAGCTTGGACCAAAGGCTTATACACAGTGTGCAGGTTTCTTGCGTATTACGGATGGAGATGAACCATTGGATGAAACAAGTATCCATCCAGAAAGCTATGATGCTGCTAGAGAAGTCATGAAGGCTTGCGGTATTACAAAGCTTGGTGAGAAGGATGCTGAATTCCCTGCAGATAAGACAAAGGATCTTGGAATTGATTCTTATACATTGGCTGATATTGAAGATGCAATCAAACAGCCATTGAGAGACTATCGTGATCAGTTTGATGGTGCATTATTGAAGAGTGATGTTCTTGAAATCTCTGACCTTCATAAGGGAGATCAGTTATCTGGTACTGTTAGAAATGTTGTAGACTTTGGTGCTTTCGTAGATATTGGTTTACATCAGGATGGTTTAGCTCATATTTCTCATATGTCTATGAATCGTGTTTCTCATCCAAGTGAAATTGTATCTGTTGGTGATATCATTACTGTATGGGTTTATGATATTGATGAAGCGAGAGGCAGAGTACAGTTATCCTTATTACCTTTAGATCAGCTGGAACAAAGAGATGCACAGATGAAGAGAAAGAAGTCATCTAAAGATAAAAAGAAGTATTCTAAGAAACCTGAAAAGAAAGAAATGACAATGGATGATGCAATGGCAAATCTATTGGCTAGATTTGGCAAGTAAAAAAGTTCCGATTTTGGAACTTTTTTTCATCTTACGCTCTTTTTAAAGAATTAGTTGATAGTCCACAAAAACGGACAGAGAAAACAGA
>OLNQ01004118.1_pt1 | contig 11216 bp, 8 predicted proteins | sample 1672821 | NCBI WGS metagenome assembly OLNQ01 (sample SAMEA3136727, study PRJEB25190) | human gut metagenome | biome: human gut; feature: human-associated habitat; material: faeces | place: Austria | collected 2013
AATTGCTTCAGAAGGACAAACATCTGCACAAGTGCGGAACGCAAAAGCTTGTATAATGATATTGAAAACTTAGCGATTGAATCATAAGGTAATAGGTTGGTTAGTATAGCCAACCTATTGAACTTGGCAGAATGATTGCTTTTGTGAAGAAATTGATGGAAGAAACAATATAAGCCATTGAATTCAGAGATGAATTTGGCGCTTTTTGCGATTCAAAGAATTTTCAAAAAGTACGCAATGTAAACTTTTGTATAAACTTGTGAAAAACAAAAAGGGGGGATATAATTAAGAATATATTTATCGGGAAGGAAAATAGGATGATAATAACAGGAATACCGTTTGATGAAAAACTGAATATAGGTGTATTAAGTAAAGTATTTGAACGCAAACGTATTTCCAATTGTTATAAGTATTTTTGGTTCCATGCAATATTGGAAAATATCGCAGAAGATAAAGTTGTATTTACATATGATGAAATTCTGAATCAAATGATAGAAGATGCATGGTATATGGTTACAGAGTTTAAATTATGTTTAGGTCCGTGTAATACAACAGATAATTTAGAGGAAGTGGTTAAGTATATACATTCGAAGTCCAATATATCGTCTACTGCAAAACGAGGTTCTGTAATCCAGTATCTCAAAGAAAATACAGATCCCAAAATAAAAAAATATAAGAAATGTTTAATAGAAAATGTGCCGTATTGTATGCAAAGTCCTTTTTATTCATCAATTAAAAATCCTGGTCAGTCAAAGGTTTACAAAATAAATGAGCAGGCCCACTTATTGTATTATTTCGTTGCACTTGAGGGGATTTTTTCTAAGTTTAAAATTAATGAAGAATGGGTTGACTACTTAATTCGAAATAGAACAATTTTATTAGAATGGGTCAGATACAATCTTATCGGCTATTTACAAGATAGAAATCCGAATGTTCCTGGAATTGTGGAAAAAATTCAAAAGCCAGAAAAAAGAGATTTAAGAAGAGTGAGTGATTATTGGAAGACAATCATTGAGATTGATCCCAAAATAAAAGAAATATATCAAAAGGTAAGTTTAAAAGATAAACCTATATCAATCGATCATTTTGTACCGTGGCAATATTTATCACATGATGAATTATGGAATTTAAGCCCAACAACAAAGAATATTAATAGCATGAAGGGAAATCAATTACCGAATCTCTATGAAGATTTTGAAAGGTTAGCAGAATTACAACACAAAGCTCTTATGATGTGCAATGATTATGAAATAGTTCGGCATAAATTCAAAATATGCCTGGATTATCATGTAAATAGTACAGAGATTAGAAATAGTTTGTATCAGCCTGATATTGATTTGCCAAGCTATAGAGAAAGATTATATAACGTGATACAGCCAGTTTATGATTCGGCCAAAATGGGTGGATTTACGGAATGGATAAAATAGAAGAAAGCAGGGGGAAGTTGTGAGCAAAATTGATGAATTACGCTTAGGTTTTGAAACAGCATATATTGATGGTTCGGTTGTTTCAAACAATATCTATAGACCACAATTCGTATCAAATAATCATAAAGAAGGAAAGAAAGTACTCTCATCCATTGAGGATGAGCTTTTGGTATGTGACGGATTTCAAATCAGTGTAGCATTTATTACTATGAATGGGATTACTCCCCTCCTGCAGACTTTAAAAGAGTTAGAAAAAAGAAATATTAAAGGTGAAATCTTAACAACGAACTATTTGAATTTCAGTGAGCCTAAAGCGTTGAAAAAACTTAATGAACTTTCGAATATTACACTTAAAATGTATGATGTTGAAGTAGCGAATGAGGGATTTCATACAAAGGGATACATTTTCAGAAAAGAAGAAATTTATCATATCATTATTGGAAGTTCCAATATTACAAGTGCAGCACTTACAGATAATCGCGAATGGAACACAAAGCTGGTTTCAACAGTGCACGGCGAGACGGCAAAAGAAATTGTTACTGAATTTAATGAATTATGGAATTCAAACTATGCATTAACATTTGATGAGTTTTATGAGAACTATAATGAGCGCTATAAGATTATTAAACATCAGAGAGAGGTTGCAAAACAGGAAGAAATCACTTCGATTGAGAAGTATAAATTGCAGCCAAACAGTATGCAGATTGGGTTCATTATTAACTTGAAAAAGATTCTTGAGGCTGGCGAGGACAGAGCACTCCTGATTTCTGCGACTGGTACGGGAAAAACATATGCATCAGCTTTTGCAATGCGCGAATTAGGATTTAAGAGGGTATTGTTTCTGGTTCATCGAGGACAATTAGCAAGGCAGACAAAGAAATCTTATGAAAAAGTGTTTGCGGAGTCTGTTTCTATGGGATTAGTAGGGGCTGGATATCATGAGTATGATGCAGATTATATATTTGCGACGGTACAAACCTTAAATCGTGACGAACATTTACTACAGTATGAAAAAGATGCATTTGATTGCATTGTTTTAGACGAAGCGCACCATGTTCCAGCAGATACATATCAGAAAGTAATGAATCATTTCACACCAAAGTTGTGGCTTGGAATGACCGCTACTCCAGATAAGCGAGATGATAATATGGAAGGTAGAAATGTCTATGAACTTTTTAATTATCAGATTGCTTATGAGATTCGATTACAGCAAGCAATGGAGGAAAAACTTCTCTGTCCATTCCATTATTTTGGAATTACAGATTTAGCAATTATTGGTGATAATGGGGATACTAGTCGTGATTTCTCAATGCTTACTAGTGAGGAACGGGTAAAACATATTATCAATCAGGCTGACTATTACGGATATAGTGGGGATAAAGTGAAGGGATTGATTTTCTGTAGCAATATTAAGGAAACAGAGGAGTTATCCGCAAAGTTTAATGAAATGATTAACCCATCAACAGGAAAAAAATTTAGAACAATTGCCCTAAATGGTAGTGCCTCGGAACAGGAGAGGCAGAATGTATTTGAAAGGCTTGCTATGAATGAAGAAGATGCAACAATTGAGAATCAACCATTAGATTATATTTTCTCGGTTGAAATCTTGAACGAAGGTGTTGATATCGTTGAGGTTAATCAGGTTATTATGCTAAGACCAACACAGTCACCGGTTGTTTTTATTCAGCAGCTTGGGCGAGGACTTAGAAAAGCAAATGGAAAAGAGTATGTAGTCATTTTGGATTTCATTGGGAATTACAATAACAATTTCATGATTCCAATTGCATTATCAGGGGATAGAACCTATAACAAGGACAATATTCGTAGATATATTATGGAAGGCGGAAGAGTGATTCCCGGAGCTTCCACGGTTCATTTTGATGAGATTAGTAGAAAAAGAATTTTTGCATCTGTAGACAATGCAAATTTTAGTGACATTAAGCTTATCAAAGAAAATTACACAAATTTAAAGAATAAACTTGGGCGCATTCCTCGTTTACGTGATTTTGATGATTACGGTGAGATGGATGTTATGCGAATATTTGATAACAATAGCCTCGGATCATATTATAAGTTTCTGGTGAAATATGAGAAAGAATATAAGATTCGGTTATCTGAGGATGAAGAAAAAGTAATTGAATTTGTTTCGAAAAAATTGGCTAATGGAAAACGTATTCAGGAACTTCAGATACTAAAGAGAATACTTACATACGCTCATGGTTTATCAAAAATTGGTTTATTTGCGGGTTTATCAGAGGATATGAGAGAGTATGGAAAAAATATCAGTCAGGACCAGAAGGAGAATATTGTAAATGTTATGACAAACAAATTTCCTGCTGGAGCAAGTAAAAAGACATATTCGCAATGCGTATTTATGGAGCAAGAAGGAAATGATTATAAACCAACAAAATTATTTATGCAGATGTTGGCAAATGATGAGTTTTATGGTGTGCTTCAGGAACTTGTTGACTTTGGAATAAGTCGATATGAAAGAGATTACAAGAACACTTATGATCAGACAGATTTGGTTTTATATCAGAAATATACATATGAGGATGTTTGCCGACTTTTGAACTGGGAGCAAAACGAAGTACCATTAAATATTGGTGGTTATAAGTTTGATAAAAAGACGAAAACATTTCCTGTTTTCATTAATTATGATAAAGCAGAGGATATCAGTGATACCACAAAATATGAAGATCATTTTATACCAGGATTTAGAGATCGTTTGATTGCTATTTCAAAATCTGGAAGAAATTTACAGTCGGAGGATGTTCAAAATTTTTTGAAAGCAAAGGAACGAGGTATTCAAGTAGAACTTTTTGTAAGAAAAAACAAGGATGACAAGGTTTCGAAGGAGTTCTATTATCTTGGTCATATGACAGCAAGTGGAAATACCAAAGAATTTACAATGACAAATACCGAGAAAACAGCAGTGGAAATAGAGTGGATACTTGACGTTCCGGTGCGAGAAGATATTTATGAGTACATTGTGAATTCTTAATGGGAGGATATATGAAGACAGTAAAAGTAGTTGCTGCGATTATAAAAGCAGTTAACGAGAATGGAGAAACAATCATTTTTGCAACACAGCGTGGATATGGTGATTTCAAAGGCGGTTGGGAGTTTCCGGGTGGAAAAATTGAATCAGGAGAAACACCTCAGGAAGCGTTGAAGCGTGAAATTATAGAAGAACTTGATACGGAGGTATCTGTTGGAGAATTGATGGATACAGTTGAGTACGACTATCCACAGTTTCATCTTTCTATGGATTGTTTTTGGTGTCAAATTGTAAGAGGAAATCTTGTGCTAAAAGAGCATGAGGCAGCAAGATGGTTAACAAAGGACGAATTGAATAATGTAGAGTGGTTGCCGGCGGATATTACATTGATTGAGAAAATTAGGAACTTACTTTCAATGACAAGATAATTAAGTTGGATAGAGGTAATAATGCAGATATTTGTAGATGCAGATGCTTGTCCGGTGGTGGGCATTGTTGAATCATTGGCAGAAAAATATAATATTCCGACAACATTGCTTTGTGATACGAACCATGTGCTATATTCAGATTATAGCGATGTGATTATTGTCGGAGCAGGAGCTGATGCAGTAGATTATAAGCTGATCAGCATTTGTCATAAGGGTGATATTGTGGTATCTCAGGATTATGGGGTAGCTGCTATGGCACTTGGGAAAGGTGCGTATGCCATTCAACAATCAGGTAAGTGGTATACTGATGAAAATATAGACCAAATGTTGATGGAGAGACACCTTAATAAGAAAGCAAGACGAGGTTCTCACAAAAATCATATAAAAGGACCGAGAAAACGTATAGAAGAAGATGATGTGCGCTTTGCTCAATCTTTTGAAAAAATGATACAGACAATCATACAGGTAAGATAGCAGAAGGAATGCTGATAAAGAGTCCGGCATAAGGGGGATTTTGATGAATACAGAAATAAAAAATATGTGGAGAAAAAAATCATGGTCCATTCCAGATTTATTAGGAAGTAAAAGTGAATATACAAAGATTGTTATAGGATTGATCCAGCAGATTGCATCTGGTAATGCAAACGGTATGGATGATTTCCCTAAATTGGAAGGTGTCTTTGAGCCTAGAACATGGAGAGAATATGTCCCTTTTCTGAAAGGAATTGGAATCGTTGGAAATCATAACGGAAGTTTGTGTTTATCAGAAACAGGCGAATGGTTACATAGAAATTTGTCATTTTATAATATTGCAAGTGTGATGCAAGAGAGGTTTCGTATATTTGGAGAGATTTTATATGTGTTAGATTCTGAACCAAGCACCGTGCAGGAAGTTGATGAAAAAATTTGTGATTTATATAAATTGAAGTGGAAAAATTGTTCTAATACAAGAAAAAGAATGGATTGGCTAGAAGTATTAGGGCTTATTGATATTATTGGAAATCGAAAATGGGTAGTAACTGAAAGTGGGAAAAGAGCATTGAAAGAATGGATTCTAGTTACTCCAGAAATGCTGGATTCATTCGAAGATGCTGAAGTTTCTTACAAGATTAGCGAGGCTCCGACAGAAATATCAAATATGATACAGGAATTATATGATAACAATTTATTACAGAAAGAGCGTTGTACATATAATTTGTGGTCTCCAAGTCCAAATAAAATTGAAAATTTAAGAAAAATATTAGAGTATTCGTGTGAAAAGGTAACAAGGATAGAGCTGTTTAAATATATTGGTGATGAGTTTAATTTGAAGGTAAGCAGTATAGAGTCAATGATGCCATTTCTGAAGGCTTCTGGGTTACTGGAAGAAGTTGGAAGAAATATATATATTACCAGTTCGGTTGCCAAGGAATGGTGTGAAACAGGAGTGGATATAGACTTTATAAGGATTTTGCATTGCCATTATCGTTTTGTCGGAGAAATGATTCTTTTTGCAGAAAACGATGTTACAAGGAATGAAATTTATCAAGAAGCAAAGGAATATGGTCTTAATAATGAAAAGGCAAGATGGATAGCTGGTTTTTTGGTTGAAGCTGGATTATTAGAAGAACCACAGTACTTGCATTTAAAGGCAACAACCTTTGGCATGGAATTTGCGAATACGCTTCCATTGACAGATAAAAATGTATATATGGAGGAAATAAATAGTAAGGAAAATATAGTTGCCGAAACAAAAAAGAATCCATCTGAAAATGATTTGTTTGAGAGATTAAGTGCAGCAGCATTAGATCCATTAGCAGAGGGAAAAGCTTCAGGAGTAGCTTTTGAAGAAGAGATTGCAAAAGTATTTAGATATATGGGTTTTGAAGCGAAAAGAGTAGGTGGACCAGGAAATACTGATGTAGTAGTACGTTGGATAGATGATGAAGGAAAAAAAGTAACGGCTATCGTTGACGCAAAGTCAAAATCAAGTGGTCAGGTTTCACATAATGATGTGAGCGATGTGGCAATCGATGCTCATAAAGAGAAGAATAATGCTGATTATGTTGCAATTGTAGGTGCTGGATTTAGTGGTGATACAATAAAGAACTTTGCATCAAGGAAAAAAGTTGCCTTAATAACGGATCAGGAATTGATTGATATAGCAAAAAAAGCAGAAGAACTGGGATTAAATTTGCAGGAGATTGCGATAATATTTCAATCTCCTGATGGAAAATCAAGATTACAAGAGTTGATTTCAACAAAGCAAAGAGAACAGAATTTAATTGAACTAATCGTTGCTACTTTTAGAAAAGAGCAAGAGATGTTGGAAAGTATTTCTGCAAGAGATATGTTTTTGTTATTAAGAATGACGGATAATTCTCCTTCTCTTGAAGAAATTTTAAATGTTTTTTCTCTTCTTTCAACGGATGAGATAGATGTTTTAGAGATGAATAAACAAGCATCTGCAAAGGAAAATACAACATACACGATGAAAAATGCTAAAGCAACAGTAAATAGATTGAAGATGATTGCAAATGCAATAGAAAAAGGAATAGAGAAATAAACATAACATAAAACAAACACAATTTTAGTTAGGATGACACATGAAATTATTATCAAAAGATATCAATACTTCGGACACCGAAACAAAAGATACACGCACCAATGACAAATACCATACTCCCGAACAGGCATTAAAAATTTTGTTTGGATATGATTCGTTCAGAGCGGGACAGAAATCTGTCATTGACAGCATTTTGGCGGGGAGAGATGCTTTTGCAGTCATGCCGACAGGTGCAGGAAAATCCGTGTGTTATCAGATCCCAGCAGTGCTTTTGCCGGGAATCACATTGGTCATTTCACCGCTGATCTCGCTTATGCAGGATCAGGTCAAAGCATTAAATGAGGCAGGAGTGCAGGCGGCATTTATCAATAGTTCGCTTTCTGAAAAAGATTATAATGAGACGATCAGGAGAGCGAGACAGGGCGTTTACAAAATTATTTATATAGCGCCGGAGCGGCTCGTCACAGAGGGTTTTCTCGCTCTTGCAAAAAGCGTACCTATTTCAATGGTGACAGTGGACGAAGCACACTGTATCTCACAGTGGGGGCAGGATTTCCGCCCAAGCTACATGAAAATTGTTGAATTTGTCAAAACACTGGAAAAACGTCCGATTATCAGTGCATTTACAGCTACGGCAACAGAAACCGTCCGCGAAGATATTATCTGCACGTTAGGGCTACAGAATCCTTTTACATTGGTAAATGGATTTGACAGGGAAAATCTGTTTTTTCAGGTGGACAAGCCTAAGAATAAAGAGCAGTATATTTTGAAATATATTTCCGAGCATAGCGGTGACAGTGGAATTATCTATTGTGCGACAAGGAAAAACGTCGATAATATATACGAACTGCTTAAGGGCAAGGGCGTTTCTGTGGGAAAATATCATGCAGGAATGAGTGCCGAGGAGCGGAAAAAAATGCAGGATGATTTCGTATTCGACTACACAAGTATTGTCGTTGCGACAAATGCGTTCGGTATGGGAATTGATAAATCGAATGTCCGTTTTGTCATTCATTATAATATGCCGCAGAGTATGGAAAACTATTATCAGGAGGCAGGAAGAGCCGGTCGTGACGGGCTTGACGCTAAGTGCATTCTTTTATTTTCACCGCAGGATATTGTGATCAACCGGTTTTTATTGGATCATAAGGAAATGCAGGATCTCGATCCGGCGGACAGGGAGACGGTCAGGGAAAGGGATGCCCGGCGGCTGCAAGTGATGGAGCGATACTGCTATACAACAGAATGTCTGCGCAATTATATTTTAAAGTATTTCGGGGAAAATCCGGAAAAACCATGTCAGGACTGCGGCAATTGCCTGCGGGAATTTGAAACTCTGGATATGACAGAAGCAGCCAAAAAAGTGATCAACTGCGTATACGAAGCGAAGGGAAGATATGGAAGGCAGATCATCATTGACACTGTTGCCGGAGCTAAGACGGCGAGGCTGGAGGAAATAGGAGCTGTTCGCTACAAGTCATACGGCGTTCTGGCAGGAACGAACAAGAATCTGTTAAGACGTTTGATCGAACAGTTGGTATTAGAGGGATATCTTCGCGTGGGGGATTATCAGGTTCTCAAACTGGGTGATATCAGTGGCCTGAAAAATCCAGAGGCTTCTGTTTTCGTTAAGATCACAGATGAAGACAAACAGCCGGAAAAGACAGCCAAAACGAAGAAGAAAGCAAAAAGTGTGGAAACACTTACATCTTCCGGCTACAAGCTGTTTGAACGACTTAAGAAACTCCGCCTTGAAATTGCACGTGAGGAAAGTATGCCGCCGTATATTATTTTCAGTGACAAGACCCTGATCGATATGGCAGCAAAAATGCCGGCTTCCAAGCCTGAAATGCTGGACGTTTCAGGTGTGGGCGAAAATAAATTTGCGAAGTATGGAGAGAGGTTCCTTGAGGTGATCGAGGAGTATAGGCGGGAAGTGGGATAGGAACAGTTAGAAATTGTGTTGAAAGAAGTTAGAACAGGAAAGGCGTGAGATGAATCTTACGTCTTTTTTTGGAAAAAACATTACGGCAAAATGTAATAATGACGGAGAATAAAGAGGTATATAAAAAGCTCCCGTTAGCATATCGTGGAAGATATGATATTTTTACAGTAGAGACGAATGGTGTATTATGGATGGCTATTCATCCAAAAGATGATGCCGGACTTGTTATGTTACGTAGAGACAGAGCTGGCGTAGAAAAAATGACAGGATTAAACTGTGCAATATTCCTTGATCGAACAACATTTTATATAAAGGAAAAAATGATGGAAGAAGGAATTCCTTTTGTAATAGAAGGGAAGCAGGTATTTCTCCCGTTTATTGGATATTTGCTGAGTAAGGAAAATGAAAGAGAATTAGCACCAGTTCATTTGATTTCATTTTTGACGCAAAAAATGCTCCTGATGGCTATTTATGAACGATGGAATGAAGTGAAAGTATCCGGTGCAGCGAAACGAATGGGAGTGTCAACAAAATCTGCAAGCCGGTGTTTTGATGAACTGGAATATTTAAATATTGATGTGTTGGGCATGAAAGGTAAATCAAGAGTAATAAATATTCCGAATGACCGAAAACAATTATGGCAGCAGATTGAGCGTATGTTAAGAAATCCAGTGATTCGAAGATTTATATTGAGAAAAGATATGAAACTTGAAAAGAAAGCAGGCATTTCTGCTTTATGTGAGTATTCTCTTTTGTCCGATAATGCTTATCTAACCTATGCGGTAACGAAGAAAGAACTGAAAGCTAGTGGAGTGACAGAAGAAAAACAAGTAAGTGAATTGGAAGAAATTGGCTGTGCTGTTTTGGAACTGGGATATTTCATTGATTTTTCAGGAAAAGGATTGCAGGATCCTTTGAGCGTAGTATTGTCACTTACAGGAGAAGAGCAAGAAGAGGAACGGATAGATATTTCTATTAATGAGATGTTGGAGGAATATGTATGGTCAAAGGATTAGATACATTTCAGAAGTACTTTGCAGATTATGAAGAACAGTATGTTTTAATAGGTGGTGCAGCCTGTGATATTCTGTTTGAAAGCAACGAAGTAAATTTCAGGGCTACAAGAGATCTGGACATGGTTTTGATTGTTGAAGCATTAACTCCGGAGTTTGGAGAAAAATTTTGGAAGTTTATCGTTGATGGAAAATATAGAAACAAAGCGACAAACGGTAGCAACCCTCAATTTTATAGATTTAATAAGCCAGAAGACGATAACTTTCCGAAAATGATCGAATTGTTTTGTAGAAGTGATTTTAAACTAAAAGATGCGAAAGGAATTACTCCAATTTATATTGATGATGAAGTTTCCAGCTTGTCAGCGATTTTGCTCAATGATGATTATTACCACTTTCTTCTGGATGGACGAACAGTTACAGATGGTATCTCCATATTAGATGCTGAACATATTATTCCGCTGAAAATGAGAGCTTGGCTGGATTTGAAAAGCAAGAAAGCAGAAGGAATCCATGTAAACGCACGTGACATCAAGAAACACCGTCTGGATGTGTTTCGCCTGTTCCAACTTGTACGGGAAAATCAGAGAATACCTGTCCCGCAGTCTATAATGGAGGATATTACTCGGTTTATAGCACAAATGCGGCAGGAGGACATTCGTTTAACGGATATAGGTATTCGCCGCTCGAAAGACTCTATTCTGGATATTTATAGTCAAATGTACATTACAGAATAAAAGCGCCGCCCCCATGCTGAACATTCAGTGTGGGGGCAGTTTCATGGAGTGGAACAAATCGTCGCAGTGTCGGTCTTGTGTTTGCACTCCTGCATTTCCAAAGAACGAATCCCAAGGGGG
>OLNQ01004119.1_pt1 | contig 11211 bp, 11 predicted proteins | sample 1672821 | NCBI WGS metagenome assembly OLNQ01 (sample SAMEA3136727, study PRJEB25190) | human gut metagenome | biome: human gut; feature: human-associated habitat; material: faeces | place: Austria | collected 2013
GTGGATGGATTAGTAATCCTGCGCTTTATATGATATTGGTAGGTCGTCCCGGAATGGGCAAAACCCCACCTTTGGATTTTGCATTCCGTCCTATCCGAAAGCATGATGCCAAAATCATCAAACAATTTAAATTGGATATGGAGCATTATAATAGCTTGGTTGAAAACAATAAGGCTAAAAAAGACAAGTCCTCTTCATTGCCGGACAAACCAATTTTACGAAGAACCATCATATCCGATTTTACACCGGAAGCTTTAATGCGTGCGTTGGATGACAATCAGCGAGGTGTCGTGGTATATGTGGATGAAATTATGGGAATGTTTAATGCCGTGAATCAATATAGCAAAGGACAACTCATAGAGCAGCTATTGACAGCCTTTAGCGGAAAACCATTGGATATTTCAAGATGTAGCATCCCTGTACCTATTCATATAGAGCATCCTTTTATAAATATTGTCGGCACGATGCAAACGACACGTATGCACGAACTGATAGAGAAAGGATATAAAGACAATGGGCTGATAGACAGAATAATTTTTGTTTATCCATCGTCTCAGGAAATTTCAGATTGGGGGCTGGATGAAGAATCTTCCGTATCAACTTTTGGTAAATACTCATCAATGTGGGATTCTATTATAAATAAGGTAATTAGTTTGCCATTTATAGAGAATGAAGATGACAGAGCCATACATAATGTATTGGAATTTTCTTCGGAAGCCAAAGCCTATTTTACAAACTGGCGCAATAATGCAGTTCGGGCTGTTAATCAAATCCAAGATGATGGATTGGTGGATAGCAGAGTGATTAAAGCTCCCATGATTACGGCTCGTTTAGCTTTAGTCTTGCAAATCCTTCGTTGGGCTTGCGGTGAAGAACACAAGGATTTTGTGGATATTGACTCAACCAAATCTGCTATTGCATTGAGTGAATACTTTGAGAACTGTTATACCAACATTCAGAAATATATGTTGCGAGAGAGCGTTGAACCGCAAAAAAGAGAATTGCTTGATTGCCTTTCCGCAACTTTCACTACTGCCGATGCCATTCAAGCCGGAAAAGAAGTAGGGTTGTCGGAAAGGTCGGTAATGTATTCTTTGGTTAGCCTTGCTACGAATAAGGTTATCAAGAAAGTAAAGCGAGGTGAATATGAGAAGCTGCAATAAACGACACCTTTTGCAGTTTGCAGTTGTTGCAGTTTGCACTTTGCACTGACATAGGATTTCTGCAAAACTGCAATAAGTGCAAACTGCACGGACTGCAATAACAAAATGAAGAAGTATGGCTGAATATAGATTTTCTCTTCAAAAATATAAGCGTGGGTCAAAACTTTCATGCCCGAAGTGTGGAAAGAAACAATGTTTTGTCAAGTACATAGATAGCCAAGGAGAAATAACTTTTCCTGATTATGTAGGCAGATGTGACCATGAGCAATCTTGCCAATACCATTACACTCCATCGGATTATTTTCATGATAACCCAATGGTAGTGGATTACAACAAGGATAACTTCATTGAAGCCGATAAGCCTAAGCCCAATTTACTGCCTCCAACCTCTTTTGTTGACAATGAACTAATGAAACGTACTCTTACTAACTATGGTATGAATCCATTGTACATCTACCTGTCTGGGATGTTGGGTAAAGATGAGACTTCTCGGATATTCCAACTATATCATGTTGGCACATCAAAGAAGTGGGGCGGTTCTACTGTCTATTGGCAAATTGATTGGCAAGGTAATGTACGAACAGGGAAGATAATGTTGTATGATGCAGAAACAGGACATCGGACAAAAGAGCCAAGAAGTTATGTTAGTTGGGTACATACAGAACTGAATCTCCCAAACTACAATTTGAAGCAATGTTTGTTTGGCGAACATCTGTTATCTGAGAATCCGACCAAACCTGTTGCTATTGTGGAAAGCGAAAAATCCGCTTTGATAGCTACCCATTATATGCCGGAATTTATATGGTTGGCAACAGGTGGAATGCATGGATGCTTCAAGTCTGACGTGGTAAGTGTATTGAAAGGTCGGTCGGTTATGCTATGCCCGGATTTGGGTGCAAGAGAGGTTTGGCAAACCAAGATGGCTTTACTCACTTCCGTATGTTCTAAAGTTGTATTGAGTGATAGTTTGGAACAATGCGCCACAGACGAACAGCGCAAGAACGGACTTGATATTGCGGATTTCTTATTGATGACTGAAACACCTGCGATGGTACTTCAAAAGATGATAAAGCGAAATCCAAACCTACAAACTTTGATTGACTGCTTGCATTTGGAACTGGTGGATTCCGGTTAGTGATGTGTTTTTGGAGAAGCCAAACTAAGGGGAAAGTAAAACTATTGATTATCCAAATGGATATAGGTGACAATAGCCACTCTTAAAGTTGACAGACAAATGGCATAGTTCGGACAAAGACAATGCTTGCATTAAGGTATGTAATGCCCCATTTTTAATGGGTATTCTATGCAAGAAGTACCACCGTCCGACAAAATGTTTTCACTCATTTGTCGTCTTGGAGGCTTCTTGCATTACTCGCAGGCTCGCAATGGATAGAACATTTTATTAATAAATTCCAGTTATAAACGCTTATGGATATACAACAAAACAATGGAAAACAGGGTGTTCGTACTCGTCATATAGACATTCGTCTGACTGAAAATGAGTATGAAATGATAGTAGAAAAAGCTGCCGAATGTGGACTGACACTTAGTAACTACGGACGAAAATTATTGCAAAATCACCATCCAAACAAACGACTTTCAGACGAGGAAGTACAAGGATTGAACTCTTTATCGGATGCACGAGCCGACCTTATCCGCATTCAGAATGTACTCAAAGGTAAACCTGATGAGATTAAAAAACGATATTTCCGAGATGAGAATTATATGCGTGCTTGGATAGAGGCAGTAAATAGGCTTATTGTCCGATGGGGACAAATACGAGACAGTATAAATCAAATTTGAAATTATGATAGCACAAGGAAAGGCAATTTCTCATGGAGCAAGAGCCATTGAGTATTCTATGGAAAAAGATAAAGCCCAGCTCGTTAAGGTGCATGACTTGCCAGAAAATATAGAACCTTTGGCTATGTGGTCACGGATGATGCAACACCAGCATCAATGTATGAAAGACAGATATAATCCGAAGCCCATAAAGCTGAACGCACTGCGCTTTGAAATATCTCCAGCCAAAGAAGAATCGGCAGGATGGACAATGACGGATTGGCAGAATTTGGCGGATGAGTTTATTGCAGTACTTGACGGCATTGACCGAAGATGTGGCAAACCAGATAGTCATCTTAAACCGACCAATATCAAAAATAGCCAGTATGTTGTTTCGTTACACACCGACAGCAAAAGTGGCATCCCTCACTTGCATATTGTAGCTAACCGCATAGACAATATGGGCAAGACAAACGATGCGCATTATATTGGTGAACGTGCCGTTCATGCTGCCAACATCATCAATGAGAGACGTGGCTGGGTGCAATCCGTGCAACGTCGTGATGAGAATATTCAGCAAATCAGTGAAGACTGCATCGCAATATTGAAAGCTATGCCAGAATTTGATTGGGAAACTTATAGCCAAATGTTAAACGCTAAGGGGTACGATATTAAGTTGATAAAGGACGATAAGGAAGTGGTCAAAGGGTATGCTATACGAAAAGGGAACTCTATTTATAAATCCTCGATATTGGGTAAAAGTCGAAAATTGATGCCATCAAAAATTGAAGCGACTTGGGTGGGATTACATGCTTCTGATAAACAAACTGCAATTCAGTCAAAGGAAGTATGTACTCAAACGATGGCGCATAATAATAAAGAGGTGATGCCACAATCAAAGCCTTCTATTTACCACTATTCCATAACAGTGGATGGAGAACAACTCGAGGTTGATATACCAGATATGGTTAAGTCTGTCTTTGACGAAGAGTTTGGAAGCCTTGATGAAGAAGTCAAACAGACCAATTTATTCAAAGTTGCCGCCTTACTATTTGCCGGATATTTGGATGCAGCCACTTCTATGTCATCTTCGTGCGGAGGTGGTGGCAGTCCCGGTAGTGGATGGGGTAAAGACAAAGACGAGGATGAACATAACTGGGCAATCCGTTGTGCAAAAATGGCAAAATGGCTCTGTAAGCCCATTAAGCGTAACAGAAGCAGATAGCATTTCATTTATAACCATACAACACTATGCGTAAAAGTAAATTTGACCAATCTCCTTTGCCTGTGCAGGATAGTAAGTACATGAATCAGGATGACAATATTAGTGAAATAGAAAATCGTGTAGAATTTGACACCGAATTTGTCAATCTTACAAATCAGATAGAGGACATCAAAGCCGCTATTCAAGAATTGGAACAGATAAAAGCCTGTGTAGATTCTTCAATGGAAGCCCTTGAAAAATCAACACAAACTCTCAATGCAGCTATAAAAAAGTCCGATAATATAGCCAATGCTATTTGTCGCACTTTTATTCAAGTAGAGAATACTGTTATAACTGTAAAACTTAGCGAAACGGATAAATCCATCCTCGCTGAATATCGCCACAAATTGATTGAGGAAGAAAAATGCCTATTTGAAAAACAAATGGCTGAGTTGAAAGCTACTCATGAAAAACATTGGAAAGAAGTTAATAGATTTGCGAAATCTTATACTTCGTTTTCTCTTAATGGCTGGATAGCAAAAATCTCCGTTATTGGATTTTGGATATTATATGCATATTTCTGTTTGACATTGGGAGGATGGATAATATATTCGATGTGTGTTTAGCGGAATTAGGAAGGATGGACGAACCACCCTTCCTAATGTCTCACCAAGTTATGATCTTATCAACAATCTCTTGTTGTTCGGCACTACTGCGTCTCAAATAAATGCGAGTGGTTTCTATGCTTTCATGCCCCATCAGATCGGCAAGCAAAGAAATATCGTTGAACTTCTCCAAGAAATTCTTGGCAAAGCGATGACGGAACGAGTGAGGGTAAACTACTTTTTCATTCAAACCGTATTTTGAAGCATAGTTTTTCAACTGTTGAGCAATACCTCTGGTAGTGATACGTTCACCGAAGCGATTGAGGAAAAGATAGCCCGTGGTACGATTTGCCTTGTTTAACCATTCTGTTGCCTCCTTGCGTAAAGCTTTCGGAATGTAGATACGGCGTATCTTTCCACCTTTGGTGTAGATGTCGAAATAGCCTATCTGCACATGCTCCACCTTCATTTGTATTAGTTCGCTGACTCTTGCTCCGGTGGCAGCAAGGAAACGAACCACGAAATACCATTCTTGATTTTCCTCTTTCTTAAGTTTGTTCTTTAGGAAAACATAGTCGGCATTGCTGATTACATTTTCCAAGTAGCTACGCTGTTGTACCTTGACGGATTTAAGTCTCAGACGAGATTTCCCCATGCAATCAAGATACTTGTTCATTGCCTGAATACGAAGATTTACAGTTTTAGGCTTGAACTTCTCAATGAGATAAGTTTTATAAACAAGCAGATTGCGCTTGTTCAGTTCCTTGTGTTGGGAATAGTATTCTCTTACGGCATAGAGGTAAGCCGCGACCGTATTCTCCGCCATATTCCCTTGACGAAGATACGTTTCAAAATTTTCAATGCTCATGTCTGATACATTATTAGTTAAACAATTCGCTATCATTAATAATGTATAGCATCCACAAATTCATTGAGTTCCTATTATGAGAAGTTTCTCGCCACCGGGGAGGTAAAGTGCATTGATGACGAGATTCCGTTTGAGATTCCGCAGGGGTGGGAATGGTGCAGATTGAAGCATATGTGTTCTATGCAGGCTGGGAAAAATATATCAGCTTCAGAAATTTATGATGAAAAGTCAGTTCTTCACCCATATAGATGTGTCGGTGGAAATGGACTACGAGGGTTTACAAACACATTCAATGCAGAAGGACATTTTGCTATTATTGGCAGACAAGGAGCATTATGTGGATGCCTTAATATGGAAAGTGGGAAATTCTATGCCACAGAACACGCTGTAGTTGTGAATGGCTTTGGTATAATTCCATCGTTGTTCATCTATTACTTTTTTACAGCATTGAACTTAAATCAATATGCAACCGCAACAGCTCAACCCGGTTTGGCAGTATCCAATATAGTTGAAGTATTTATACCTTTACCTCCGCTTCCTGAGCAACTACGCATAGTCTCAAAAATAGAAAAACTACTTCCGTTAGTCAAAACTTATGAACAAGCACAGAATGGACTTAACGAACTTAATGCCTCACTTAACGAGCAATTACGTAAATCGATCCTGCAAGAAGCAATACAAGGCAAGTTAGTTCCTCAAATTGCAGAGGAAGGAACAGCCGAAAAGTTGCTTACCGAGATTAGCGAAGAGAAAGAACGCCTCATAAAAGAAGGTAAGCTAAAGAAGTCTGCTTTGACCGATTCCATTATCTTCAAAGGTGACGATAACAAGTATTGGGAGAAGAATGGTAAAAACGAAAAAGATATTACTGACGAGATACCATTTGAAATACCTGATTCTTGGGCATGGGTAAGATTAAGTAGTATCTCTGATATAACAGGAGGTTATGCTTTTCAAAGCAGCTCATTAAAAGAAGAATTAGGTAAACGTGTGATACGCATTTCTGACATCAGTGAACAAGGTTTTGTTAATACGAAGATTGTTAGATACAATGGAACTCCAATATCAGATATATATAGAATCCAAAAATTTGATATTATTATGGCTATGACTGGAGGCACTGTTGGCAAAAGTTTGTTTGTTAGAGAATTACCAGAAGATGAGCTTTTGTTGAATCAACGTGTTGCCAGAATACGAAATTTATGGATTAGTGTTGATTATCTTAATTTTGTTATAATAGCTCCACATATCAAAGAGTTTATTAGCAAACAAAAAAACTCAACTAATGATAATATTTCAATGGCAGATATTAGTAACTTTTTAATCCCTCTGCCTTCGATTAAAGAGCAATTACGAATTGTTGAAAAGTTATATAACTTAGCAAGTATTACGAACTATATTAAAAAATGCGGAAAAAGAGTAATAATATCGGAGAATGGTTCCTACTAAGGTCTGTTGGAGACGAATCCGTCGATATACTCTTTATCGTGCGCGACAACAGCAAAAGCCTGCCTGATGAGCTTGTTTGCGACAGCGATCATAGCGAGTTTTCCCGATTTTCCGTTTTGCCTGAGCCTCGTATAGGTCTCTTTGCATTGGGCATTGAACCTACTGGCAGGCCAAGCGGCGATATAGAGAAGTCCTCTAGTGTATGCGTCTCCGTTTCGGTTGATATGCCCTTTGATGTTTACCGAAGTTCCGGACTGTTCGTAAGTGGGACAAATTCCGAGATACCGGGACACCTGCTTGGCATTTTGGAAGTAGGTAAAGCCTCCAGTAGTGATGATGAGCGCCGTGGCAAGCGTTATGCCTATCCCTTTGATGGTCGTCAGCAGCGCGAGTTGTCGGCTGAACTCCACTTCGACAAGATCCGTGAGTTCCGCCTGGAGCCTGTCACGCTTCTTTTCAAGGAACTTGATAGTTTCGTCTACGGTATGAGTTGCACCTTTGTCCGGGACAGGCAGACATGCAAGAGAGCCACGAAGGTTCGACATGGCGGTAATCTGCTTAGTAAGTTGGCGAATGACGGTTCTTTTCTGTCGGAGCCGCAGGATGGCCTCTCCCTGTACCTTGAAAGGACGCGGGTTCATCTTCTCTCCGTACAAGGTAATGAGTCGTGCATCGCTCTTATCGGTCTTGACCGTAGAGAGCAAGGCTTTGGCGAAGTTCTTTACCTTCAGCGGATTCTCCATGCTGACAGTAATTCCGGCGACATTGAGCATATACAGCAGCAAGGCGCTGTAATTCCCTGTCGCCTCCATAACACAGTGGATACTGCCGTCTTTGGGGAGAGTCCCGATAAACTGTCTGATACCAGCGGTCGTGTTGTTAAAAGTACGGATCTCCCCGCCTTTGTCGGAGGAGTAAGCTACCACGAATGTAGCCTTGCTCACGTCGATTCCAATGTACCTCATGGCCGTTCATTTTTTGGTTTTAACGACATCGCTTACATCTTGGTCCTTCATTGCGAATACGGGCTCAGACACCTTACGAACTATCCGGATTCTGATGTAAAGAGTATGGGGTCAGAACATAATTCCCGGTTTAGAAAACCAATGAGAGATCGGACTTATTCCATACTCTGATGTCTTAACTATTCAAATTTAATTAACTAATTACAAATATACAATGAGAGGATAGACGGGCAAATCATTGAAATTGAGCTTTCTTTTGAATATCCCAATAGCTGGACTGTATTACGTTTGAAAGATATATGCCAACTAATAGACGGTGAAAAGAGAAACGGAAAGGGCGTTTGTTTGGATGCAAAATACTTACGTGGAAAATCATCATCAGCCATCGTAGAGAAAGGAAAATTTGTCTATGCTGGGGATAACATCATTCTTGTAGATGGTGAAAATTCCGGTGAAGTTTTCTTGGTTCCACAGGATGGATATATGGGGAGTACGTTCAAACAACTATGGCTTTCTTCAGTCATGTGGAAGCCTTATGTATTGGCTTTCATCCTATTCTACAAAGAGGAGTTGAGAAATTCAAAAAGAGGTGCGGCAATTCCGCACCTCAATAAAGAGTTATTTTATAATTTGCCTATTGGCATTCCACCATTAGCAGAACAGCAACGTATAACAGAACGGGTAAATGAATTATCGCAGTTGCTCAAATAGTTTTTCTATTTGGGTAACAATGCGATATTGCTCTTTTAGTGGAGGCAAAGGTATTAAGTGCTCAACCAGTTTCACACGAGAAATATTAGGTTGGGCACCACCTTCTCCTTTCTTTATGAAAGAATCTCGGCTTGCCATAAGGAAATAAAATAGATACCAATTATAAATCAAATAAGGAGTACAACCACAACAGGCTTGATTTGTAGTGAGTTCCTTACCTACGATTGCTAATTTTCCAATAGTAGCACCATACATTGCAATAAGGACATCCCCAATTTTATTCATACGTAAAGAGCAATCCTGAAAAGCCTTCTGCGTAACTTTTTCCTCAGTATCATACACTATCCCATTATTCAGTTCTCCAGTTTTAAGCCATAGAATTTTGCCATTATAATAATTCGCATCACCTCGTTGGGGAGTTGAGCCAGCACCCCAATTTCCAATTTGCCCCATCCTTACCCAAACCCAATTCTCAGGAATTTCAAAAGGTATCTGTTCTGTTATATCCAAGCATTTTTTGTTTACCTGCTCATAATACTTGTTATCGTCACCTTTGAATATAATAGAATCGGTTAAGGCAGACTTCTTTAGTTTACCGTCTTTGACAAGTTGCAATTTCTCTTGCCGTATTTGTTCGAGTAATTCTTGTGCTGTACCTTCGTCTGCAATCTGTGGAACAAGTTTTCCCTGTATTGCCTCTTGGAGAATAGACTTCTTTAGCTTATCATTGATTGAAATATTCAACTCTTCCAAGCAGTCCTGTACTTCGCTATATTTTTTTATAAGTGGCAAGAGTTCTTCTAATTTGGCAACAATTCTCTTTTGTTCGGGAAGAGGGGGAAACGGTAATAATAATCCTTTTAAACGATTCGCTGAAAGTCCAGGCATTGCAGTTCCTACTGAAGCTAAGTTATTGCTTTCTTTTAATAGGTAGATAAAGTGATATACATATTCGCAAATGCCATTTACACATGGGCGTAATCTATGGACATGATTTTGAAGACAAATATCATAATCATAGTTCCAAATTGCAGAACGACCGTAACCTGCACCACCTTCACAAACAAGCAAATCGCCTTTTGTAGCAGAACATGTTTTTATTTCTTCCTCTGTAAAATTCATAACTTTTACATTATCAAGGATGAAATATCCCCAATATAGATTGGATGTTGTAATAAATTTCTGTGGTGTTCCGCCATTCTTATTACTACCACTTTGCTGCTTTCCACTTGTATGATTGAAGATGTTGCCAATGCGTGTCCATTCCCACCCCTGCGGTATCTCAAACGGAATCTCCTCGTCAATGCATTTCACCTCTCCAGTAGCGAGAAACTTCTCATAATAGGAATTGTCGTCACCACGGTAAATGATTGATTCGTTTTTGTCTTTCTTGATTTTCTTTTCCTTGACAAACTTAGCTTTTTCTACCCTGATGCGTTCAAGAAGCACAGATGCTGGTTCGTCATTAGGATCTTGCGGTACAAGTTTCCCCTGTATCGCCCACTGGAGTATGCTGTTTTTTAATTGCTTACCGTTCATTTTATTCTAATTGACTTAGAAGTTTTCGTCTTTTTGTTTTTCCTTCAGATAGAACTGATATAACTTTTTTCCTATCTTGTCTTTTTTGAAGGTACGTTCATGATTCATAGGTGTCATAGACAACCGAATTTTTGCCACACCTTCATTCAAGATTTCAAACTGCTGTGGAGTAATTCTGAATTGAGCAGTAGAACTTATTTCTGTAACGGGGATTACAATATTTCCACTTATAACACCAGCAGATTGACTTCCATTCCCAATCACAGTTCCTCTTAATTCAAGATATTTACCTGTGAATGTCCGAATTTTCATAGTTGGTTCAGCGAGAAAATTCATTCTGTCTGAACGCACTGTTGCTACTATCGAATAAATGGTGTCTTGCTTAGCTACACTGTACTTCATATTGCAACCTTCGGCTGCAAGTGCTTTATAAGTATAACCTACTGTTTGTGCTTTAGCGTTGAGTCCTAAAATAATACAAAACAGTAATAATATAATTTTTATAGTTTTCATATTTGTCTATTGCATCTAAAACATCTTCTTCCTTTTCTATTACATAGTAATTTTTACCACAATAACTCATTGTTCCAATATTTTCTGGATGATTTTTAGAGCCTGTTAAAATTATAAAATAGCCATTTTTTGCATATTCCTCAGCAATTTTATGTATCTTTATTACCATTGGGCATGTATAGTCTTCTATTTTAACATTTTTTCTTTTTGCAAGCTCATATACATCTTTTGGAACTCCATGTGCTCTTATTATTGTTGTTCCTTCTGCATTAGTTATATTATCAACAAACTTTATTCCTTTATTTTCTAAGTCTTTTATTACCTCATTATTATGTACAATCTCACCTAAACAATATGCTTTTGACATCGACTTTCCTGAACGCTTTCATTATTCCGATTGTTTATGAACTGA
>OLNQ01004126.1_pt1 | contig 11193 bp, 7 predicted proteins | sample 1672821 | NCBI WGS metagenome assembly OLNQ01 (sample SAMEA3136727, study PRJEB25190) | human gut metagenome | biome: human gut; feature: human-associated habitat; material: faeces | place: Austria | collected 2013
ATTCCGGACGTTGATTTTTCGGGTCCCACTGGTGAAACTTATCCCGGAAAGAGAAAATACGTTCCTTCGCACGTGACTTCTCCTCGTCACGACGGGCACCACCAAATGCAGCATCAAACTTATACTTATCCAACGCATGAAGCAAAGCCTGCGTCTTCATCAAGTCCGTATGCACCTTGCTTCCATGCGTGAACGGGCCCACGCCCGCATGGAAAGCCTCCATATTAGACTCCACGATCAAGTTCCAGCCGAATTTCTTCGCGTAAGAATCACGGAACTCTATCATCTCCTTAAACTTCCATTTCGAATCGATGTGCATCAACGGGAAAGGAACCTTACCCGGAGCGAAAGCCTTCTCGGCCAAACGGACCATCACGGAAGAATCCTTCCCGATGGAATAAAGCATAACAGGATTCTCGAACTCGGCGGCTACCTCACGGATGATGTGGATAGACTCGGCCTCCAGCTCCTGTAAATGACTTAACTTGTAATCAGACATATCTTTTTTCAGTGTTTAATTTCTACTTTCGGTACGATCAACTCCAACAACCGGTTCACGGATTGCTCCACGCTCAATACGGAGGTATCCAAGGACAGGTCCGGACGCTCCGGTGCCTCGAACGGGGCGGAAACCCCGGTAAACTCCTTGATCTCGCCTTTCCGGGCCTTGGCATACAGGCCTTTCACGTCACGGCGTTCGCACTCGGCGAGCGGCGTACTTACGTAAACCTCCAAGAAATCCGCTTTACCGATGATAGCGGACGCCATCTCTCTCAACTCGTTGTTCGGGCTGATAAAAGCCGCTATGGTTATAACACCCGTATCGACAAACAGTTTACCCACCTCGGCGATCCGGCGTATATTCTCCACCCGGTCCTCCGGCGAGAACCCGAGATTATTGTTGATACCACTACGGATATTATCCCCGTCGAGGATGCGGCAAAGCAATCCCCGTTTATGCAACTCACGCTCCAAAGCGATAGCGATCGTGCTTTTCCCCGAGCCACTCAAACCCGTGAACCACACCATCACGCCCCTTTGCCCCAAAAGCGCCTCTTTATCCTCACGACCCAGCATACGGTCGAAAATCGGATAGATATTATTTTCTAAAACTTCCATATCATAGGTATTACAAACACGGAGATCAAGAACGTGATCAAGTTCAAGGGTAAGCCCACCTTCACGAAATCCGTGAACTTATAGCCTCCCACGCCTTGTACGATCAGGTTGGTCTGGTAGCCGATCGGCGTACTGAAACTAGCCGACGCCGCCATACAGATCACGACAAAGAATGGGGTCGGATCAACGCCTAATTGCGTAGCTACCGACAAAGCGATCGGGAAGCTCAATGCCGCCGCAGCGTTATTCGTGATCAACTCCGTAAATATATTGGTAATAATAAATAGAATCGCCAGCAACGCATACGGCCCCAAATTGTCGGCCATACCGATTATATGGCGGGCTATCATGGAGGCAAAGCCGGAATTCTCCATGGCCTTGCTGATAGCGAAAGCGCAAGCGATCGTTATCAAGATATCCCAAGAAATGTATTTCGTGTATTTTTTAGGCGGGAAAAGCTTCGTCCACGCCATGATGATTGTCGTAATACAGACAAAGAAGAACATATCCAAGCGCATACTTGGAACGGCCTCTTTCACGACTGGCAACTCTCCTACCGTCGCCCCCATAATCATAAAGATCAACAGTCCTAAAGCCAGCCAACGTTTCTTCTTCGATACCGGCTCCGTTGCCTCATTACCATTCGCCAACATCAAGAAGACACTAGACTCACCCCATGTAGGGATAAAAGAATCGTCCGCCCACAACACCAAGGTATCGCCCTCATGCAATACCACCGTATCCAGATTACGGGTAAAACGCTGTCCGCCGCTTTTCACCTCTTTCACGATCGCCCCGTAATGGCGGGTAAAGTTAAACTCTCCCAAGGTCTTGTTGATACCCGGGAAGCGTGCGCCCAGCACGGCCTCCACCCGGTGGAAATTCCCGGGATTCTCATCCTCCCCGTCTTCGGATACCGTATCCGTCCTCGAGTCCGGAAGCAGTTTATTCGAGAAAGCGAACAAATATAAAATACCGGCGATAGCGATAAAAATACCGACTTTCCCCAGCTCAAACATCGTAAAGCCCTCATATCCCGCCTCCAGAATCATGCCGTGCACCACCAGATTCGTAGAAGTACCGATCAAGGTACATATACCGCCCAATATCGTGACATACGAGAGAGGGATCAAGAATTTCGTGGCCGGAAGCCTCACCGCCTCCGCCCATCGCTTGATGATCGGGGCGAAAATAACCACCACCGGCGTATTATTCAGGAACGCCGACACGAAAGCTACGGGCGGGAGCATCCTCGCCTGCGCCTTGAAGACGGTGGTCTTCCCCTCGGGAAGCAGTTTCTTGATCAATTGGCCTAAAGCCCCGCTCTGCCGCACTCCCTCACTGACAAGGAAGAGCATGGCTACGGTTATCATCCCTTTATTGCTAAAGCCCTCCAGCATCTCCTTGGGAGTAAGAATGCCTACGCAGAGAAAAAACACGACCACTGTCAGAAGAACCATTCCCGGCCGCATCTTATCCCATACCAAGGCTGCGATCATGCCGATCAGGGCCAGCAACACAAACACTATATCAAAATTCATGTATTTACTTTTAAGAGCGCAAAAATAATAAGAATACTCAAGTGCGCACTCCTTTCGCTAACCTATTTTTAGGATTATATGGGATATAGACCAATAATGATTGATTCTGGGCCAACTTATATTCTTACAAGGTAGTCTTCTAAATTTCGTTCATAACCAAATAAACAAGAATGCATTGTACGGCTTGTAGAGACGGAGCATGCTCCGTCTCCCACCGCTGACAGTAACTTAAAATACACATCCCCCTCACTTCACGATAAACCACGGATTATGCAAATCTTCCTTGTTATAGCGAAGCGGGGTCTTACCGTCGATATGATATATGTCGCAACCGGCAGACTTGGCGATGGCGTGGCCGGCGGCGGTATCCCATTCCATCGTCGGGGCGAAACGGGGATAGATATCGGCCGAGCCTTCCGCTACCAGACAAATCTTCAAGCTGCTACCGCTACTGATCAACGTAACAGGCTTTCCCTGCTTGCGGAGATTATCGATGAAAGCGGTGGTCTCCTCCGTTTGGTGAGACCGGGATGCCACTACCACGATTCCCTGATGCGCCAGCGCCATCGGCAAATGTATCGCCCCCTGCTTCATCTCGTCCATCGAGGGCTGGCTACTGCTATCGATTCCCGTAAACTTATAAGCACCCACAGAGGAGGAGGCGAAATACAACTCCTTCCGGACGGGCACATAAATGACGCCCAACACGGGCACACCTTTCTCCACCAAGGCGATATTCACGGTAAACTCGCCGTTTTTCTTGATAAACTCTTTGGTACCGTCCAGCGGGTCCACGATCCACAGCGTCTCCCATTTGGAGCGCTCCTTGAACGGGATCTCCTTTCCTTCCTCGCTTAAGACCGGAAACGGGGTAACGGACAAAGCGTTTGTTATCAATCGATGGGCCGCCTTATCCGCCTTTGTCAACGGCGAGTTGTCTGCTTTTCTCTCTATCCCGAAGTCTGATTCGGGGTCGTTATAAATATCCCTGATCGACTTGCCTGCGTCTACCGCGGCACGGATCGCTATGTAAAGATAATTGGCGTAGCTCATCATCACTTCTCGTTTTATTATTTGTTAATAAGCAAATATATGGAAAAAAAAATAAATTAACGCCCTGTCGCCTGTAAATATTCCGTACGTTTGATCAAATAAGCCGTATAATCACCCGTATACTGGTCACGGCTTTGCTGGAGGAGCGATTGGGCGTCCAGAAGATCGCTCAGCGTTACCGTGCCCGCCTTATAATAGTCCGTATTAAGGCGGACATTCTCCTCGGCCGTCGCTATGGACTCCTCCGAGAGCTTGACTTGCTTATAAGACTCCTCCAGCTCGTTCCAAAGCTTCCGCATTTGCACCAACAGAAGCTCATTGGCGTTTTGGCGGGAATACTCGGCCGCCTTCACCTGAAGCTTTTGCTTCCGGATGGCGTGCGAGCCGCCCCACCAATCACTGATCGGAATCGCTACGGTAGCGAAAACCATGCCGAACGGACGGTCCTTATCCAGTAAGTTGTGATACATATACCCGGCTCCGATCCCCACGGTGGGCAAGTATTGCCCAACCTTCAGCTTTTGTTGAAGACGAGCGGCCTCCACGTTCTTCTCCAGCAATTTATAAGAGAGTGTCGTAGGGAGCGCCTCCTCATGGCTCACCCGGTAAAGCTCCGGGGAGGGCACCTCGGCGGGCAGCGTGAAATCGATCTCGAAATCATCTTCCCCGATACCGATATATTGAGCCAGCACCATCTTGGAGAGGCGCAAGCCGTTCTCCACCCGCAGGCGGTCGCTCGCCACGCCGTTCTTTTTCAACTGGACTTGCAGTAGGTCATTACGAGTCGTCACGCCGGCGCCGACCGCTACCTCCACATCCTTATAAAGACTCCCCACCAAGGATTCCACGATCTCGATCGTCCTTAATTTCTCGTGAAGGGAGATCCATTGCCAGTAATACCGCTCCACCGTCAGGGCTACCTCATCCTCGGATTGGCGCATCTGGTAACGGCTCACCTCGAGCGCCAAGTCGGCCAGCTTATTGCCGTTCACGATCTGTCCGCCGGCGAACACGGGCTGGATAGCGGTCACCCCACCCAGCAAGCCGTCATCCATCATCGACAACTCGAGAAGGCCCGGTATCACGCTCATATCCATCATCCCGTGGTTCGCCTTGAATGCCGTTCCCACGGCGCTGACATTCGGGAAGTATTTCGTAAAGGCCTCCTTTTTTCCTTCCCTCGCCCCTTCTACGTCTAAGCGGGCGTTCTTCATCTTCGCGTTATTCTCCAAAGCCATTTCCCGGCATTCTTCCAGCGATAATGTCCGCTGGGCGCTCACGGTCCCCACGCATAAGACGAGGGAACCGACGATGCCATATATCCATCTTTTTATCATCTCTTTTTTCCGCATATATTCATTCCTATATTATATCCTAATCCACATCCGTATCATTCATTTATTCCCGAATATCTTCCAATAGAAAACAGGCAGGATGATGACCGCCAAGATCATCGAGAAGACCGTTCCCGAGCAGATCACCACACCCATCGGCATCCAAAGGGAACTGCCGCTGATGATCATGGGCACCACGCCCACGGCCGTTGTAGCCGAGGTCAGGAAGATCGGGAGCATGCGTCGCCGGCCGGCGTCGAAGGCGGCATCCCTCGGGCTATAATGCTTATGGAGCCGCAGGTCTTGCGCATGCTCGAATATCAAGATAGCGTTTCGCACCACGATACCGATCAAGCTAATAACGCCCAAGACGCACGTCAAGCTGAAATCGATATGGAACGCCCACAAGCCCAGCGCCGCCCCGAACAAGGTGAGCAGCAACGAGGACAGGGCCGCCAACGCCAAGCCGATCTTCTTGAAATTGACCAACAGGAAGAAGAAAACAATGATCACGGCGATCGCCAAGCCCTGCATCAGCGGGTTCATCGTCTCGAAATCCAGCTCCTTGGCTCCACCGTACTCGTACGTCACGCCCTCGGGCAAGGTCGGGATAATACGGCTTTCCATGACTCGCTCGATCCATTTCTGCATAGCGTTCTGGTTGGTCCCCCGGGTTACCTCGGCGAAGACGCTCAAGGTACGCACGCCGTTGCGACGGACGATCTGCCCCTCATTCCAGCCTCCCTCGATCGTGGAGACTTGCCGGAGCGGGACGCTCACGCCGGGGACGATGGTGGGAAGATACTGGTCGCCGACCTTATCGAACACGTCACCCTCCCCTTTCTTATCGGATCTCAGCTGGATCGGCAAAGCGTAATCGCCTTCCCAGAGGGAGCCAACCGAGAGGCCGTCGTAACGGATCGCCAGATCGGCCGAGGCCATCGCCTTCGTGATCCCGAGGCGGGAGGCTTCCACTGGGTCCAATCGAACCCGTACGTCGGGCAAGGCCTCCTCGTAATTGGTGTGTACCCAGACCAAGCCGTCCATCTCACGCAACACGGCCATCAAGGAATCCCCAGCCTGCTTCAACCGGGCGATATCGTCTCCCATGAAACGGATCTCTAAAGGAGAGGATACGTTTTGGTAATCCAGTTGCTTGAACTTCACGTAAGCGTCGGGGAAATAATCGGCGTAGCAATCCGTATAATCATCCAACACGCTACGGGTGGCCTCTACCGAGGCGGTGTTGACAATGAACTGGGCGTAATTCTTCCCGGCCAAGTTCGGGGCGTAGGTAGCTTGGAAACGGGGCGAGGAAGTTCCGATAAAGGAGGTGACGGACAGGATGCGCTCATCTTCCGACAACAGCTTATAGAGACTATCGCTCACGGCGGCGGTACGGTCCAGCGAGGTTCCCTGCGGGAGATAGATCTCGACGGCGAACTGATCCCGGTCGGCTATCGGCATCATACGCTGGCTCAGTTGAGTGATCATCAGGATCGCCAAGGCAACCGTCAGGATGCCTAAACCGATCGTGGCTTTCGGGAAACGGAAAGTCCACGTCAGCGCCCTCGTATAGACGGCCTGTACGGTATCCAGCAGATTGAACCTCTTCTTGCCTGTATTCTCCCGCCCGGACTTCAATCCCTTCTTGATCAAGACCCGCTCCAGCAGCGGGATAAAGACCATTGCCACCGCCAGCGACACCATGAGGGAGATGGAAAGCGTCCAAGGGAAGAAAGTCACGAAATCCAACATCTGCCCCGTCATCGTGAAAAGCAACGGGAAAAAGATCACGCAGATACACAGCGTAGCCAACAAGATCGAGTTGAAATAGTTCTTGGCGCTATAGACGGCGGCGTACCAACGGGAATAGCCCTTGTCCAGATATTCCAGATAGGCGTCTATCACGATGATGGAGTTATCCACGATCATGCCCAATACCACGATCAAGGCGGCCAGCGTCACCGTATTCAGCGGGATGCCGCAAGCGTACATGACACCGATCGAGATAAAGACACTGATCGGGATGGAAGTAGCCGCCACCAATGCCGAGCGGAACGGGAAGAGTACCATCATCACCAAGATCACGACCACGATGGACACGAACAAATCCCGCACGAAGGAACTTACCGAGTCTCCCACCACCTTCGGCTGGTCGGCGATCCGGCGGATCGAGACACTCTCGGGAAGATCCCGCTCGAAAGCACGTAGCACCTCGTCTACCTCCTTTCCGTATCGTACGATATTATGGCCCTCACGCATCTCCATGGAAAGGATGATCGCTTTCTTGCCGTTGTTCGTTATATAGCTATCCGGCTCGGGATATTCCCGTACGATACGGGCCACGTCTTTCAAGCGGATCATATGCCCGTCGGCATCGGCCAGCAGGATCTGCTCGCCTACCTCCCGCTCCGAGGGATAGGTCACGGAAAGGTGGATGGGAATGTCCAAGACGCCATTCTCCAAGGAGCCGGAGGCGGTGGTAAAGCCTTGGGTGAACAAGGTTGTCATCAGCATACGGGTATCTAGTCCGTAAGCGGCTAGCTTGTCTGGATCCAAGTAGACCGAGATCTGCTCGTTTTGTACCCCGTAACGGCGCAGGTTGGATACGGACTCGATCCGGCGCAGGCGGTCTTCCAGCGTCTCCATGTATCGCTGCAATTCCCGGTAGGTCTTGTCTTCCGATTCCAAGGTGATCAATAAGGCGGAAGTATCGCCGAAATCATCATTCGCGATGACGGCGAGTACGCCCGAGGGCAGTTGCGACTTGAAGTTCTGCAAGCCGAGCTTGATCTTCGACCAGACCTCGTCTTTATTGTTCACGTCGTCGTTCAGCTCCACCATTACGTACACCATTCCATCCCTTGACATGGAGTACGTCTTTTTCTTCTTTACCTCCTTGAAGGTAAACAGGTATCTCTCCAAAGGCTTGGCCAACTGCTCCTCCACCTCTCCTGAAGTCGCCCCGGGGTAAACCCCCACTACCACGCCTTGGCGGATGGTGAACTCCGGAAACTCCTGTTTCGGCATGTCCACCAAACCCAAAATACCCAACCCGACCAGCACGGTAATCACCAGCAACGTGATCTGGTAATGACGCATGGTCCATTCGATCACTCCGTTTTTACGTTCTCTCATAACGCACGCACTCTCATGCCCTCACTGATTTTCTGGTAACCGCCTATCACGACGATATCCCCCTCGTTCAACCCTTCCAGAATAAACAAGCCTCGCTCCGTCAAGTCGCCCGTCCGTACGGGCGTAGCTTTCGCCTTTCCGTCTACGATCTTCCAGACGAAACGCCCCCCGTCGTTCGCTATCAGCACGGCGTTGTTCGGCAAGGTGATAGCCGGCACGGATTCCTCTCCCGACAGGCGTACATCGCAAACCATGCCGGGCAATAGAGCGCCGGACGGGTTCTCCAGCCGGATCTTCGCCTCGTACGTGTGGGAGATGGGGTTGGCCACGATACCTTTCTCCGTCACTTTCCCCTCAAAACATTGTCCGCCCAGAGCGGCTACCTTTATCATGGCGGCTTGATCGCCTAGCGTGGCGACCTCGTTCTCCGGGACGGCGATCTTCACGTTTACCGTCTCTATCCTTAACAAGGAGAAAACCGGTTGCCCGGGCTGCACGTTCTCTCCCGCCTCAACCATGCGCTTGCCGATAACGCCGCCGAACGGGGCATACAGGTTCCGGTCCTCAAGGTTTTTCCTCGAGATTCGCTCCATGGAACGGGCCTGTTCCAATTTGCTCTCCACCTCTACCCATTTCATATCCGGCAGGCTCTTATTCTCGTGCAAGGTTCTCATGCGGGCATAGGCGTCCTCCGCTTGTCGCAAGGAAGCTGCCGAGGCGTTATAGGCGTTTTCCAGCGTCGCCTTGTCTAACACCGCTAGTAGTTGGCCCTCACGGACCTTCTGCCCCTCGCCCACCAATACTCGCTCTACATTACCCATCACCTGAAAACTAATCGAGGAAGATACGACCTCCTCTACCGTTCCCACATAATTCCTTGTATCAGCCGGAACGGTCTTCGCTACCTTCACGATCTCCACCGGGATCTCTTTACTATCCCGTCCCTCTTTTTGACTGCCCGAACATCCGGACAGCACGAATACGACGGATAATAATCCTCCATAAACAATGCCTTTCATCCTTTTCATATCCTATGATTTATTATACCGCGAAGATGATGAGTTTATCCACTCCAAAGAAGTTCCGTTTTGCAACCAAATTGTCCCATTTGACACATTTCAATTGGATTATTCTATTATTTCACTAATTTTATCGCCCAAACAAGAATAAATTATGAACGTAACAGATCTACCTCAAGCTTGTATCTCTCTTATCGAGAACGTACCCGGCATAGACTTCATCGACGAGGATTTCGCCATATTCGATAACATCGACGATATTCCCTCGCTCGACCATCCGATGCGAATAGACGCCGTCGTATTCGCGCTTTGCACGAAAGGCTTCATGCGTATACGGATCAATATGGAGGAATATGTCGTAGGGGAAAACCATCTCGTATTGTCCCTGCCCGATCAGATCATCCAACACGTGGAACGTAGCGAGGACGTGGCCGGGATCTTCATCGTCATCTCCAAGAATTTCATGGAGGAGATCATTCCTCATATACAGAATACCTTGCCGGCGTTCTTCTACATCAAGGAGCATCCGGTCACTGAGTTGAATGCCGAGGAGATAGGTTGTATCAAGGAATATCATTCTTTTCTCTGGAAGAAAGTGAAAGCGAAAGGGCATCCTTACCGGAAAGAGATTGCCCAGAGCTTATTGTTGGCGGTATTCCACGAGGTTTACGGCATGTTTAAGAATCATATGCCGATCGAGGTGAAGAAGAGCCGGCAAGAGGAGTTGTTCGCGGCGTTCATACAAACGCTCGCCTTACATCATAAGCAGGAACGGTCGGTAGCTTTCTACGCCGGGAAATTATGTGTCACTCCCAAATATTTATCCCTTTTGGTAAAGAACGTCAGCAACCGTACGGCCGGGGAATGGATCGATAATTACGTTGTCTTGGAGGCGAAGGCGTTATTATCCTCCTCCACCCTTTCCATCCAAGAGATATCAGACCGGCTAAACTTCGCCAACCAATCCTTCTTCGGTAAATACTTCAAGCAACACGCCGGGATATCGCCTACGGAGTATCGGAAGAAATGGTAAAATGAGGGCGAGCAGTTCCCACCCCTATTCTAATTATCCTCCGATCAACGCGGTTATCCCACAGGAGGCGAATTGATCGATACACCTTTGCAGGACTGCTTCGGAAGGGGTGGATAGCGGAAGGTGCCCGGGATTGTAGAGGGTTCCTCGCTTATCGTGCTTACCTTTTCCGATGTCGTGGTACGGGAGGAGATTGACGACTTTCCGCTCCCATGGCAAGGAGGCTAGGAAGATGGCGGAACGGGATATATTTTCCTCGTCCGCATTGACTCCCTCGATCAACGGGATACGGATGAGGAAGTCTATGCCGGCCTCGGCGATCATCCGAAGATTGGAGAGGATACGCTCGTTCGGGACACCCGTGAAACGACAATGGCTACCGGAATCCATATGCTTTAAATCCACCAGAAAAAGATCCGTGCGCTCCATTACGCTACGGACGGTATCCGGCGAGGCGAACAAGGTCGTATCCACCGCACGATGGATTCCCAACGCTCCGCAACGATCCAGCAGGGCAACCAAGTCCGACGGATGCGACAACGGCTCTCCCCCGCAGAAGGTAACGCCTCCCTCGGAGCGATCCATAAAGACCGTCTCTTTCTCGATCTCACGCATGACCTCGTCGATAGAATACTCACGGCCGGACATCTCCATCGCCAAGGTGGGACAAACCTCGGCGCATCTACCGCATGTCCGGCACAGAGACCGATCCGTGACGATACCCGCCTCCGTCAAGGTCAACGCCCCGGTGGGGCATACATCCACGCAGGCCCCGCAACCTATGCACTTCTTTCTCGTATACAGCTTCTCCGCCCGGGGCGAGATGCCTTCCGGGTTATGGCACCATACGCAGGCAAGCGGGCATCCTTTCATGAAGATCGTGACACGGATGCCCGGCCCGTCGTTTATGGCGTATCGTTTGATATCGAATAACAGCATGGCTCAGAAAGTCT
>OLNQ01004128.1_pt1 | contig 11192 bp, 8 predicted proteins | sample 1672821 | NCBI WGS metagenome assembly OLNQ01 (sample SAMEA3136727, study PRJEB25190) | human gut metagenome | biome: human gut; feature: human-associated habitat; material: faeces | place: Austria | collected 2013
CGCCGTGGCGATGAAACGATCGTACAGCTCGTCCCTGACCAAATTGATCGTGCAGCCGCCGAAACCGCCGCCCATGATACGCGCCCCGGTCACACCGCACTCCCCGGCGAGCGTCGCCAGAAAATCCAGCTCCTCGCACGACACCTCGTAATCCTTCGACATGCCCCAGTGCGTCTCGTACATGCGCGCGCCGACCGTCTCGTAGTCGCCCTTCTCCAAAGCCTCGCAGACGTCGAGCACCCGTTTCTCCTCGCCGATGACATAACGGGCCCGTTTGTAGTCCTCCTCCGAGATCCGGTCCCTGACGGCATCGAGCTGCTCCATCGTAGCTCCGCGCAGGAACTCCTGCCCGAGCACCTTCGCCACACGCTCGCACGAGGCGCGGCGGTCGTTGTAGGGCGAACCCACCAGCTCGTGCTTCACGCGCGAATCGACGAGCACCAGCCGGTAGCCCTTCGGATCGAACGGGAAGTAGGCGTACTCCAGCGAGCGGCAGTCCAGCCGGATCAGGTTGCCCTTCTTGCCGAACACCGAGGCGAACTGGTCCATGATGCCGCAGTTCACGCCGCAGTAGTTGTGCTCGGTGGCCTGGCCGATCTTCGCCAGCTCGAACTTGTCGATGCCGCAGCCGCAGAGGTCGTTCAGCGCGAAGGCGTAGGTCGATTCCAGCGCCGCCGACGAGGACATGCCCGCTCCCAGCGGCACGTCGCCCGCGAAAACCGTGTCGAAACCGCCGATCGTCCCGCCGCGCTTGCGGATCTCGCGGCAGACGCCGAAAATATACCGCGCCCAGCTCTCGGCAGGCTTGTCCGCCTCCTCGAGGCCGAACTCCGACGATTCGCCCAGATCGAACGCATAGGCGCGCACACGATCCGTACCGTTGAGCCGGATGGCCGCCACGATGCCCTTGTCCACGGCTCCGGGGAAGACGAAACCTCCGTTGTAGTCGGTGTGTTCGCCGATCAGGTTGATACGCCCCGGCGAGGCGAACAGCACGGCGCCCGCACCGTAAAGCTCTTCGAATTTCTTGCTGACTTTCTCTTTCATCTCTTTCATAGCAGGTTTGTAGGTTATGGATCGCAACCGATCATACGAAGATAGGAAAAAATCCGGGCTTTTCCGAATTTTTCCTCCAAAAACGGCATCGTTCCGGTTCAAAACCGCGAAACGTGCGGAAAGACCGCCCGCAAGTACGGCAATTCACCGACAACCGATTGCCGGTCCGGGATTTTTCCCTATCTTTGCGACAGTTTCGTTTCACAAGCGTACAACCCGAAAACCGAACGATATGATCCGAAAGATTCTGCTCTCCGTCGCCCTGCTGTCGGCCGGAGGAACCCTGCACGCACAACCCAAAGTAATCGCCCACCGCGGCTACTGGACCGCTCCCGGATCGGCCCAGAACTCCCTCGCCTCGTTCGCCAAGGCCGACTCGATCGGCGTTTACGGCTCGGAAATGGACGTCTGGCTGACGGGAGACGACAAACTGGTGGTCAATCACGACCAGGTTTACAAGGGAACCGACATAGACATGGCACGCGCCCGGGCCCGGGACATCACGCGGATCGTGCTGCCCAACGGCGAGAACCTGCCCACGCTCGACGAGTACCTCGAGACGGTGGCGGCCCGTCCCGCCACCCGGCTCGTCCTGGAGACGAAGACGCTCGTCCCCTACCGCCGGGAGGATATCGCGGTGGAAAAGATCGTCCGCGCGCTGGAAAGACACGGCCTTACGGAGCGGACGGACTTCATCTCCTTCTCGCTGAACGCCTGTCTGGAGTACCGGAAGCGGCTGCCCGAAGCCAATGTTTACTACCTGGCCGGCGATCTCTCGCCCGAAAGCCTCCGCCGCGTGGCCCTGACGGGTCTCGACTACTCGGCGGGCGTGCTGCGCCAGCACCCCGAATGGATCGAGCAGGCCCACCGGGCGGGACTCGAAGTCAATGTCTGGACGGTGAATTCGGAGGAGGAGATGCGCTATTTCATCGCGCAGGGCGTGGACTACATCACCACCGACTATCCCGAACGCCTGCAAGCCCTGCTGAGGGAGTAGGATTCCCGGAATGACGACACGGAACGGGCGGCAGAGCTTCTGCCGCCCGTTCCGCATTCCCGCCCGCCCGGAGGTGCGTATCCCCGCGAGCGGAACCGCGACGTCCCGCGCCGGGACCTCAGACCTCCACCACCGTCACCTCGATCCCCCGCTCGCGCAGCCGGTCGAGGTAGAGCGGCTGCACCCGGTTGTCGGTGATGATCCGGTCCACGGACTCCAGGTCGCAGATCTTGCTGAAGCCCCGGCGGCCGAACTTCGAACTGTCGGCCAGCACCACCACCTTCTGCGCCGCGTCGATCATCGCCCGGTTGAGCGAAGCCTCGAGCATGTTGGTCGTCGTCAGTCCGAAATCGGGGTCGATGCCGTCCACGCCGATGAAGAGCTTGCTGCAGTTGAAGCTGCGCAGCATCTGTTCGGCGAAGGGTCCCACGACCGAAACCGAGCTGCTACGGGTGATGCCGCCCAGTTGGATGACGTCCACGTCGGGATCCTGCGAAAGGATCTGCGTCACGGGAACCGACGCCGTGATGACCGTCAGCCGTCCCTGGGGCTTGATCTCACGGGCCAGAAAGGCCATCGTCGTTCCCGACGCGATGATGATCGAGTCGTCCTGCGCGAGGAGCGCCGCGGCCGCGGCCCCGAGCGCCTGCTTCTCCGCCACGTTCTTCTTCTCTTTCTCGTTCACGTGCCGGTCGCTGATATAGGGACTGATCAGGATGGCGCTTCCGTGCGTCCGGTAGAGTTTCTTCTGCTGCTCGAGGAAGGAAAGGTCCTTGCGGATGGTCACCTCCGAAACCCGGAAACGCTCGGAAAGCTGCGTGACCGAGATCGAACCGTATTGCTGCAACAGGGCGAGTATCCTGCCGTGCCGTTCCGGCAGGCTCAAATTGTTTTCTTCACCTGATTTGTTCATATTCCGATAACCCGTTTTGTTGTTTATAGAATGCAATATACGAAAAATAATCCGGAATCGGCAGATTTTTTCGGAATAAAAATCCGCTTCAAGACGATCCGCAACCGAATTCGCAATAATTCAAAATATATTCGATTTCATTTTGAAATACAACAAAACATTCATACCTTTGCACCGAAACAAAATCGAATCACTTCAGACTGACGTATGGAAAGAGCTTCGCAAATCGGAAAATTCTCCGACAGAGACAAGATATGGGACATGGTCATCGTAGGCGGCGGCGCGACGGGACTGGGCGTGGCGGTGGACGCCGCGACACGCGGCCTGAGCGTCGCGTGCCTCGAAAAGAGCGACTTCGCCAAGTGCACTTCGAGCCGTTCGACCAAACTCGTGCACGGCGGCGTGCGCTACCTCCAGAAGGGCGACGTGCTGCTCGTGCTCGAGGCGTTGCGCGAGCGCGGCCGCATGAAGGCCAACGCACCGCATCTGGTCAAGGACCAGGCATTCGTCATCTCGAATTACAGCCATTGGGACAACGTGCTCTATTTCTGCGGGCTCGCGTTCTACGATCTGCTTTCGTTCGGTTTCGGTTACGGACGTTCGAAATTCATCTCGGCGAAGAAGGTGCGGAAATACCTTCCCACGTCGGTGGAGAAGGGGCTGAAGGGCGGCGTGGTCTACCACGACGGGCAGTTCGACGACTCGCGCATGGCCGTAAACCTCGCACAAACCTGCGTCGAACATGGCGGCACGGTCCTCAACCAGGCCACCGTGACGGGGATTCTGCACGATGACGCAGGCCGCGTGGCGGGTGTCCGCTTCACCGACAACCTCACGGGCGAGAGCCGCGAGGTGAAGGCCCGCAGCGTGGTGAATGCCGCCGGGTGCTTCGTGGACGACATAATGCACATGGACTGCCCCGACCACAGCCCGATGGTGACGCCGAGCCAGGGCGTGCACCTCGTGCTGGACCGGAAATTCCTCCGGAGCGATTACGCCATCATGGTCCCCAAGACCTCCGACGGGCGCGTGCTGTTCGCCGTGCCGTGGCACGACAAGGTCGTCGTCGGCACGACCGACATCGTCCGCCCGAAAGCCGAGGAGGAGCCCCGGCCGCTCCGGGAGGAGATCGACTTCATCCTCTCCACGGCGGGACTCTACATGAACCCCGCCCCGACCTACCGCGACATACTCTCCGTCTTCGCGGGCCAGCGGCCGCTGGCAGCACCCAAAAAGGAGGGCAAGAGCACCAAGGAGTTGTCGCGCAGCCACAAGGTCATCGTATCGGACAACGGGCTGGTGACGATCACCGGCGGCAAGTGGACCTCCTACCGCCTGATGGCCGAGGACACGGTGGACAAGGCCATCGAAGTAGCGGGACTTCCCCGGCGCAAGTGCGTGACCAAGAAATTCCACATCCACGGCTACCGCAAGAATCCCAACCTCGCCGACCATATGTACGTTTACGGTTCGGACGAGCCGAAGATCCTGAATCTGATCAAGGAAAACCCGGCGCTGGGCGAAAAGCTCTCTCCGAAGTTCGGCTACACGCTTGCCGAGGTGGTTTGGGCCGTGCGCGAGGAGATGGCCCTCACGGTCGAGGACGTGCTGGCGCGCCGCGTGCGGCTGCTGTTCGTGGACGCCCGCGAAGCGACGGCCGCCGCCCCGAAGGTGGCGGAGACGATGGCCCGCGAGCTGGGCCGCGACCGGGCGTGGATCGACCGCCAGGTGGCGGACTTCACCGCGCTGGCCCAAAACTATATCTTCGAAGAATAACGGCGCCGGAACCGGACGCCGCCCCGCCGCCTGCCGGATCGCATAGGCCCTCAGCTCCCGGCTGAGGGCCTTTTCGCGTCCCCCGACCAACCGGTCCACAAGAGCGTGGAACCGCGGCGAATGGTCGTGATGCACCGTATGGCAGAGCTCGTGCACGATCACATAGTCGCGCAGGTGTTCGGGCAGGGTCATAAGGAACAGGCTGAGCGATATGTGGTTCCGCCCCGAACAACTTCCCCACTTCGTCCGCGAGGCGCGGATCGAGAGCTTCGCATACCGCAGTCCCGTCTCGGCGGCGATCCGCCCGATGCGGACCGGAAGATCGGCCTTCGCGGCGCGGCGCAGCATCTCGACACGGACCTTCTCCTCCGCCGGGGGCAACTGAGGAGGCAAAGCGGCCCTGCGGTGCGAAAGCCGTTCGCGGGCCGCTTCGACCCACGGGATCTTCTCCTCGAGGAACGCCAGCGCCCGCATCTCCGACACGCCGCGGGGATAGACGAGCCGCACGTCTCCCGAAGCACGTACGCGGATCGAGACGCGCCGGGCGCGCGGCGACCGCACGCACTCGATTTCGCCCAGCACCGGATGGGTCATCGCAGCATGACGGCCCGCAGTTGCGCACCGGCGATCCGCCAGCCGAGCGAATCGGTGCGTTCCAGCGAAAGGTCGCTGAAAATGATCCTACACCGCGCATCGCGGTAATCCATCAGCGGCTCGATGTGCTCCCGGCTGTCGCGCAGCTCCTCGCACGAGGCGACGCCGACCCGCGCGAGCTGGCGCGCGAGCAGCTCCGCCCCGGCGATCCGGATCCGTTCGCCGCCGACATCCACCCGCAGCGTGTCGTTCCCGAACTCGGCCCAGGAGGAGTAGCAGGGCAGCCAGAGACGCGAATAGCCGTCGCCGAGCGCGTACTCCGCGTCGTCCGGAAGGTAAAAGAAGCGCGTCGCGCCGCCGTCGGTGCCGGCCGCCGGCACACGATCCGTCCATCCCCGCACGTAATCGGCGAAGTCCGAGGGAAAAAGTTCGGCATACCGCTCCGTCGAGCTCAGACCGAACGCCGCAAGGCGAAGCGTATCCCGCAAATACAGATAAGCAAGCGCCTCGTACAACTCCCGGTAGCGCGCACCGCGCACCGTGTCGGCCAGCGGAACGGGCGTCAGCACGAGACGTCCCGCAGAGTCGAGCCGGTCGAGCGACCGGGCGATACGTTCGGCGCGTGCCTGCTGCGAGCGGACGGCGACCCGTCCGGGCTCCAGCGCAGGGACGTAGGCGACGGCCGCGAAGAGGAGCATGGCGAAAAGCACGACCCAGAGGTAGCGTCCCGTGCGACGCGAAAGGAAAATCGCGAGGCAGAAGGTCATCACGGCGCCGCAAACCACGAGATAGACGCGCGGTTCCGTCAGACCGTATTCGCCCACACGGCGCAGCGTCCCGATCCAGAACAACACCGCCGCGGGCAGGGCGAAGAGGCTCAGCCGGTCGTAGAACCAGCTGTAAATCCGCCGCCCGAGCAACTCCTGCAAAGCCTTGACGGCCAGCGCCACCGACGTGAATCCGAAGACCAGATAGGCCACTCCGCCCTCGGGCAGCGACCACGTGACGAGAATTTTGAACGCATAAAGGTAGAGGATCGCCGCATAGATCAGCACCGCCGGCGAGACGATCCAGTCGAGCAGCACTTCGAGAATGCGCGTTCCGTGTACCTCGGAGCGCTCCCAGCGGTCGAGCATCATCATGAAGAGCAGCGGCACGACGAACGTCGAGGTCACGATCCACGTGTCCACCGCCGCATGCTCGACCCATGCGGCGCCGCCGAATCCGAAGATATAGGCCGCCGACCAGAGAATCGCCTGGAAAAGGCCGAGCGCGACGTAGGCGAAAAGCAGCGCCAGCAGCGCGGCGCGCAGCAGAATCACCGTGTCGAAGACGAAACGGCGGTTCGCCACGGCCCGGCGGCAGGCCAGCAGCGCCAGCGGGGTGAGCAACCCGACGGTGATCGCCCCGCGCGCCGACTCCAGCCACGCGCCGAATCCCGGCCACAGGGCCAGCGGCACGAGCGGCGCCCACGCCACCCAGTAGAGCCTCCGCCAAGGCGTCCGTCCGGTCAGCAGATTGACCGCGAGCAGCAGAACGGCTCCCCACCCCACGGCCGCGAGCCGCACGTCCAGCTCCCAATCGCATTCGTAGCAGAGTACGAGTGCCGCGGAAAGTCCCGCCGCAAGCAACAGTTCGACGGGATGACGCCGCAGCACGCCGTGCGCCCCCGTCCGGAACGACGTCCATAAAGATTTGAAATCGAATACCATACCCAGGTCATTTGAGATTAACGATCGTCCCCGCTTTCCCGCACCGCCCGGCTCCGCGGCCCCGGCGTCACTCCCCGATCCGCTGGCGCACCGCCTCGAAGAGCATCACCGCGGCGGCGGCCGAGACGTTCAGCGACTCGATTCGCCCGATCATCGGAATGGCCAGTTGCTCGTCGCAGAGCTTGAGCACCTCGCGCGATACGCCCGTGTCCTCGGCCCCCATGACGATCGCCGTCGGGCGGCGGAAATCGGCGTCGTATAGCAGCTTGCGGCTCTTCTCCGTGGCCGCTGCGACCTGGAAACCCTCCGTCTGCAACTGCCGGAGCGTGTTGCGGACCGACCCCACGCGGCAGACGGGAATCGTCGTCAGCGCCCCGGCCGACGAACGGATCGCCTCGGCATTCACCGGGGCGGAGTTCTTGAGCGGCACGATGAGTCCGTGCGCCCCGGCGCACTCGGCCGAACGGGCGATGGCTCCGAAGTTGCGCACGTCGGTCACGCCGTCGAAGACCACCACCAGCGGCGTCTCGTCCTCCGGAACCCGTTCGAGGATGTCGGCCAGCTCCACATAGGCGATGGCCGCCGTCTGCGCAACGACCCCCTGGTGGTTGCCGCGCGTCAGGCGGTTGAGTTTCTCGACCGGAACCTCCTGCCAGCGCAGGCGATGGCGCATGCAGAGGTCCTTCAGCTCCTGCATCAACGGTCCCTCGGCCCCCTTGCGGATATAGAGTTTTTCGATCTGCCGCCCGGCCTCGACGGCCTCGGCCACGGGACGAATCCCGAATATGAGGTTATTATCCATAATTGTCCTGTGGTTTTATCGCTTCCGCCGCCGTTTGCCGAATCACTCGCCCTCGGTGATCTCCAGTTCGTAGGAGGCCTTCTCCCACTCGTGCATCTGTCGGTCGTAACGGGTTTTCAGTTCGTTGTAAGCCTTGTAGTCGGCCTCGTCGTAGGCCGTCGCGGCGGCGAACCGCGCGTCGTACTCCGCGATCCGCTTCTCGATGTCGGCCAGTTCCGCCTCGATGGTCTCCACGTTCCGGCGCAGTTTGCGGAGCAGCTTCTCCTGCTCCTTGCGCTGTTCGTAGGAGGCCTTGCCGGCGGAAACCGCCTTCGCGGGCTCCTCCGCAGCGGAGGATTTCACCGGGCCGGATTTCGCGGCGGCCTTCGTCCCGGCCGCACCCCGTCCCGCAGCGCTTCCCGCTCCGGAATCGTTCCCTGCGGCGCCCTTCGCGGCAGCGCCTTTCGGCGACGGGTCGCGCCGCTCGATCTCCCGCAGCGACTCGATCTTGCGCTTTTCGAGGAAGTAGTAGATGCCGCCGAGGTACTCCTTCACCCCGCCGTCGCGGAACTCATAGACCTTCTCCACCATACCGTCGAGAAATTCGCGGTCGTGCGACACGACGACCACCGTGCCGTCGTATTTCATGATGGCGTTCTTGAGGATGTCCTTCGAGCGCATGTCCATGTGGTTCGTCGGCTCGTCCAGCACCAGCAGGTTGCGCGGTTCGAGCATCATGCGGGCCATCGCCAGCCGCGCCCGCTCGCCGCCCGAGAGGACCTTCACCTTCTTGTCGATGTCCTCGCCGCGGAAAAGGAACGCCCCGAGGATGTCGCGCAGCCGTGTGCGGATGTCGCCCACGGCCACGCGGTCCAGCGTGTCGTACACCGTGAACTCGCCGTCCATCAGATCGTCCTGGTTCTGCGCATAGTAGCCGATATTGACATTGGCCCCGAGGCGGACCGACCCTTCGGTGGGCGTCAGTTGCCCCACGAGCATCCGCGCCAGCGTGGTCTTGCCCTCGCCGTTGCGGCCCACCAGCGCGATCCGGTCGCCCTTTCCGATCGTGAAGTTCGCGCCGCTGAAAACATGCTTTTCGCCGAACGACATGCCCGCATCGCGGATCTCGGCGACGATCTGCCCCGACCGGGGCGCCGGCGGGAACTTGATGTTGAGCGTGGCGAGGTCCTCCTCCTCGACCTCCAGCCGTTCGAGGCGTTCGAGCTGCTTGATGCGCGACTGCACCTGGTTCGACTTCGTGGGCTTGTAGCGGAACTTCTCGATGAACTCCTCGGTCTTCTCGATCATCCGCTGCTGGTTCTCGTAGGCGGCCAACTGCTGCGCACGGCGTTCGGCGCGCAGTACGACGTACTTGGAATAGGAGACCTTGTAGTCGTAAATCTTCCCGAGCGACAGCTCCACCGTGCGGTTGGTCACGTTGTCCAGAAACGCCCGGTCGTGCGAAATGAGCAGCACGGCGCCGTTGTAGCCGCGCAGGTACTCCTCGAGCCACTGGATCGACTCGATGTCGAGGTGGTTCGTGGGCTCGTCGAGCAGGAAGATCGAAGGCCGGCGCAGCAGCAGCTTCGCCAGCTCGATACGCATGCGCCAGCCCCCCGAGAACTCGCTCGTGGCGCGGCCGAAATCCGAACGCTTGAATCCCAGGCCGAGCAGCGTCTTCTCGATGTCGGCGTCGCGCGTCTCGCCGCCGAGGATGTGATAATGGTCCTGGGCGTCGTTGAGCCGGTGCAGCAACTGCTCGTAGGCGGCGCTTTCGTAGTCGGTGCGCTCGGCGATCTCGCGTGTCAGCGCGTCGATCTCCGCCTCGAGCCGCAGCACCTCTCCGAAGGCTTTGGCCGTCTCCTCGACGAGCGTCGTGGTGTCGGCCACGCGCATCGTCTGCGGCAGGTAACCGATCGTGCAGTCGCCGTTGAGCGTCACGGCTCCCGAGGTGGGCTGCTGCTCGCCCGTGATGATACGCAGCAGCGTCGTCTTGCCCGCGCCGTTCTTCCCCACCAGGCCGATGCGGTCCTTGGGGTTTATCAGGAACGAAATATTGTCGAAGAGGGTCCAGCCCCCGTAGCTCACCGTGAGATTGTCGAGAGAAATCATAAATTCGTGAAACTCGTATGCCACAATCCGGAGGGCCCGTGCGGCGAATCCGCTATCCGTCCCGGCATCTCCTCCAAACCTCTTTCCGGCACGCCGCCGTCGTACAGGCCGCCGAAATTCAGCGCAAAGGTAGCGATTTAATCCGATATATCGTATCTTTGCCTCCCGAAACGAACTCCTGTCATGGAAAACCCGGAACGATACCTGCGCTTCGTACGCGAAGCGGAACGCCTGAAAGACACCCTGCGCTCGGCGCATACCTCGCAGGGACGGCACGAAAGCACGGCCGAACACTCGTGGCGGCTGGCGCTGCTGGCCCTCGCGCTGGCCGGCGAAAGACCCGGGCTGGATTCGGAGCGCGTGCTGGGCATGTGTCTGATTCACGACCTGGGAGAGGCTTACGAGGGGGATATTCCGGCCGTCGAGCAGACCGATCCCGCCGCCAAGGCCGCGACGGAGCGTTCGGCGGTCGATCGGCTCACGGCGTTGCTGCCCGAAGCCGCCGCACGGCGCATCCGTTCGCTTTGGGAGGAGTATGAGGAGTGCCGCACGCCCGAAGCCCGCTGGGTCAAGGCGCTCGACAAGGCCGAAACGATTCTCCAGCACAACCAGGGCGCCAATCCCGAGGGGTTCGACTACGCCTTCAACCTCGGCTACGGCGCCGCGTGGTTCGGCGGGGATGCGCTGCTGAGCGAACTGCGCCGCCTGCTCGACGAAGAGACCGCACGGCACATTCCTCCCGCCCGCTGATCCCGGTCAGACCGCGAGAATCCGCGCGATCTCCGCCTCGGGGTCTTCGGCCCCGAACACGGCGCTGCCGGCCACCAGCGCATCGGCCCCCGCATCGAAAACCTCGCGGGCGTTGCGTGCCGAGATGCCGCCGTCCACTTCGACGATCGTCCCGAGCCCCTGTTCGCGGATCATCGCCCGCAGCGCCCGGATCTTGTCGAGCGATCCGGGGATGAATGACTGCCCGCCGAAACCCGGCTCGACGCTCATCACCAGCACCAGGTCCACCAGCGGCAGCACCTCGCGCAGCGCCTCCACCGGCGTCGCCGGCTTGACCGACACGCCCGCTTTGGCTCCGGCCCGGCGGATCAGCGCGACGCACCCCGCGGGGTCGTCCGTCGCTTCGAGGTGGAAGGTCACCAGATCGGCCCCCGCCTCGGCGAAGCGCGCGACGTATTTTTCCGGGCTGACGAGTCTGTTGATGTCGGCAAGGTAGGCGTTTAGCCTGCCGCTTGTAAGAAG
>OLNQ01004130.1_pt1 | contig 11190 bp, 9 predicted proteins | sample 1672821 | NCBI WGS metagenome assembly OLNQ01 (sample SAMEA3136727, study PRJEB25190) | human gut metagenome | biome: human gut; feature: human-associated habitat; material: faeces | place: Austria | collected 2013
AGGAAAAGGCAGAATAAAGCCGTGAATATAGGAATTAATGGAATCCGGTTGGCAAGCTTGAATTCTTCCCTCCATATTTTAGACAGCAAGATCACCTTGCTGGAGATACTATAGCAAACTAATCCAAGGCCGATCATGATATATCCGGTTGAGGCATTAGCCGGGTCGCTATCTCCTAATACGAAGAGGCCCCATATCAGACTGATAGATCCCATCAGGATGACAAAACGGTGCCATAGCCTTTTTTCCAATCGGGAATATGTGTTTCTTATTTGTCGGGCGATCGTGGCGACTAAAGCGATTAAGCTGCTGCAAATACATGCTAGTCCGGCCATCACATGCCCGGCGACAAAGTATTGGGAATGCTCGTCGCTATGCGCTAGCAACCGGTAAGCCCAAATCCATGCGACTATGGATATAAATGATGCTACAAGGATCAAGAATACCCCCTGCCAAAAGTTGAACGCTTTGTCTGGTATTCTGGGATCGTCGCTTTTGGCGTTCATTTGTATTAAGGTGAATCGGGTAGAGGCGGTAGCCGTTGTTGCTACGCATGCGGTTATAAGGCCCACCCCGCAAATGACATGGCCCGCGACAAAGTCTGCTGGCGCCGGTGAGGACATGAGTAAGATAAAGCCCGCCAGAAAAGTGATGGTTGCCGAGAGATATCCAAGGATAGGCAAGGCGAATCTGGCTACATTATTATATGTATGGATAATTTGACGAATAATGGTCGCTGCCGTAGCGAACAAGGCTATACAAATAAAGCCAAGAGAGAATACGACAGGTCCGGCGACGAATCTGCTGGAGTCCACTCCATAGTTAAAGACAAAAAATCCATAACCGAAACAAAAGAGGGCCATTAGCAATGGAATCGCCCTGAATAAGACACTAATCCCGTAATTCATAACTTGTTTTTTATTTAGATTTTTCTTCAAACAGAGATGCGATCCTTTTTGTTCAAGAAGATTTTTAGAGGTTATACGATGTTTTTGCGTGTTATTTCATCATTTTTGTTTTTCTTTGCGGAAAATATCAGAGAAGTGAATCTTATTATAGAACAAGGTAACACGTCATCAAAGGTCGCTGTGTATAAAAATGGGCATATAGAGGCTTCTTTTGTATACAAGCAATTCGGTGTATCTGTGGTCGCTGCTCTTTTTGAGAAGTACGCTTTTACGCAAGGCATTTTATCGACGGTGATAGATACGGACGATGAGTTGATCGTTTATCTAAAAAATAAGCTTCAGCGTTTTGTCTTTCTGGATGAACATGTAGCTTTACCGATCAAGGTGGAATATGGGACGCCGAAAACGCTAGGCAAGGACCGTTTGGCCGCTGTCGTGGGGGCAAATTATTTGCGGCCGGGAAAAAACTTGCTGGTTATCGATGCCGGTACCGCTATCACGTATGAGGTGATAGAAGCGCCGGGTATCTTTCTGGGAGGGAATATCTCTCCGGGGATGACAACCCGTTTTCGAGCGTTGAACCATTTTACGAAGAAACTGCCTTTGGTAACGGAAGAGGATGATATACCGCTTATCGGGAGAAGTACGGAAACGGCTATCCAAGCGGGTGTGGTGAATGGGATTGTTTACGAGATGGACGGATATATTGACGAGCTGAAAGTAAAATATCCGGATCTTTTGGTTTTTTTAACAGGCGGTCATTCGTTTTATTTTGAAAGACGGCTAAAAAACTCCATCTTTGCAGACATTAATTTAGTGTTGACAGGATTAAACAGAATCTTAGAGTATAATGTTGAAAATTAATAAGGTAGTAATAATAAGTTTTCTTATCTTTACACAATTGCCATTGTGGGCTCAAAATAACACGAACTCGCCTTATACGCGATTTGGATATGGAGAGTTGGCGGATCGATCTTTTGGTGCCGGAAGGGCGATGGGTGGAGTCGGTTATGGATTAAGGTCCTCTAAACAGATAAATCCATTAAATCCAGCATCTTATAGTTGTATGGATTCGTTGACATTCCTTTTTGATTTTGGTGCGTCCGGTCAGGTGTCTTGGTTCTATGACGGTACGAATAAGCAACGACAGATGAATGGAAACGTGGAGTATATCGCTATGCAATTTCCGATCACCCGGCGTTTAGCGATGAGTATTGGTTTATTACCTTATTCATATGTAGGATATGATTTCGGCGAGAGCCGTACTGAGGGCGGTTTAAGTTGGGGAGAAAGCTTTAGTGGCGAAGGTGGCTTAAGCGATGCCTATTTAGGGCTCTCCTATGATATTTGGAAGAAGCGTCTTTCCATTGGTTTGAATGCCGGATTTTTATTTGGAAATATAACACATTCCCGCAACTTGATTTTCCCGAGTTCGACAGGGGCGGACGATGTGTATAGAAACCAACGTTATGAGATTCGTGATTTAAAGTTAGATTTTGGTATTCAATATACGCATCCTTTGAGCAAGACGGAGCATGTCACGGTAGGTTTCGTTTATTCTCCTGGGAAAAAGCTGAATACGACTGTGTATGATACTCAACTTGTCGGTTCTTCGGCTACATCCGGATATACAAGGAACGATACAATTAAGAATTATCGGTTTGATATGCCAAACTCTTATGGAGCGGGTATCTCTTATGTGAAGGAGAACCGGTTGACGTTAGCTGCGGACTTCTTATATGAGGACTGGGCGAACGCTTATTTTGATAACGAGAAAGGTCAATTCAAGAATCGTACACGTGTAGCGGCTGGTGCCGAATTTATTCCTCGTTATGATAATCGTAATTATCTGGGACGTATCAGATACCGTGCCGGTTTTCATTATAGCAATTCGTACTTAAGAGTCAGTCGCTCCGAGGAGAATGGTTATAAAGGACATGGTTATAATGAATATGGGGCGAGTATCGGTTTTGGGCTTCCATTGATCGATAACCGTTCATTAGTGAACCTGTCATTTGAATACGTGAAGATCCGTCCGGAATTACGTACAATGATTGATGAGCAGTATTTCCGGTTTACGGTGAACTATACATTTAACGAATTATGGTTTTTTAAACGAAAAGTGGATTAAACCGGGAATGGCCGAAAGGGTCTAATGAGTATGATACTTTTTTGAAGGAATATAAATTTATAGCTAACTTTAATAGAAAGAGATATGAAGATCAAAGTTTTATTACTAGCGCTTGGATGTACTATGGGTACATTGGGTGCTTATGCGCAGAAAGGAGTAGATAATGGTACACAGTTCGGTTCCGGTGAGGATAGCGTGCGTTGTATTACCAATATCAGCTTGTTCGTTCCTTACGCGAAAGCCGGAAACTTCAAAGATGCCTATGATTTCTGGAAGATCGTGTACGATGAGTGTCCTGCCGCTACAAAAGATATCTATTTGTACGGTGTGAAAATTATGGGCTGGAAGATCGCCCAAGAGAAAGATCCCGCTAAGAAGAATGCTCTTATTGATGATTTGATGGGGGTTTACGACAAGCGTGTGAAATATTTTGGAAATGATCGCCGGTATGGAAAAGACTGGATCGTTGCTCGAAAAGTGCAAGATTATTTAGCGCAAACAGGCGATAATGCCGACTATAATCAGGCCTATACTTGGTTGAAGGAGATCGTTGATGAGAAAGGTGCTGATACGGAGGCTCTAGGTCTCTCCTTGTTTAGTTTCTCTTCTATGAAGAAAATGCTTAACGATCCGAACTTCAAAGAGCAGTATATTCAAGATTATTTGAAGGTTTCTGCTGGCTTGGATGCTCAGTTAAAAGCTGCGCAGGCTGCAAACAATCAAAAAGAAGTGAATGCCTTGACCGCATATAAGAGTGGTGTTGATAATGCCTTTGCAAATAGTGGTGCTGCCGATTGCGAGACTTTGCAGAATTTGTATGCTGCTAAGATCGAGGAGAATAAGGATAACTTACCTTATTTGAAAGAGACTATATCTTTGTTGAGAAGAACAGGTTGCCAAGAAATCGAGGCTTACTTTTTGGCATCAGACTATGCTTATCGTCAAGAACCTAGTGCCGAGGCAGCTGTTGGGCTAGGAAAGAAAGCCGTTAAGATAAAGGATTATGATACGGCTATTAAATACTTTGATGAGGCCGCGAATTTAGAAACGGACGCGACTTCAAAAGCTGATGATTATTATATGATCGCATTGTTGTTGTTTGAGCAAAATGCTTATTCGAAGGCTAGACAATATTGCCAGAAAGCTTTGGAGGTAAATCCAAACTATGGTAATGCTTATTTATTGATCGGCAAGATGTATGCCGCTACTTCTAAATCTGTCTTCCCGAATGATGGAGTGTTGGCAAGAGCTGCTTATAATGCCGCTATCGATAAATTTGAGAAAGCGAAACAGGTAGATCCGAGTGTTGCTGAAGAGGCTAATACTTTGATATCATCTTATCGTGCTCACCTTCCTTCTACGGAGGAGATCTTCATGCACCCGGATTTGGAGAAGGGCAAACCTTTCACTGTCGGTGGTTGGATCGGAGAGCGTACAACGATTCGGTAATTATGATAGGAAATCGTTTTCATTGTAAAACGGAAAATATGGGCATAACAACTACCTTCGTGGTGGTTGTTATGCTTCTTTTGTTTTCTGCCTCTTGCAGTAAGGAACATAAGGAGGTGGTTGATGTTGAGTTTGATCCGGACAAGACTTATACGATGAAGGCTACGGATGTGTCATCCTTGATCTCCGATTCTGGTATCACGAGATATCGCTTGAAAGCGAAAGAGTGGCAGATTTACGGGAAGGCGGCGGAACCCCATTGGTATTTCCCCGAGGGGATCTACGTGGAGAAGTTCGATACCTTATTCCAGACAGAAGCGAGTATTAAGGCGGATACAGCCTATTATTATGATAAAAAAGGGCTTTGGGAGCTGATCGGTAATGTAGAGGTGGAAAGTCTGCAAGGGGAGCATTTTGAGACTTCCCAATTGTTCTGGGACCAGAAGCAGGAGAAGGTTTATTCTGATAAGTTTATGCGTATCGAGCAAGAAGATAAGATCATAACAGGCATAGGCTTTGAGTCGAACCAAGATATGACTCAGTATAAGATATTTAACTCACAAGGTATTTTCCCGGTGAGCGATGCTCCGGCCGATACGACACGGACAGTTCAGGGGGATAGTGCCCGGGGAGATGTGTCACAAATAGATTCAATAAAAAGTAATTAAGGTGGGGACGCTGACTTATATTTTAATTTCCCTCGCATTTTCCGCATTCTTTTCCGGGATGGAGATCGCTTTTATCTCCTCCAATAAGCTTCGTTTCGAGCTGGATAAGAAGGAACGTAGTCTATCCAGTAAGATACTGGGTATTTTCTATCGTAATCCAAATTTGTTTATCTCTACCATGTTGGTAGGAAATAATATTGCGTTGGTCGTTTATGGTCTTCAGATGGCAATCGTATTGGAGCCGTTTATAGCCAAGGTGGTTGCGAATGAGGCATTGATCGTTTTTATCCAATCCGTGATATCTACGATCTTGATCTTGTTTGCCGGGGAGTTTATTCCCAAGACCATATTTAAGTTGAATCCTAATTTATCACTCAATATATTTGCGATACCATTATTTATTATATATATCATCCTGTATCCGGTCTCCAAGTTCTCTTCCCTGCTATCTTTTTTGATTTTGAAGTTAGGGGGCGTGAAGAACTTGAAAAGTTCACCTCAGGCATTAGGCAAGGTAGACTTGGATTATTTTATACAGCAAAGTCTGGAAGATGCACCTCAAAATTCGGATATGGATACGGAGGTTAAGATTTTCCAGAATGCCTTAGACTTCTCGAATGTCCGTTTGAGGGATTGTATCGTGCCCCGGACGGAGATCGTAGCCTGTGATACGTCGGCTACGATGGAGGAATTGCGTTCTAAGTTTATCGAGACAGGACTTTCGAAAATATTGGTGTATAACGAGAATATTGACAACATTATCGGATATATCCATTCTTCCGAGCTTTTCAAGAATCCGGAGGATTGGACCCAGCATATCCGTAGCGTATCGATCGTTCCGGAGACGATGGCAGCGAATAAACTGATGAAACTGCTGATGCAAGAGAAGAAGAGCTTGGCTGTTGTCGTGGATGAGTTTGGCGGTACGTCGGGTATCGTGACACTTGAGGATTTGGTGGAGGAGATTTTCGGAGAGATTGAGGACGAGCACGATATGAAGTCGCATGTGGCTAAAAAAGTATCGGACAATGAGTATTTGCTGTCGGGTAGGATGGAGATTGATACCTTGAACGAAATGTTCGGGTTGGATCTTCCTGAGTCGGATGATTATGTCACCATCGCCGGTTTTATCTTGCACTTCTATCAAAAATTCCCGAAATTGAACGAGACTGTCCAGATCGATAAATATTCGTTTAAGATAATCAAAGTAACGGCTACGAAGATCGAACTTGTACGTATGAAAGTAGGGATTTGATAAAAAAAAGGATTATATGCTGTGGAATTTCCTTTTTTTCATATCTTTGTGCCCTTAAAATGTGAAATAATAAACTTTAAAAAATAATAAAGATAAATGGCTACGCTGGAAAAAATTAGAAGCAAAGCAGGACTGCTGGTACTCGTGGTGGGTTTGGCATTGTTCGCTTTTATCATTGGAGACTTTTTAAACTCTGGTTCTACTTATTTTAGGCAATCACAGGAACGGATCGCCGAGATTGATGGAGAGGTTGTAAAAATTCAAGATTATCAAGGTCGCGTTGATGAGATGGCCGAGATGTATAAGATGCAATCCGGTTCAGCCAGCCTGCCCGAGGAATATATGACACAGATTCGCCAGTCCGTATTCGATGCGATGGTACAAGAGGTCGTGTTGGACGAGGCTACTGCTAAATTAGGTATGGGAGTAAGTCCGGAAGAATTGTTTGATATGGTTCAAGGTGAGAATATCTCTCCGTTGATCCAACAAATGCAAATGTTTACGAATCCTCAGACTGGTGCTTTTGATAAGGCCGCTTTGTTGAATTTCTTGAAACAAATCGATTCCGATAATATCGCTAGCTATCCGGCAGATCAACAGGCACAGCTGATTCAAGCTAAGAACTTCTGGTTGTTCTGGGAGAAGAACATCAAACGTCAACGTTTGGAGCAAAAATATACGACATTATTGAGTAAGGCTATTTCCGCGAATTCATTGGACGCTAAGGAAGCTTATAATGATAATGCCGAGAATTCGGATATCATTTACGCTATGCAATCATATGCTACGATTCCGGATTCAACGATTGAGGTAAGCAAGAGCGAGATCGAGAAATTGTATAACCAACGCAAGGAGCTTTATAAACAAAAAGAATCTAAGGTAATTAAATATATCGCCGTAGATATCCGTCCGAGTAAAGAGGATTATGATAAGGCACAGGCCGAGATCGAGAGCTTGAAAGAGGAGCTAGCTACGTCTGAAAGAGTGGCTGATGTAGTAAACGAGAACTCTGAGGTTCCTTATGTTGACGCTTTCTTCACGGAGAAGGCTTTGGATCCTGAGATGAAACAATTCGCTACGACTTCTGAGGTTGGCGCTGTTTATGGTCCTGTATTCGAGAATGACAAATACAGAATGTTTAAGCTAGTCGATAAGACGGTCGCTCCGGACTCAGTAAAAGTTAGCCACATCATGTTGGCCGGTAAATCTGAGGCTGAGACAACAGCTTTGGCTGATAGCTTGATGGGGGCGTTGAAAGGTGGCGCTAATTTCGCTGAATTAGCTAAGAAATACTCAGCAGACCAAGCTGCCGAGAATGGTGGTGAACTAGGTTGGTTTACAGAGGTTACCGCTTTGAGAGGTGTGAATGATGATTTTAAGAAGGCTGTCTTCTCAACTCCATTGAATGAGGTAGCGGTTGTGAAATCTTTATATGGTACTCACCTTGTAAAAGTAACAGAGAAAACAGGAAATGTTGAAAAATATAAGATCGCAGATATCGACATGACTGTATCTCCTAGCTCTAAGACCTATAGCAACATCTACAATGAGTTGAATCAGTTCGTATCTAAGAACAACTCTATGGCTAAATTGGAGGAGAATGCGAAGGAAGCCGGTTATAACTTGATTTCAGGTGCAACGGTTACTACAGATGATCAGTTGTTAGGTTCTATCAAGAATTCACGTCCGGTAATTCGTTGGGCGTTCCAGAACGATAAAGGTTCTATCTCTGAGATCTTCGAGTGTAGTGATAAATTTGTCGTGGCTGCTGTAGAAGGAAGTATTTCCGAGGGGTATCGTCCGGTTGATATGGTCGCTCCGGCTTTGAGAGCTGAATTGGCTGCCCAGAAGAAAGGCGATAAGATCGCTCAGGAATTGGCTGCTAAGAATTTAACTTCAGTTGAGGCATATGCTGAAACGATGGGTTCTTCTGTAGACTCTGTGAAGTTCGTGAACTTTGGTACTCGCCGTATCGCTGGTATCGGTATCGAACCGAACTTGAACGCTATGGTTTCTATGGCTCAAGTTGACCAAGTAAGTGCTCCGGTTAAAGGTAACAACGGTGTATATGTGTTCAAAGTATACGCAAGAAATAAAGATGGTAAGGAGTTCAACGAGGCTGAGGAAATCCGTGCGTTGGATGCTTCGAACGCATATCGTGTAGGATTCCAAGCTATCCAATCTATGGTCAACAACGCTAAGGTGGAAGACAACCGTATCCGTTTCTATTAATAAAGAGTATTTATACTTAAGATAAAAAAGATCCCCTGTTTTGCCGTCAAAATAAATATATCTTGACGACAAAACAGGGGATGCAGTGGGTCGGTGAGTTTGCGCATCAACAGCTTGGTCAGGATGCTGGCGCACAGCAGCATCACGCAGGCCGACAGCAGGAAGTTGGACCAGAACTGCTGCTTGAACTCGGTGAGCTGCCTGCCGGAGGAGCATAGGAACAGCCAGCCGCTAGGATAGCTCTGGCTGTCCACCAGCCGCACCACTGCAATGTAGCTCTTCTCGGTCAGGGTGCCGTCCAGGTCACTGAACAGATGGTAGCGCTCGCCGCCGTCCGGGTCCGGTGCCGCATTGGCGCTGGTGCGGAAATCAATGTCCACGACCGCATCGTTCAGCATGTCCGGGTTGGAGGCCAGCATCACGTTGCCGTCGTTGTCCGTAAAAAACAGATACGCCTCGGCGCTCTCGCCGATGATCTCCAGCTTGGTGCTCAGCGCTTCCAGCTCATCGCCCTCTGGCAGGGCCGCTTTCTGCACCAGATACTGGGCTGTGCGTTCCGCTACGCCCACCACCTGGTCCAGCGTTTCATACCGGTCTTTGGCAAAATAGCCCTTGAACAGCACCCACTCCGAAAAGCCCATCAGCACAATGCCCAGCACCATCAGGGTGGACACCAGCGAGAAGAATGCCGTCGAGATACTCTTGCGCATTACTGACGCACCTCGAATTTATAGCCCACGCCCCACACGGTTTTCAGCTCCCACTTGTCGGAAGCACCGGCCAGCTTTTCGCGCAGGCGCTTGACGTGGACGTCGATGGTACGGCTGTCGCCGTAATACTCAAAGCCCCACACCTCGTCCAGCAGCTGGTCGCGGGTGTACACACGGTTGGGGTGGGAAGCCAGGCAGTTGAGCAGTTCCAGCTCCTTGGGCGGAGCCTCCACCACCTTGCCCTTGACCCGCAGCTCATAGCTGTTCATGTCCAGGCGCAGGTTGTCGAACTCGATCACGCCCTCGGTGCTCTCGGCTGCAGCCGAGGTGGTCTGGCAGCGGCGCAGCACCGCCTTGATGCGGGCCACCACTTCCTTGGCGTCAAAGGGCTTGACCATGTAATCGTCGGCGCCCAGCTCCAGGCCCAGCACCTTGTCAAAGGTCTCGCCCTTGGCGGTGAGCATCATCACCGGGGTATTGCCCGCCTTGCGGATGCGGCGGCACACTTCCAGGCCGTCCATCCGGGGCATCATCACATCCAGCAGCACCATGTCGGGCTTGATCTGGTTGAACTTTTCCAGGCCCTCCTCGCCGTCGCCGGCCGTGGTGACCTGATAGCCCTCCTTGGTCAGGTACAGGCGCAGCAGCTCACAGATGTTGGCGTCATCATCCACCACAAGGATCTTTTCGTTTGCCATAAAGGTTTCCTCCCGTCTGGTCTATCCAATGGCCGCCGCGCTTGCGGCAGGCCGTGTGTCAAAAAGGCTCTCCATCTTTTATTATACTGGAGAGTTATGACAAAATAAAGAAGGTTTTGTATGATTTTTTCACAAACTCTGTTCTTCTGCCCATCCGGATGTGCCCGGCCCGGCGGCCGCATTTCGGTCTGACATCACACGTCGGTCGATGGATGTATTTCGCCGGGTCAGGTCCGCTCCTGTCGACGAGGCATCAGCGGCGCGTTTTTGCCCCTTCGAGCCGAAAAACCGCACAAAACAGCGTCATCCGGTTTGTACAGGCCGCCAAAATTGCCGCCGGGCGGGAAAAGTTCCTTGCATTTTACCGGGCGGGATGTATACTGAAACCGTACCGGGTTTGTACTACAAGCCGGGGCTTCATTCCTGCATCGCAAGCGGTGCCGCACCGCTTTATGTTTTAAGAGAAGAGAGGTATTCCCCATGGCTGAATGTTTTTACTGTGAAAAAGACAACGAAAAGCGCAAGGCTCTGATGCTGGACGTCTGCGAGCTGCCCTACAGCATCGTATACCTGTTCCGCGACCAGAAGAACAAGGGCCGCTGCGTGGTGGCCTTCAAGGGCCACAAGACCGAGTACTTCCAGCTGACCCCGGAGGAGAACGCCGGTTACTTTGCCGACGTGGCCAAGGTGGCGAAGGTCCTGGATGAGCTGTACCACCCGGACAAGATCAACTACGCCACCTACGGCGACGGCATGCCCCATGTGCATGTGCACATCGTGCCCAAGTACAAGGGCGGCGTGAGCTGGGGCCAGCCCTTCAGCGACAGCCTGCCCAAGGTGTTGCTGACCGATGCCGAGTACGACGCCATGATCGCCGACCTGCGCGCAAAGCTGCTGTAATTTTCACCTGTCCCGGCCCGTCGGGGGATGCCTTGCTCCCCGGCGGGCTTTTTGTCTGCCCCAAAGGGCCAATCTTGCCAAAACGCTTGCGCTCCCCCGGTGCTTTGCGTATAATGATAGATGTATTGTTATGCCCAAAAAACGTGTAAGGAGCGTATTTTATATGAAGTTAGGTATCGTCGGCCTGCCGAACGTCGGCAAGTCCACCCTGTTCAACGCCATCACCTCCACCAAGAACG
>OLNQ01004131.1_pt1 | contig 11189 bp, 8 predicted proteins | sample 1672821 | NCBI WGS metagenome assembly OLNQ01 (sample SAMEA3136727, study PRJEB25190) | human gut metagenome | biome: human gut; feature: human-associated habitat; material: faeces | place: Austria | collected 2013
AACCCGTGTCGGTGTTAGACTTGCCGTACTGGCCGAAAAGCTCCTGCTTTTTCTCAGCTGTTAAATAAGCCATTGTGTAAATTTATTTTACGTTCCACTCTACGACGCATCCCCCTTACCGTGGATAACGCCAGAGCGTTCCGCAAAGGTACGAAATAATTCATAATTCATAATTCATAATTCACAATTATTTTCAATTTGGCGTCTAAAAATAACAAATTAATCGAGAAAATCGTATTTTTGCGGCTAAACAAGTGAAAATTATGGGGAAAACGGGTGTGCGCGGAACTTTCGCCGCGCTTGTCGCCGCGGTGTTGTGCGGCTGCGGGAGCGAGCCGGATTTCGTCACCGTCGACGGGACGATGCTCGGCACGACGCTGCATGTGGTGGCCGACGTGAAGGGCGTCTCGCGGCAGCGTCTCTATGCGGCCGTCATGGAGCTGGACCGCGAGGCCAAGGCGTCGATGTCGATTTACGATTCGACGTCGCTCGTGAGCCGCCTGAACCGCAACGAAACCGACAGCGTCGACCGTCATATCGCCTTCAACCTGCATCTGGCCGACAGCATCGGCGCGTTGAGCGACGGGCGTTACGACGTGACCGTCAAGCCGCTGGTCGAGGCGTGGGGCTTCGCCGGCCGGGAGCGCGCCGAAAACCCGAACGTCGATTCGATCCTCGAATTCGTGGGCCGCGAAAAGGTCCGCGTCGAGGGAGGGCGGCTGGTGAAGGACGATCCGCGCGTGCAGCTGGACTTCAACTCCGTGGCGAAAGGCTATACGGTTGATCTGCTGGCCGGACTGGTCGAGAAATACGGGGCTGAAAACTACATCGTCGACATCGGCGGCGAGGTCCGCTGCCGGGGACTCAACCGGCAGGGCCGGGCGTGGCGCATCGGCGTCGAAACGCCTTTCGACGGCAACATGTCGGACGGCGAATACCTCCAGAAACGGATTCAGATGACCGGCGGCGGGCTGGCCACCTCGGGCAACTACCGCCGTTTCTATCTCGACGGGGAGGGCAACAAGGTCGCCCGCACCATCGACCCCCGCACGGGGCGCAGCGCCCTGTCGCGCCTGCTGTCGGTGACCGTCGCGGCTCCGACCTGCGCCGAGGCCGACGCGCTGGGGACCATGTTCCTGGCGATGGGCGCCGACGATGCGCTGGCGGCCGTGGAACGGATGCCCGGCGTGAAGGCGTACTTCATCCTGGCGGGTGACGGCGGAGAGTACGAGGTGTACGTCTCGCCGGCCATGGAAGCGTTGATTCTGAAATAGCGAGATAAATGAAAACAGCGGTATTCCTCTACAATCCCGAATCGGGCAAGGGCAAAATCGCCCGCAACGTCGGGTGCATCAGTACGATTTTTCAGGCCTACGGCTACGACGTCACACCGCAGCGGATCGACTTTACGGTCAATCCGTTCGACGGCAACGAGACCATCGACCTGATGGTCGTCGCCGGCGGCGACGGCACGGTGAACTATGCGGTCAACGCCATGAAACGCAAGGGGCTGGACATTCCCATCGGCGTGATTCCGGCCGGTACGGCCAACGATTTCGCCGGGGCGGTCGGCATGTCGCGCGAGCCGCTCGAAGCGGCGCGGCAGATCGCGTCGGGCAGCGTCGAGCGGGTCGACTGCGGGCGGGTGAACGACCTGTATTTCGTCAATATCTTTTCGTTCGGCATCTTCACGACCACCTCGCAGCGCACGCCCGACGAACGCAAGCACAAGATCGGTAAGCTGGCCTATATCATCGAGGGGGTCAAGGAGTTCCGCACGATGCACGCCGTGCCGCTGGAGATCGAGGCCGACGGCGAGCGGTTCGACCTGCGGTCGCTGATGGTGCTGATCTTCAACGGCGAGACGGCGGGCGGTTTCCACCTGGCGCGGCGGTCGTCGATCAAGGACGGGCTGTTCGACTGCATCCTGCTGGAGAAGAAGAATTTCTTTCGTTCGACGCTGGCCATGTGCCGCTATCTGGCGGGCGGCAGCCCGAAGATCGTCCGCCACCTCCGGGCGCGGCGGATCGACATCCGTTCGTCGGTCAACGAACCCACGGACGTCGACGGGCAAAAGGGCGCCGAATTCCCGCTGCACATCGAGTGTCTGGCGGGCGGCCTGCGCGTGATGTGCGCCAAACAGGCCTCGGGCAATTCCTGATTTTTACGGTCCGGCTTGTTTGATTCTGCGAAAATTCATACTTTTGTCGGAAAAATTACGACGATATGGCGGATAACGGCAAAACGGCGCGCAGCGGAGGACGCGAAAGTTTGCGCAAGGTCTCCATCTCCCGGATCAAGAAGGAGATGAGTGACGTCTTTTACCTTTCGGACGATCTGGTGATTTCCGCACTCACGGCCGACAAGAACACCACGGCCGATTATCCAACCTCGATCGACGGCTTTACGGCCATCATTATGATGACGGGCGAGGCCACCGTGTCGATCGACATGCAGAATTACAGCATCAAGCCCAACACGATCGTCTTTTTCAACCCCGATTCGATCATCCGCACAATCAAGTGTTCGTCGAACGCCGCGGCCTACCTGCTGGCCTTCTCGAAATCGTTCGTCAACGAGATCCAGATCGACCTCTCGACCTCGCTGCCGGTCTATATGCGCTTCGGCAAGGCCCCCGTGCTGGAGGTCACGCCGCAGGACGTGGACGAAATCCGCCAGCTGTTCCAGCTCATCAAGACCATGTTGCGCAGCGACAAGGAGCGTTACCGCCACGAGATCATCCGCACGCTCTTCACCACGGCGTTCTACATCATCACCGAGATCAACCAGCGCGAGCAGCCCGGCGAGATGAAGCAGGGGCGCTGCGAGGTGCTGTTCGACGAGTTCATGTCGCTGCTGCAACAGTACAACAAGAGGGAGCGCAACGTGAGCTTCTACGCCAAGCAGCTCAATATCACGCCCAAATACCTCTCGTCCGTGGTGAAGGAGGTGAGCGGCAAGACCGCCGCGCGGTGGATCGACGAGTCGGTGATCCTCGAAGCCAAGGCCCTGCTCAAGTATTCCGGAATGAGCATTCAGGAGATCGCCTACCACCTCAATTTCTCGACGCAGTCCTTCTTCGGCAAGTATTTCAAACAGCACACCGGAACTTCGCCCTCGCGTTACAAGCGGAAAGGATAGTTTTCGATTTTACAGGGCCTCTTCCGCCCTGCCTTGTCCGGCCCGAACGGAAAATACGTTTGTATGTCCCGTCCGGGTCGAACTGCGTCAGGATAAAATCCGCTCCTCTAAAATCAAAAAACCGAACCTTGTTTTTCAGGTGGCGGCTCGCGGGTGTCCGCTATGACACGCCGCTATTTCAGCGCTTCGACCACGCGGCCGATCATCGCCGGGATGGCGTGCTCCTCCTGCGCGGTGAAGAAATTGCCGTCGATTTCGAACGGGGCGTCCGTCGCCACGGGGCCCGTCACGGCGGCCTTGGCCATCGGGTGCACGGCGACGCGCCGTCCGGCGGCGACGCCTGCGAATCCGAACATCATCCCTGCGGCGCAGTGGCCGATCATCGGTTTGCCCGTCTCCCCGAAGGTTTTCAGCACCTCCATCAGGTCCCTGTTCCAAGGCTCGCCGGCATGCTGCGCGAAGACCGGCACGGCGTCGCCGCAGGCGAACACCAGAGCGTCGTACTCCTCTTCGTGACCCTTGAGGTTGGCGATCACGTCGTCGGCCGTCAGGCCGATGCCCGAGTTGGTGCGGATCTCGCGGCTTTCGGCCACGGCGAACACGGTGCAGGGAATCTTGTTTTCGAAAAACGTTTCCAGATACTGGAACAGGCCCATCCCGTTCGCGGGATTCACGGCCACGACAGTTGCTTTTTTTGCCATGATTGCAATTCGTTTAGTGGTACAATGGTTATTTTCGGTAAGTTTGTTATCTTTGCGTACAAAGATAGGGCAGACAGCCCGTAAAAACAATAACGCACTTAAAAATGAGATGGTTACATGCGTGTAACCATTGCTGGATACCAAACGGATGGAGCCGGAGAAAAAATTGAAAAATTTCACGCCCACGGGTTCCTGCCCGGTCCGGGACGTGCTGTGCCGCTTGGGGGACAAGTGGTCGATGCTGGTGTTGCTGACGTTGAATGCCAACGGCGTGATGCGTTTCAGCGAGATCCACCGCACGCTGGGCGACATTTCGCACCGCATGCTGACCGTCACGCTGCGGATGCTCGAAACCGACGGAATGATCCGCCGCGAAGTCTACGCCGAGGTTCCGCCGCGGGTGGAATACCGTCTTACGGAGCGGGGCGGGAGTCTCCTGCCGCATATTTTCGGACTGGTGGAATGGGCCGAGGCGAACAAGGAGGCTATTCTGGACGGCCGCAGGAGGTCCTGAACGACATCCGCCGGGCGTCTGTGCCGTCGGGGTAGTAGCCGCGCAGCAGTTTTCCGGGGCGGAAGCGCCCGGCATTAAAACCGTGGCATTGCCAGGAAGCGGAAGCCGTTGCGGGCGTAAAGCCTTATGGCATAGTCGTTATCGGTGCGCACTTCGAGCGTCACTTCACGCAGTCCGAGCCGCCGGGCCAGCGCGATAGCGGCGTCCAGCAACGCCTGTCCGGCTCCGCAGCCGCGCGCCGCGGGGTCCACCGCCACGGAGTAGATGCGGAGGTTTTGCGCCGTGCGCCGCATCAGCAATGAAATGTAGCCGACGACCGCACCGTCGCGGGTGGCGGCGTAGGACGCTCCCTGCGCATGCGTCAGCAGGTAGCGCAGCTGCCGCCGCGTGAAGGCCTCCCCTTCCGGGAATGAACGCCGCTCGACGCACTCCACGGCGTCGAGGTCCCCGGCCGTCGCGGGACGTATTCCGACTGCGGGGTTCATTGCGCGTGGAGGCGGTTGAGGCAGTGGACGAAGTGGTTGAGGATGCGGTAGTAAAGTTCGTCGCCCAGCACGGCGTCCTCGACTTCGTGGTCGATCGACGGGTTGTCGTTGATCTCGATCACCACGGCCCTGCCGTTGATGAGTTTCAGGTCCACGCCGTACAATCCCTTGCCGATCAGCGCCGCGGCCTTTACGGCGGTGTCGAGCACTTTCTGCGGCGCCTTGTAGATGGGTACGGTCTCCCATGCGCCGCACAGGTTGCGGCCCGTGTCGTCGTGGGCGTGGTTGTAGATCTGCCAGTGGCCCTTGGCCATGTAGTATTTGCAGGCGAACAACGGTTCGCCGTCCAGGAGGCCGATCCGCCAGTCGAACTCCGTGGGGATGAACTCCTGGGCCAGCAGCACGGACGAGTGGCGGAACATCTCGTCGAGCGCCGCGCGCAGCTCTTCGTCGCTGGCCACCTTGTGCATGCCCACCGAGAACGATCCGTCGGGAATCTTGAGGATGAAGGGCGCGCCGAGGCGTTCGCTGATCTCGCCGAAGGAGTATTCGTTGCTGCGGAACAGCAGCTGCGAGGCCGGGGCCGGGATGCGGGCCTTTTCGAAAAGCTCGCAGAGGTAGACCTTGTTCGTGCAGCGGATGATCGACTCGGGATCGTCGATCACGGCGATGTCGTTCATCGCGGCACGCTGCGCGAGGCGGAAGGTGTAGTGGTTGAGCGCTGTGGTGGCGCGGATGAACAGCGCGTCGAACTCCATCAGCCGCGTGGCTTCCTCCTCGGTGATCAGTTCCGCGTGGATGTTCATTTTCCGGGCCACTTCGAGGAACTTGTTGAGGGCGTCCTTGTCGCTGGGCGGGAATTTTTCGTCCGGGTCGTAGAGGATGGCGAGGTTGTAGCGTGCGGGCTTGGCCGAGCGCGGCGAGCGCCATACCTTCTTGTTGAAGCAGTCGAGCGCATTGGCGAAATCGTCCTGCCCGCTCTCCGAGAGCTGGCGCAGCGAAAGGGCCTGCACCGACTCGATCTGGTTGCGGGCGTGGTTGTTCATCGTCACGCGCAGGATCGGGCAGGGGTAGTGGTCGAAGATGAACCGCGCGATCTTCTCCAGACCCTTCTCGCGGCAGGTTCCGAAGTAGATGTTCAGCTGCCAGGTTTCGTCGGTGATGCGGTTGCGTTCGATCCACTGTTGGCAGAGCTGTTGCAGGTTGCGGTTCATGCGGATTCCGGCGCCCGATTCGAGCTTGTTGAGCGTCTCGACGCCCGGCAGCACCCGGTGTCCCCGGGCCTGGGCCAGCAGCGAGCAGTAGTAGCCTTCGGAGTTGTAGCCGTATTCGTCGCTCAAGTTGATGACCAGCTTGGGCGTCCGCTCCCCGTAACGGTGTTCGAGGTAGTCGGTGACGGTCATCAGCGAATCGGTTTCGCAGTAGGGTTTCCAGTCGTTGAGGCTGTTCAGCAGGATGAAGACGCTATTCATGCATGTGTGTTTTCGATGCGCCAAATGTAAGCAAATAAAGCATCCGTTGTACATGCCGCGCGCCGTTTTGCGAAATAAAAAAACGGGCCTCCGCAGAGACCCGTTTTCTGGTTGTCCGTCGGGGCGTCAGGCCCGTTTTTTCGCCGCCTTGGCAGCCACCGCCTTGTCCAGCTCGATGATGAAGTCCGAGAGGACGTTCATGTAGTTGATGAAGGCGTCGTATGCCGAGTCGTACGGGTTGAAGTAGGAGTGTACGTCGCCGTCCGAGAGCCATTTGGTCGCCATGTAGTAGAAGTGGTCCGAGGTCTGCATGAAACTCCATACATAGTCGAAATCGGGGCTTTTCAGGGCGGCGACCTTCTCTTTCTGGGCGTAGAGTTTCGAGAAAGCCTCGTTCTGCAACTCGTTGCCGAGCCACGCCGTCACGTCGCGCTCCTCGTCGGCCCACGACATTACGTGCGGACAGTGGAGTACGGACACCGGCTGGTACTTCTTGGCGGCCTCGCTTACGGTGGCGAACTCCATGTCGTTCTTCTTGGCGAGGATCGCTTTGGGAAGCGCACGCATGAATTCGAAGATTCCCGTATCCGCCGTCTGATGCTCCCCGAAGGTCTCGTAGTCCATGAAGAGGTTGATGACCTCGCCCGGCGTTTCGTCCGAAGAGAGCCATTTGACGTATTTGTCCGCCGTCAGCGGCCATTCGTCCCAGCTGCGGTTCGAGAAACGGAACGCAATGTCGTCCGAGAGCTTGTAGTTGCGCAACAGCAGGCGCAATTTCTGATTGATGGCGTTGGCATAGACGTAGTTGGGCGATTTCCAGCCCAGCACGTGCTTGGCGCCTTCGGCCAGCATCGTGCGGAAGCCCATGCCGGCGACCGTCGCGCCGATCTCGTCCGAATAGATCAGCTCCGTGTTGCGGAAAGCGGTGGGTTTCACCCCGAACTCCTTTTTGATAAGGTTCGTGTGCAGTTTGACCTGCTCCGTGAAATCCTCCTTCGATGCCAGCGATGCCAGCGAGTGGGAGTAGGTCTCGGCGAGGAACTCCACGCAGCCCGTCGCGGCAAGCTCCTTGAACGAGTCGAGCACTTCGGGGGCGAAGGCGCGGAACTGTTCGATGGCGATGCCCGTGATCGAGAACGAACAGCGGAACTTGCCCTTGTTCTCCCTGATGAGCTTGAGCAGCAGGGCGTTCATCGGCAGGTAGCACTGCCGGGCGACCTTCTGCATGATCGAACGGTTCATGAGGTCGTCCAGGTAGTTGTGGTCCTTGCCCATGTTGAAGAAGCGGTATTTCTTCAGACGCCAGGGCTGATGCACCTGAAAATAAAGACAGACGGTTTTCATGCGGGTTGCTATTTTAATTGTTTCTTATTCTCTTCGATCACGGCTTCGTACACCGATTTGATCTTCGCCGCGGCGTCGTTCCACTTGAGGTTGGTCACCTCTTCGAGACCCTTCGAGGCGAACATGCCCGACAGGGCGGGGTATTTGATCAGTCCGTAGATGGCGTCGGCCAGGGCGTCCACGTCCCAGTAGTCCACCTTCACGGCGTAGTCCAGCACTTCGGCCACGCCGCTCTGCTTGGAGATGATCACCGGGACGTTCGAGCGCATCGCCTCCAGCGGCGAGATGCCGAAAGGCTCCGAGACGGAGGGCATCACGTAGACGTCCGACAGCTGGAACATCTTGTGCACGTCCTCCCCGCGGAGGAACCCCGTGAAGTGGAAGCGGTCGGCGATGCCCAGCCGCGCCACGCGGCGGATGACGTGGTTCATCATGTCGCCCGAGCCGGCCATTACGAAACGTACGTTGGGGACTTTCTTCAGCACCTTGGCCGCGGCCTCGACGAAATAGTCGGGGCCTTTCTGGTAGGTGATACGCCCCAGGAACGTGACGATCTTGTCGTCCACGCCCCGTTCGGGCATTTTGCACTGGCCTGCGGCGAACCGCACGGCATTGTGTACCGTCACGACCTTGTCGGCCGGGACGCCGTAGCGGTTGATGACGATGTTGCGCGTGAGGTTCGAAACGGCGATCACCCGGTCTGCGGCATGCATGCCTGCACGTTCGATGGCGTAGACCTGCGTGTTGACGTTCTCGCCGCTGCGGTCGTATTCCGTGGCGTGCATATGCACGACCAGCGGCTTGCCCGATACGCGCTTGGCGGCGATACCGGCGTAGTAGGTGAGCCAGTCGTGGGCGTGGATCACGTCGAACTGCCCTTCGAGGTCTTTGGCCACCTGCGCCGCGACTACGGCATAGCGGGCGACCTCCTCCATAAGGTTGGCGCCGTACTTGCCCGAGAAGGTATAGCGTTGTTTCCAGGCATCGGTCGTCGACCAGACTTTCTGTCCGGATTTGACGTAGCGCTCCTGGTACTGTTCGTACTCTTCGGGGGAGATGTAAGGTACCATGTTCGAGTCGATGTGGATGAACGACATCTTCTCGAGAATATCGTCCGCGCCGCTTCCCGTAGATCCGTAAAGCGCCTCCACGTCACTGGCATTCAGGACGTGCGTGAATCGCTGATCCTCGTCGCCGTAGGCATGGGGTACTACGAATGTTACGTCGACATCGTTGCGTGCCAGCCCGCGGGTCATCCCGTAACATGCCGTTCCCAAACCACCCGCGATGTGGGGCGGGAACTCCCAACCGAACATTAAAACTCTCATAACTATATCCTTGTTTTGCAATTTTTACCTTTCCTCTCACAGGAACGTCCCGGCTCACGGCCACAAGCCGCGGTTGCAAGTCCGGACGCCCCGGAATCCCGCCTTGGCAGGATTTTCCTCCCGTCACAGCCTGTTATTTCCCAGTCTTTATCTTTTTTGTCGCGGCCTTTGTTGCGGCCGGCTTTTTTTCCGTCGGTTTCTTCTCCGCACTCTTTTTCGCTGCGGGTTTCTTTTCTGCGGCCTCTTTTGCGATGGCCGTCTTTGCCGCAGTTTTCTTTGGTGTATTGTCCGTTGCGGTTTTCTTTACCGCAGCTTTTTTGGCAGTACTTTTCGCCACGGGCTTCACCGCCTTCGCGGCTTTCCCAGCGGTGTTGCTTTCCCGGGCCTCCTCCTTCGTGCGCTCGCGGATCATGCTGTGGATATTGAGCACGGCCCCGACGCTCCACGCCTGCGAGATAGCGCCGCGCGATGCGTAGGGCGGGTCGGCATCGTAAAGCTCGCAAATAGACCCGATACCGTAGCTCTGGATGTCTTCGTCGAAATTGGCGAGTATCTCCCGGGCCTGCGGCAGGAATGCATCCCCGTCGATATCGAAACATGCCTTGACGTAGAATTGCAGCAGCCACGGCCATGCCGAACCGTTCTTGCCCGCGAAATCGCGCTCTGCGGGCGAACCTCCTTCCTGCGAACCTTTGTAGAGCAGGTTGCGGGGCGAGAGTGTCCGCAGCCCCTTGGGGATGAGCAGGTGCTGGCGTACGGTGCGGATCACCTCCAGTTGCAGCTCTTCGTCGAGCATCTTGTAATCCAGCCCGCAGGCGACGATCATGTTGGGGCGCGTCGATTTGTCGGGCCCGTCCGTCCCTACGAAATCGGCCAGATAGCCTTCCGGCAGGCGGAACAGTTCGACGAACGACGCCTGCGTGCGTGCCGGGAGTGACTCCCAGGCCTTGACGAAGGCTTTGTCGCCGTGTTTGCCGGCCAGCTCGAGCGTGTAGCATACGGCGTTGTACCACAATGCGTTCACCTCTACCTGATAACCGTTGCGCGGAGTGACGGGGCGGCCGTCGATCAGGGCGTTCATCCATGTCATCGGGACGTCGTCCGCAGCGGCCCACACCAGCCCGTTGTCATGCAGCGCGACGCGACCGCCGACTCCCCGGCGGTAGCTTTCCAGAATATCTTTCATGGCCGGGCCGTAGGCTTTCCATATCTGCTTGCCGCCCACTTCCCGTTCGAGTTGCTGGAGCGTCCAGAAGAACCACAGCGGGGCATCTGCCGCGACGGCCGCCGAGGCGTTGCCCGTGAACATACCGTCGCGCATTTCGCGCACCAGCGTGTCGAGGGCGTCGATACAGTCCTCCTTATGCCCCTGTTCGAGCGTGATGCCCGGGAGCGATACGAAGGTCTGGCGCCCTGAAACCCCGTGCCACGGATAGCCCGACACCACTTCGGTGCGGTCGCCGGGACGCCGGATGACGAATTGCCGCGCCGAATGCTCCAGGCAGCTGATGAAGTCGATCTTGTGCGTGCGCCGGGCGATGGATGCGGCGAATACCTCTTCGATGGTCTTGACCGAACCCATTTCGTCGAGCGAAGCCGAGAAGATGATGCTTTCGCCCTTCTTGAGTTCCGTTTCGAAATAGCCCGTCGTGAGCAGGTCTTCGTAACCGTCGTAACCGCGCGCCAGATCCTGCTGGTATTCGAATCCGTAGTACCAGTCGGGTGCGGGCACGAACTCCGCGCCGGGCTTGCTGGTTTGCAGGTATAGCCACGGGAACGACCCGTAGAGGCGGCATTTCACGCCGTTGACCGCCGGGTAGGAGTGCCCGTCGGCATCCATGTTGGCATGCGTCAGCGCATGTTTGTCGCGAAAGGCAAGGAAGGGCCGCAGCCGCAGGTACGTTTCCGAATGCGCATCGACGAGCGTATAGCGGATCATCAGCTGTGTGCGCTTGTGTATCCACAGCATCTCCTTCCGCAGGATCACGCCGCCCACGCGGTAGGTGATCGTGGGGGTCGGCGTATATTTGAAATCGGTGATATACTTGTGTCCGCGCGGCTCGTATACCCCCTTGAAGCGGTGCAGGGCCAGGTTGAATGTCTGGTCGTGCTGGACGATGGTTTCGTCGAGCGACGAGAGCAGGACATACGTCCTGTCGCTGTCGTCGATGGGCGCTACCATCAGGCCGTGGTAGCGGCGGGTG
>OLNQ01004132.1_pt1 | contig 11188 bp, 10 predicted proteins | sample 1672821 | NCBI WGS metagenome assembly OLNQ01 (sample SAMEA3136727, study PRJEB25190) | human gut metagenome | biome: human gut; feature: human-associated habitat; material: faeces | place: Austria | collected 2013
CGTCCGTGACAACTACACGGTAGGCACTGATTTATTATCGAAGACATGGGGGAAATGTTACTGAATTAACCCATGGTTCGATCACATCTATGATTAAAAAAAGATATCATATGATCATGGAAATCAACCGACGTGTAAAAGAATGGAGTGAACATGACAAACAAAATCAAAGACACATTGAAAAACCATAAGTATTTGTTACTCTCGTTTTTTCTGCCGCTTCTTATATTAGAAGGAATTGCGATTGCAGAGAAAATACAGCCATTTGGAAGCGGATCATTTCTGATCGTTGATGCTTTGCATCAATATCTTCCATTTTTTGCTGACTATCAGGAAAAATTAAAGCATATGGATTCTATGTTTTATTCATTTCATGCAGGATTAGGATATAACTTTTTAGGACTGTGGGCATATTATCTTGCAAGTCCATTAAATCTTGTGATCGCACTCGTGCCTAAATCAATGCTTACAATGGTATTAAGCCATTTATATGTATTAAAGATTGCACTTTGTTGTTTTACCGCGGCATTTTATTTTAGAAAACGTCGTGGAAAAGACGAGATTTCTATTGTTGCATTTGGAATGGCATATGGATTATGCAGTTATATGGTAGGATACAGCTGGAATATTATGTGGATGGAAGTTATGATGATGCTTCCACTTATTTTGTATGGTTTTGATAAATTGATCAAAGAACATGATGGAAGATTTTATTGCATTACACTATTTATTTCTCTATGGTGCAATTTTTATATGTCTTATATGACTTGTTTGTTTTTGATCTTATGGTATTTGCTTTATCCACATAAAAATATCAAAGAATTTTTTCTGAATGGATTAAGATTTGCAGGATATTCTCTGCTATCAGGGGCAATGGCAGCAGTAGTGCTATTGCCGGCATACTTAGGAATTATGCAGACATCTTCAGCAAAACTGGATTTTCCAAAGCAATTGTGGTATGGAACATTTGGAAATATCTTTTCAAGACATTTTCTTGGAACAACACCACTTACGATGGCAGTAGATGACAGTAAGATTAATTTATACTGTGGAATTCTAACCTTATTAATGGCAGGATTTTATCTGGCTGTGAGGGAAATTCGTCTGATTGATAAGATTCGAAGACTGCTATTACTAGTATTTTTATTTTTCAGTTTTAATATGCCGATTCTGGGATATATATGGCATGGATTCCATGATCAGTATGGAATTCCCAATCGTTATGCATTTTTGTATATCTTTGCATTACTTGCAATGGCGTATGAAGGATACTGTGTGCTGGCACGTGGACAAAGAAAGATTTCTATGGGGATTTATACGTCAGTCATTCTATTTGGAATATTGATTGAAACGGCAATTCAGACGGTAACAGTGAAAATAGAAATGAAAACAGTATATACGACATTGGCAGTGATCATTGTATATATGGTTTGTTTTGGATTGTATCAGAAAACAGTATTGCGTAAAAAGATTTTTACAACATTGATCTGTTTTTTATTTATGATAGAAACTGTAGCAATGGCAGTCATGGGATTTCAGGAAAATGGAACTGTTGATACCGATGATTATTTTCAGGATACAAAATCTATTACAGAAGTTAAGAAACAATATCAAAAAGATGTTGAAACAAGGATGGAACTGATAAGTGGCAGAATGCTTGATGAAAGTATCTGGCATACCTTAAATGGAATGACACTATTTGGTTCAACGGCACAGGGGAATGTCGTTGATATGATGGATCAGCTAGGATTCTATACAGGTGTTAATGAATATTTGTATGAAGGTGCCACTCCATTTACGAATGATCTGTTCTCCATGAAATATCAGATCTTCCGTCCATATGACACGAAACGCACAGAGTTTAAATTAAAAGAGAGTATCGGAAATGTAACTGTATATAAGAATACAGATAAAACAGCGTTAGCATATGCAATGGATGATATGGTAAAAACATGGGATTATCAGGATTATAATCCGTTTTATGTACAAAACGATCTGGCAACGAGTGCATTTGATGTGGATGAATTATTCCATATGATCGAGACAGAGAAACCGAAATTAAATAACTGTAAGATAACGTCAGATAATGGTGATGGAGAATATGTTTTTGAAAATACATCAGCACAGCCGGATAACATGGTTTTTACAATAAAATCAAGTAAAGCAAGACAATTATATGTTCACTTCGACGGCAGTCAGGTAGAGAATACTGTGATCGAGAAAAATGGGGAACAGATACTGACAGGAAGGCTGGATTCCCAGATCATTTATCTTGGAAATATTCAGAAAGGTGATGTGATCCGCATTAAGATGCAACTGAAACAAGATGATGTTATGTCCGGAGTGGTGAGATTGACAGCAGCGGAACTTAATGAGGAAGCAATGGAAAAACTTGCACAGAAAATGCAAGAAAATGCATGGAAACTTACGAATGCAAAAGGAAATCAGTTAAGTGGAACAATTGATGTACAAGAAGAGAAGATGTTATTTTTCTCCATTCCATATGATAAAGGATGGAATGTAAAGATTGATGGAAAAGCAGTAAAAACGAAAGCACTTGGAAAAGCATTTTTGACGGTAAAGGTGCCGGAAGGAAAGCATAAAATCACTTTAATATATGTTTCACCAGGATTTAAGGAAGGCGCAATTTTAAGTATTGTAGGATTTGTTATCTTTTTGTTGCTTTTGTATTTATTTCGTAAGAAAAAAATAAGTAATATACAGCAAAATCTGAGAGAAAATTATGGTACATTAATAAAGGAAATATTACCGCACGATATGGGTGGTAACGATAATAAGGAGGAATGATTATGAGAAAGATTTTTGGCAAGTTTCTTGCAGCAGGACTTTGTATTGCGATGGCATTATCATCAGTGACAGTCAAAGCAGATAGTGTGGATCAGAAATATCTGGCACTTGGAGCTGACTTGACAGCTTCCCAGAAGAAGAAAGTATTAGAACTTCTGAATCTGGATGACAATAGTGATTATAAGGTTATTACAGTAACAAATAAAGATGAACATGAATATTTAGACAGCTATCTGTCAAAGAGTGTGATCGGAACAAGAGCATTGTCCTCTGTCACTGTGGAACAGAAAGATGATGGAAATGGTGTGAATGTTACAACACAGAATATTTCTTATTGTACATCTGGAATGTATCGTAACGCCTTGATCACAGCAGGAATCAAGAATGCTGATGTAAAAGTAGCTGGACCATTTAAGATTTCTGGAACTGCAGCACTAGTTGGTGTTATGAAAGCTTATGAGGAAATGACAGGAAAGAAGATTTCTGAAAAGAGCAAGGATGCAGCGACAGATGAGCTGATCACAACAGGAGAAGTTGCAGAGAATATTGGTTCTGATGATGCAGAGAAATTGATCGCGGATGTAAAACAGAAAGTAGCAGAAGATAATCTTTCTTCTCCATCAGAGATCAAGCAGGCAATTGAAGAATCTGCGAATGATTTAAATATCAGTCTTTCTGATGCAGATAAAGAGAAAATTCAGAATCTGATGGATAAGATTTCTGATCTAGACCTGAATGTTTCACAGTTAAAAGAACAGGCAAAAGACTTATATGATAAATTAAATAATAGTGGAATTTTAGAAAAGATTACAGCATTTTTCAGATCTGTTGTTAAATGGATTGGAAATTTGTTTGGAAACTAAATTAAAAGAATATCCCTCTTTACATAACATAAGATTATGTAGGGAGGGATTTTTTTTATGGGACAAAATGAAATATTATTTTATATTATGGCAGCTGGATGCATGGTTTGTCTGATGATAGGAATTGTGAAAAAACCTGCATATTTGTTGGTGCTTTTGGTTCGAGGAGCATTTTGTTCGTTGATCGTATATGGTATTTGTATTTTTTGTGCAAAAAAAGGAGTTACAGCTCCTGTCAATTTAAATTTCCTTTCTATTGGAACAGGTGCATTGCTTGGTCTTCCTGGAATTGTTATTTTGTATGCGACAGCAGTGTTATTATTTCGTTAGGGGAGCGTTTAATGATTATTTGTAGGTGAAATTATATGTTTAAAATACAGAATTTTGTATTTTTTGTAAAAAAGTAGAAAAACTACTAGACAAATACTTGGAACGGATGTAAAATAATGGAACAAAAGAAAGGAGGAATCATGAAGATATGGATTCTATTATTTATAATCCTTGCAGTAATTTATGATTACAGAGACTTTCAGATCCCGAACTGGCTGAATGGAATAGGAGCTTGTATTACTTTGATTCTGGCTGGAATCTGCGGAATGAAGGTGATGGATATTACAGCAGGTGTGTTGATCGTATTTGCCAGCTGTGGATTATTATTTTATATTGGATGCCTTGGCGGTGGAGACGTGAAACTGCTTATGGTATGCGGAATTTCTATAGGGTGGGGAATGCCCCAGTTTCTAATTTTATCATTTATATGTAACGGTATTTATGCCGTAGGTTTCTTGTGGAAGAGGAAGAACTTCCATCTACGATTTATTCGATTATTTCAATATATAACACGATGTATAAAGAACAAAAGATTATTGGTATATGAGACAGGTGAACAAGATTCCATGCAAGGGGGAATCATACATTTTTCATTTGGAATTTTGGCAGCGTATATCATATATCTGTCAGGAGGTGTGGTATGAGAGATATTTCAATTGGTATCTATCATAAAGACTATCAGTATGGGAAACGATTGATGGAATATTTAAATCACCAGAAGGATTTTCCAATGACAGCATCTTTTATATCAGATGAAGATGCTTTTTTCAGACAGGAAGAAGAAGGAGATTTTGAATGTCTGGTTTTGGCAGAAGAGACAGATTATCATGGAAGCTCACCAGTGTGCAGGATCGGAGTTAATGATTCTATGGGTGGAATGTACTGTCAGAGCGGGAAAGAAATAGCGGCAGGGATCTATCACTGTTTAAATGTTAGTCCACAACTGGATGATGAAAAGATTTTTGGTGTTTATTCGCCTGTTCCAAGACCAGAAGTATCAACATTTGCGAGAGAGATGTCAGCTACGAATGGGTGGATTTATTTTGGAATGCAGCCATATGGACATTTTGAAGAAGATGAGAGTGGAGAGCTTTTGTTATTTTATATCAAAGAACATAAGGAAGATATTATTGAATATTTCTTGAATCATCAGAAGGATCTTGGCGGCTGTATGGGATTTGCGGGAGCTGCATGTTATCTGGATTACAGGGAATTAACAATGCAGGATTATGAATGGTTCTTTGAGAAATTAAGACAAGCAGGGATAAAGATTATCTTTGATATTGGAATTGCATCACCTCCAGAACTGAGATTTTTTGGATTGTTTGACAGGATATTTCTTCCATTAATAAGAGAAGATCTGAATTCATTTGAATATCAACGATTTAAAAAGCAAATGAGAAAACATGGAATATGGACACAGACGAGCTGGGAAGAAGCAATGCTTGAAAGTTGGCAGAATAAGTGGAGAAGGGAGCAGTGGCCTTGAAAGAATTACTGAAGCAAAGAGTGATGGAAAGACTTAATTTTTCGCAAGAAATTTCAGATGATTATTTGAAAGAAGTGATACAGCAGGAGATTGTGAAAGTTTCAAAAGATTATCCGATGCTTTTATCTGATAAGATCCGTCTGAAGCAGGAAGTTTTTTATGCACTTCGCAAACTTGATATTCTACAGGATCTTTTGGAAGATGATACGATTACAGAGATTATGATTAATGGATCTGAAAATATTTTTATTGAGCAGTATGGAAAACTGCATCGGTATCCGGGACATTTTTCAGATGCAGAGAAGCTGTATCAGGTGATCCAGCAGGTGGCATCAGGAGCAAATCGTATGGTAAATGAGAAAAATCCGATTGTTGATGCGAGATTAGAAGATGGTTCAAGGGTAAATATTATTTTACCACCGATCTCTATTGACGGTGCCACGATGACAATCCGAAAGTTTGCCAAAGAACCGATGACACTTGAATGGCTATGTGAGAGATTTTCAGAAGAAATTGCACAATTTTTGAAAATACTTGTGAAGGCGAGATACAACATTTTTATATCGGGAGGGACAGGAAGTGGGAAGACAACATTATTAAATGGAATGTCTAACTGTATACCCAAAGGGGAACGAATCATAACCATTGAAGATTCTGCAGAATTAAAACTCAATGGTATTGAAAATCTGGTACGCCTTGAGATGAGAAATGCCAATGCAGCAGGTGAGAATAAAGTTGATATGAATGAGCTGATAAAAGCGGCTTTGCGTTCAAGACCTGATCGGATCATTGTTGGAGAAGTTCGTGCAGAAGAAGCATTGTCGATGTTAAATGCTATGAATACAGGACATGATGGAAGTATTTCAACAGGGCATGCAAACAGCAGTAAAGATATGTTGAAGCGAATCGAAACGATGGTTTTAATGGGAGTTGATATGCCAGTTGAAGCGATCAGGGGGCAGATGGCCTCAGCAATTGATGTGATCATTCATCTTGGAAGAAGCTATGATGGAAGTCGAAGATTACTGGAGATTTCAGAAATTACGGGAATGACAACAGGACAGATAGCGGTTCATCAATTGTTTGAACTTGATGATGAAGATCAGATGCAGATGAAGGGAGAACTGGTCAATAGAAGAAAATTAAAGGAGTATGGCCAATATGAAACATATCAGAAACTTATGGAGTATTTTAAAGCAAGAGATCAGCCTATGGAAGAATGAAAAAAAAGATCTGATCACGGGAATCCTTTATATTGGAATGATCACATGGCTGTTTTATAACCGTATCGTATGTATGATCTTCTTAAGTCCATTTCTGTTTTTATGGATGAGGCGGCAGAGAACAAGGCGAGAATATAAAAAGAAAGAAATTTTGCGGAAAGAATTTCGAGAAATGATGTTGTCGATCGGAAACAGTTTATCTGCAGGGTATTCGATTGAGAATTCATTAAAGACAGCAAAGAATGATCTTTTAATGTATCAGGAGAACAGTATGTTGGCAAAAGAACTTCATTTGTTGATAAATCATTTAAAAATAAATGAACCTGTGGACAAGTTGTTTCTTGATATGGCAGAACGAGTAGATTTAGAAGAATTATATCAGTTTGCACAGATTGTATCGATTGCCAAAAGAAGTGGTGGAAACCTGATTGAGATTACAACGAATACGATAGAACATTTAAGCCAGACAATTCAGATAAAAGAAGAAATTGAAACAATGACAGCGGCAAAGCAAATGGAAAAAAGGATCATGACGATGATGCCTTACTTTATTCTCTTCTATGTAAGGACAGCAAATCCTGGATATTTTGACATACTGTATAAAAGCTTTGCAGGAATGATCGTTGTAACGATTTCTTTAATTTGTCTGTGGATTGCAGATTCATGGGCAGAGAGGGTGATTGAAATTGAAGTTTAGATGGATCAGATATATAGCGGAAAGACTTCCAAAAGAAATAAGAGAAAGAAGAAAAACAGAGATTGAAGCGTGTTTTACAGGGACAAAGAAACAATTAGAAGAAAAACAAGAAAAATTAAATCGCAGCCGCGACCGTATTTTACAGGACGCCAACCAGCAGGCCGCAGCTATTTTACTCCTTCTGACAATAGTAATGTATTTGAGTCAGGACAGGAGAATTCTGATCACAAGAGATGAGACGGGAGGGGAAACTACAGAGAAACAGATTCGTATCAAAACAAAAAAGGACGATGATATTTACTCATTGACAATCCGACCGAAAGGTTATACAAAAAGCCAGATTACAGATGCATTAGACAGAGGTGAAAAATACTTAAAAGAACACCTTGTGGCAAAAAATAAATCAATTAATGAAGTATCAAAACATCTGGAAATGCCATCGAAGATACAGGGTGAAAACATCACGGTGCAATGGCAGAGTGATGATCCGGCAGTTATCGATGAAGAAGGTAATGTATTTTCGAAAAATGTAAAAAAAGATTATATTGTAAATCTTAATGCCAGAATGGAATGTCAGGGAGAGGTACGAATCTTGAAGATACCAGTGTGTGTGGTTCCTGGAAATTCAGGAAAGAGAGTATCAGAGAAACAAAAGATTATTGCAGATCTTAAGAAATTGGAAGAAAAATATATTACAAAGGAGCAGTTTTATCTTCCAGATGTGATCCGGCAGGGAAGGCTTTTGCCTGCGGATAATGAAAGTCAGATTCCTGCAATATTATTTCTTGGAATTGTAGTAATTGTGTTTCTTTGGTACCACGAGAATGAAAAGTATAAGGAACAAAAGCTTCAGACCAGAGATCAGTCTGTACAGGAGTATCCTCAGATCATTACACAATTGATGTTGTTTCTTGGAACAGGAATGAGTGTGACATCTGCACTTGAAGCTGTGACTGCGGAGTATGAGAAAGAACAAATGAGAGGGAATAAAGGAAAGATTTTTGTATATGAACAGATGAAAAAAACATGCAGGGAGATTTCATTTGGAGTTCCTCAGACGAAAGCGTTTGCTGATATGGGACAAAAGATTGGGGTCCCTTCTTATCAGAAGCTTTCTGTTCTTCTTGTACAAAGTATTACAAGAGGATCCACAGATCTGTTTTTCAGATTAAAAGAAGAGGAAGAAGAAGCATTTTTTCAAAGAAAGGAACAGGCAAAAAGAAAAGGCGAAGAAGCGAGTACAAAACTTCTTGCTCCGATGATGATCATGTTGGTGGTCATATTAATATTACTGATGTTTCCAGCGTTGTCACAATTTTCATAAAATATGAGGGAGGCGGTACATATGAGAAATTTTTTTAGGCATTTTGCAAAAGATGAATCAGGAATGGGTGTTGTGGAAGTGATTTTGATCATTGTAGTTTTGATCGGTTTGGTTATCATCTTTCAGACACAGATCACAAAGGTAGTAAATAATATTTTCAAGACGATCACCTCCAAAACAGGAAAAATAAAATGATCAGGGATGAACGTGGCAGTATGAGTGCATTTTTGGCAATGTTGTTTCTTATATTTCTGCTTTTGATCAGTGTGTGCGCAGAGGGTATTTATATATATACAGCGAAGGGAAAAGCAATGGCTGTTTATATGTCTGGATTTTCTCATACAAAGGGAAATTACCAGAAGGAACTTGCAGATATGTATCATATTTATGCTATGGATCCAAGATACAAAAAGAAATTAGAGACTGATTTTGCTGATCGGATGAAAGAAAGTCTTGATAATTCCGAAGATTCATTTTTGTTTCAGACAGGAAATACAAAATTATCCGATGAAGTGAATCTGACAGCACAAAAGGGGGAAGTTTTAAAGTACCAGATCAGGCAGCAGATGAAGTATGAGATAGGAAGTGATCTTTTGAAGACGTGGACAAATAATATAAGGACAAGCACGGATCTTCAAAAGCAAATCACAGATATCAAAGGACAGATCAGTAAGGATGAAAAAGAAGCACAAAAGCAGCAGGAGGACAGAGAAAATACCAAGAAATCAGATAAAAAAGACAATGAACAAATAAAGCCATCTGCAAAAAAAGATCCAAGAAAAGGTTTTATGAAATTATTAAAAGAAGGATCCGTCTCATTAGTTATGGGAAAGAAAAAAGTATCAGATCTTCCAATTGATATTGTTTATGGCAAAAAGGATACAACAAAGCAGAAAATATGGGATTTTATGAACCGAAAAACGATGGAAAAAGAGATGGACAAGTTAAAAGAAACATCGTCAGCGGATTCATTTACAAGCGAATTACCGGTTATATTTTATGCACAAAAATATTTTCATTGTCTAACAGATACATCAAAAAAAGAAGGGACAAAATATGAGATAGAATATCTGATCGCTGGAAAAGATTCAGAAAAAGAAAATCTTGGGGCAGTGTTCTGGAAGATGATCGCACTTAGATTTTTAACGAATGCAGCTTGTGTGTATCAAGATCCTGTAAAGGAGAAAGAAGCTACACTGCTTGCAGCTTCTGTTCTTGGTATTACTGGATTTCCCCCAGTTGTTGCAGTTGCCAAGAATCTTCTGCTTATTGCATTAGCTTATGGAGAATCTGTAATTGATGTGAGGAATCTTGCAGAAGGTAAAAAGGTGCCGATCGTAAAAACTGTTTCAGACTGGCAATTGTCATTTTCAGGACTGGCAACATTAAATTGCAAACAGAAACCAGCAAAGCAGGGAATGAAATATGAAGATTATCTTTTATTGCTGTTGATCATGCAGAAAGATAAAAGACAAAAATATTTTCGTATGATGGATATGATGGAACAAAATATAAAAAGAAAAGTTCCAGATTTTAAGATGGATCAGTGTATTTCATCTTATAAAATAACACAGAATCTAAAGCTTAAAAAATTGGGCTTTGGAGGCATGACTTTGCCATTTGCACCTTATACAGATTTAAAGTTATCACGTTTTACAACCTATTAAAATAAAAAGAAAGGGGGCAGAGAAAGATGTTCTCTTGTCAAAAACATTTCTCAAAAAATAAGTTGGTTCAAAATGATAAAAAAATTAATAATATAACAGATACAAAAAAATCCAAGAGAGCATCTTTCTCTGCCTCAAAGTTTTTTATGTTGAAATTATTTAGGTCAGAAGAAGGAGCAATGACATTGGAGGCGACTTTGATCGTACCAATTTTTTTGATCGTACTTATTATGCTGGCAAGTGCAGGTGAGATTTTTATGATCCATCAGCAGATTGCACATGGAGTCTGTGAAGCTGCAAAAAGAGCTGCGGTTAATGAATACCAGATTCGGCAGAAAAGAAATACTGGGGGAAATTTAACTGTTTTAAGTGCAAAAGAGACATTTCTGACATCGGTGAATCGTAGATTTTTAGATCGTTCAGCATTGATTGGTGGAAGTGCTGTAGCGGCAGCAGCTTGTAAGTTGACATTGACATCAAAGGGTGAATATATTGTGGCAGTCAAATATCATATTCGAAAAAAACTGCCATTTTTATCAACATATTCAGTAACATTTGAACAAAAAATCAGGCAGAAAGCTATGACGGGTTATGTACCGAAGGGAGATGAATTAAAAGAAGGGTTTGTTTATATTACGCCACACGAAGCTGTTTATCACAAAGATCTGTCCTGTACGCATCTGGCACTTGATATTTCAGTAGATGAAGATGTTTTAAAGTATCAGAATGGGCAGACACATTATAAGGCATGCAGCAAATGTACTCGTCATCAAAGCAGTAATGTCTC
>OLNQ01004134.1_pt1 | contig 11186 bp, 6 predicted proteins | sample 1672821 | NCBI WGS metagenome assembly OLNQ01 (sample SAMEA3136727, study PRJEB25190) | human gut metagenome | biome: human gut; feature: human-associated habitat; material: faeces | place: Austria | collected 2013
TCAGGTTGACCTCCTGCTCCTTTACCGCCTGAGCCTTCTCCAGAATGGCCTTGTTGATCTCCAACTGGGTCATGGAGGCGTCCAGCAGCTCCTGGATTTGGGCAATCTTCCGGGTCAGCTCTTTGTACTTGTCGCTGTCGTAGGTGCGCTCCGGGTCGATGTACTCCGGCAGATCGCAGAACCGGAAGGAAATGCTCACTGTGCCGGAAATGGGTGCACCCTCAACAGGCTGCTCTGTGCTGTTCGGTGTAAATGTCTCTGTTATCAGCAGGCCGCGGCTGGTGGGCATACCGCCCATCTTATCCTTGTCCCGGGACACCAATACCAGATAGGTGCTCACTGTCGGGGTCTTATCCATAGGTGTGGCCCGGTTTATCTCCGCACCATGCAGGAGGTTCCGCAGCACTTCATCGCTCAGAGGCTTGTTGGTCAGCCAGTAGTAGTAAATGGGCTTATCCTTGCTGTTGCCCGAGCCCTCGGCCATAGGCGTCACCAGTCCGGGCACCACGGCCTTCTCGGGGTCGTACCCGCCGGCGCCGTCCAGTCGGCTGATCTCCGCTTGCAGCTCCGCCTCCAGCTTCGTTTTTTCCGCCTCCAGCGTCTCCTTGTTCTTCGCCTTCTTCAGCAGCTCCAGCTCGTTCTTCATGACCTCCAGGTTCTCCGTCTGCCGGTCATAGTCGATCTTGGCGCGCTCCACGGTGGCCTGTGTCAGGGTGGAGTCATAGCTCACCAGCGCCGTGCCCTTCTTGACGCTGTCGCCCTCCTTGACCCACACCTTCTTCACCGTCTGGCTCTGGGAGATGTAGATCTTCTGCAATTTGTCCGTGGTCACCATGCCGCTGGTGTTGGAGGTGTCCCCCCAGTAGTCGGTCATGGCGCACTCGTTGACGGCGTATACGTTCACGTCGCCCCGCTGGGCGTTCCGGGCGATGGTCAGTCCGCCCCACACCGCGCCGCACACGCCCACCACGCAGGCGGCGGCGATAATGCCCTTTTTCAGCTTCTTGCTCATGCGCGGCTTCTCGCCGTCGGTGCGCTTTTCGCCGATATGCAGCTTTTCCCGCAGCGTCAGCTTCTCACTCATAGTCGTCACCTCCCGACAGTACGCCGTCCCGTATGGTCATGACCTTGGCGGCGTGGTTGGCGATGGAATGGTCGTGGGTGATCATGATGATGGTGGAGCCGCTGTCATGCAGCTGCTGAAACAGCTCCATCACCGCCGCGCCGCTGGCACTGTCCAGCGCGCCGGTGGGCTCGTCGGCCAGCAGCAGCTTCGGATTGCCCACGATGGCCCGTGCGATGGCCACCCGCTGGCACTGTCCGCCGGACAGCTGGTCCGGCCGGTGCTCCACCCGGTCGGAAAGCCCCACCGTCTCCAGCGCGGCCCGGGCCCGTTCCAGCCGTTCCGCCTTCTTCACCCCGCCGTACAGCAGGGGCAGCGCCACGTTTTCCAGCGCCGTCAGCTTCGGCAGCAGGTTGAAGCTCTGGAACACGAAGCCCAGCTCCTTGTTCCGCACCTCCGCCAGCTGCTTGTTGTTGCAGGTGGTCACGTCCCGCCCACCCAGCAGATAGCTGCCGCTGGTGGGCACGTCCAGACACCCGATCAGGTTCATCAGCGTGGTCTTGCCGCTGCCGGAGGGGCCCATAATGGCGAGGTACTCCCCCTCCTCCACGTCAAGGTTCACGTTTTTCAGGATATGTGCCACGGACTTTCCCATGGGGTAGTCCTTGCATATATCGCGCATTTCCAAAATCATGCTCAGCCCTCCATCGGCGGAATGACCGCCGGCGCGGAGGCGGCCTCGCCGCCGGGCAGCACGGTCACGGTGCTGCCGTCGTCCGTGACGGTGTCGTTCTCAGCGGGCATATCGCCGCCGTCCATGCCGTCCATGGGCACGTTTTCGTCGATTTTTTCACCGCCGCCCTCGGGGTATACCTCGCCGCCGCTGGCGCTGGGGTCAAAGGTGGCGTCGTCATAGGTGATGCACGTCATGCCCGCCTTCAGGCTGTCGTCGGGATAGGCGATATAGTCCTCCGCCGTCAGGCCGTCCGTCACGGGATAGGTGTCCGTCTCCGTGTTGTACTCGCCCAGGGTGATGCTCCGCTTCTCCAGCTTGCCCTTGCTGTTCTGAGCCCACACCCAGGGCTTGCCCTCGGCGTCGTTGATGAAGTAGCTGGGCAGGTTGATCAGGCTCTCGTCCTGGGTGTCCTCCTGACCGTAGTCCGGCTCTATGTACACATGCTGGCCCATCAGCAGGCCCTCGCCGTCGCCGTCCAGCGTCACGTAGAAGGGATACTTGCTGGACATGGCCGTGTCGCTGTCGCCGTAGTCGCTGCGGCTCTGCTGGGCGTTGTTCCAGTCGATGGAGCTGATGCTGCCCTTCCACGTCTGGTCGCTGACCCGGGAACGGATGACCACCGCCGTGCCCTCGGTCAGCACGCTGGCGTTGTTTTCATTCACATAGCCCTTGATGCGGAAGCCGCCCGTCTCCACGATGGTCATGAACGGCAGGGCGTTGCCGGAGTTGTCCGTGCCGCCGTCCGGGTTCAGGGACTGCACCTCGCCGTCCACCGGGGACTTGACGGTGCTGTCGGCGGTGTTGGCCTTCAGCTTCTCAATGTCCTTTTTCTTGGTGGCGATGTTGGCCTTCGTCTCCAGCACCTTCACGTTCTGCTCCCGCAGATCCAGGGCGTACTGCCGCTTGGTGGCGTCGTCATAGGTGCTGTCCATCAGCTTCTGTATACGCTCCAGCTCCGCCTGCTGGTCCTCCAGCGTGGCGTTCAGCTGCTCCAGCTCCAGCTGGGCCATCTCCAGATCGGTGCGGATCTGGCTGAGGTCATAGGTCAGCAGCACGTCGCCCTTTTTCACGCTGTCGCCCACCTTCACCTTGATGGTGTCGATGGTCATGGCGTCGTTTTTCTTGATGGTCGTCTCGCCCAGCGGGCTGACGATGCCCGCGAACCGGTCCGCCAGACCTACGGACCCCAGCCCGCAGATCATAGACACCGACTGCACGGAGGCCTCGCCCTCCGCTGCGCCGCAGCCGGACACACAGCCCAGCAGCATCACCAGCGTCAGTACAAAAGCCGCTTTTTTCATGTTGTGTTCTCCTTTTTCCTTCCCGCGCGCCCGCGGGATGATTTGCCTATTTACTTAGACGGCAGAAATTGTCATTCCGTTCCGCCGCTGCCCCCGACAATATCATATCATGCGCCTGGCCCTCAAAATGTGAACAAATCGTGAACACACGCTTAAGACCTTACTAAGGTTCCGTATCAAAACGGTGGCAAAACGCCCCGCGGAATATTGACAGCGTGCGGGGGAGTGTCCTATTATTATGGTGTTCCGTGTCCACCCCGGATATCTTACCGGTGTACGGGCGCCTTTCCGGCGGACACGGTCTGTGTACGATACCACCGGCAGGAGGTTTTGCCATGAACAAAAAACGTATCCGCCAGATGGACCTGGCCCTGCGCCGCCGCCTTTCCGACCGTCCCGCCGCGGACTATTTTGCTCCCGGGGACGCCCTGCTCCGCACCATCGAGAGCGAGGGCTATATGCAGCGCTTTGCCGGGCTGTTCAACGGCACGCGCCTCCGCTGCGCCGACGTGCTGGCCCTCTGCCGCCCGGAGCTGGAGGTGCTGTGCCCCGGCGAACCGTCCGAGGGCTGGCTGGCCTATGCCTACGACTATGCCCGCCGCCTGCTCTACCCGGAAAAGACCGATGCGGAGCCCTTCGCCCCCGGTGCGGTGTTCCTGCTGTCGGTGCTGCAGGTGCTGTTTGCCGCCGAGGCGGAGCTGCTGCCCCACGACCCGGCCTGGACCTTCGATTTCCTGACCGATGATGAGCTGGCCGGCAGTCCCTGTGCCCCGTCCTATCAGCGCTTCCTGCGCCTGTGGAGGCGGGAGTTCGTCTATGAGCTGATGCGTTTGGGCCTGGAGGTCACGCCCTACCGCACCCTTGAGCATATCGCCGGCGTCCACCACATCGCCGTCACCGCCGCCCGCGCCCTGCGGAAAAGCGGCGTGGCCGTGGACGTGGCCCTGGTCTCCGGCGCCGGCGCCGGCCACGATCTGGGCAAGTTCGGCTGCCGCCCCGGCGAGCGCGTGCCCTACCTGCACTATTTCTACACCGACCAGTGGTTCCGCCGCCGCCGGATGACCGATATCGGCCACGTGGCCGCCAACCACTCCGTCTGGGACCTGGAGCCCGACTACCTCTCCGTGGAGGCGCTGCTGCTGATCTACGCCGACTTCCGCGTCAAGCAGCTCCACGATGCGCAGGGCCGGGAGATCACCCGTATCTCCACCCTGGCTCAGGCCTTTCAGGTGATCCTGGATAAGCTGGATGACGTGGACGGCGAGAAGCAGAAGCGCTATACCCGGGTCTACGCCCGGCTGGAGGACTTTGAGCAGTTCATGGTCAGCTGCGGCGTGGATGTCACCATGTCCGGCGGCGATACGCCCCCGCTGCCGGAGAAGCACACCGCCCTTATGACCGACGACGAGGCCCTCCGCGCCCTGACGCTCCGCTGCGTGGGCCACAATATGGAGCTGATGCACCGCCTCACCGACCAGCGCAGCTTCGCCCGTCTGCTGGAGGAGGCCCGCGGCGAGACGGATTGGCGCCGTCTCCGCGCTTATCTGGCGGTGATGGAGTCCTACTCCCTCTATCTGCATATCCCACAGAAGGTCCAGACCCTGACGTTCCTCTACGAGCTGCTGATGCACCGCGAGGGCGATATCCGCCGTCAGGCGGCGGCGCTGCTGGGCGAGATCATCGCCGGCTTCCACGCCGGCTACGCCAAGGAGCGCCCCGCCGACATCCGCCCGGACCCCCGGGCCATCACCGACGTGGACCAGTGGAGGCTCTATCTGGACAAGATACTGTATCCCGACCATAAGCTCATGCCACAGCACCGCCGCTGGATCGGCTATACCCTGAAATTCGCCGTCGGCTCCCTGCTGAGCCACTGCCCCGGCCGGGAGGAGCGCTTCCTGGCCCCGGTGTTCGCCTACTACCGCAGGCCGGAGGATCTGGACGACTACACCGCCTTCCAGCTGCTGGATACCGCCGCCGCCCTGCCGGATACGGCCTATACGGCCAGCCGCGCCCGGCAGATGACGGCCTTTGCCGCCGCCCTGTCCCTGCGTAAGGACCTGACCATCCGCATGGCCGCCGTGCTGCTGCTGGACCGTCTCGCCCGCCTGTACCCGGAGGACGGCCGCGCGCTGGAGGCCGTGACCGCCGTCCCCGACGGCGACAGCGGCACCCTGCGCTATCTCAAGCAGGATGTGCTCTCTCAGGGCGCGCCCCTTCTTCTGCCGGAGGACGTGGTCTCCGAGATCTTCCTGGACAACCTGAAGACTGCCACCCCCTGGATCACCAAGCAGGGCAACCTGCGCCTGCTGACGGACTTTGCCCGCAGCGGCAAAAGCCCCGCCCTCCATATCGCCACCCACCTGTCCAATCTCATCAAGGTCAGTGACCGCGTCACCGTCCGCCACAGCGCCGGCAACGCCCTGCTGGCCCTGGCGCCCCGACTGACGGCCGACCAGCGCAACGAGGTGGCGGTGGAGCTGTGCCGCGGCCTGGAGCTGGGCCAGCAGGAGTTCACCAAGTATATCCCCGACTACCTGGGCCGTTTTGCCCTGTGGCTGCCCCCGGCGGAGCTGGATGAGGTGCTGGACGACCTTCGCGTGAACCTCAGCTCCTCCGACAGCCGCGTTACCGCCTCCGTGCTGGATACCGTGGGCGTCATCTATGAGGCGTACGATGCCTATCGCTCCCGCTTCCCGGAGACGGACGACGCCTACCGCCGCCGCCGTGAACGGCTGCTGGGCCTGCTGATGCGGGGCCTCAGCGGCATTGACGGCGCCACCCGGCAGGAGGCCCTGTTCGTGTTGGGCCGCCGGGTCTTCGGCTCCGGAGAGCTGGGCCGCCACGAAAAGCGCCGCGCCTTTATGCTCACCCAGCGCAAGCTGCTCTCCGCCCAGGACGAATTCCCCGGCGAGGGCCTGACGTTCTACTACCGGGCCGCCATGCTGGGCAAGCTCTACCGCTTCATCACCGAGGAGCGCCTGTTCCACAAGGGCTTTGACTTCGGCGCGCCCCGCCCCGTGGCCTTCTTCCCCGGCACCTTCGACCCCTTCACCCTGTCCCACAAGGGCATCGTCCGGGCCATCCGCGACCAGGGCTTCGAGGTCCTGCTGGCCATTGACGAGTTCTCCTGGTCCAAAAAGACCCAGCCCTACCGCCTGCGCCGGCGCATCGCCGCCATGGCCGTGGCCGACGTGTTCCACGTCAGCATTTTCCCGGAGGACTTCCCGGTGAACATCGCCAACCCGGAGAACCTCCACGAGCTGCGCGCCGCCTTCCCGGGCCGCAGCGTGTCCATCGTGGTGGGCAGCGACGTGGTGCTCCACGCCTCGTCCTACAAAAAGTCCGTCACGCCGGACTCCATCCACACCTTCGACCACGTGGTCTTCCGCCGCACCGAGCCGGATGCCGAGCCGGCGGATTACAGCTGCATCACCGGCAAGGTGCTGGAGCTGACGCTCCCGCCCCAGCTGGAGGAGATCAGCTCCACCCGCATCCGCGAGGCGGTGGATGCCAACCGCGACATCTCCAACCTCATCGATCCCACGGTGCAGGAGTTCATCTATCGCCGCGGCCTGTACCTCCGCGAGCCCCAGGACAAGCCCGTTCTCCGCACCGAGGACCTGAGCTTCCTGCCCGCCTCGCCGGAGACGGCGGAGAAATTCCTCCGCACCATGCTCTCCGTGCCCACCGCCGCGGCGCTGCGGACGCAGATCGAGAGCCGCGGCGACGACGTGATGGTCTGCCGGGACACCGACGGCACCATTCTGGGCGCGGCCAGCTACGCCTGTCTGGACTCCGCCCGCCTCTTCGCCCGCCTGGGCGACCCGGCCCTCTCCGGTCTGGTCCGCCAGAACGCCGGCGGCCGCACCCTGCTCATCAGCGGGCTGTTCGTGCCCCGGGGCGAGCGCCAGAGCGACCTCTGCCAGCTGCTCATCACCGAGGTGCTGACCCTGGCTCTCAGCCGTGAGTTCACCTATGCCCTCTACCTTCCCCTGGAGGGCGCCGTCTCCGGCTACGGCCGCCAGCTGCTGACGCTCCAGGGCTTCGTCCCGGCTGGTGACAGCACGGACGCCCTGGCCGTGGATATGCGCTGCCCCATCGTCCTCAGCCGCAACGTGGACACCGCGGTGAAGGCGCCCTTCAGCTCCTCGCCCCGTGTGCTTGCCGCCATCGCCGCCGCCCACCGCCGCCTGCAGGCGGCGCTGACAAAGCTGCAGCCCGGATCTCTGGTGCTCAGCCTGTCCGCCGGCGTCATCTACCACCGGCTGCTCCAGCGTATCACCGGCCGCAACGGCGTCCCCGCGGAGCCCACCACGCCCCGCGTCCTCGGCCCGGATATCTGCGTCCCCTACGGCAAGATCCTCCGCGGCGTGGCCGTGCCCAACACCGTCACCAAGACCCTGCGTACCGACAAGGTCTACGAGCCGGACCTCAGCACCTATTCCATCGAAGCCTACCCGGACTACTCGCCCCTGCCCGACCAGGTCCGCACCATCCACGCCTTTGCCCGCCCCGTCATTCTCGTGGACGATATGCTCCACGACGGCAAGCGCATCCGCCGCCTGGCCCCGCTGCTTGCCGAGACGAACACCCCCGTGGATCAGGTGCTGGTGGGCTACCTCACCGGCATGGGCCGCGACCTCATGGAGCAGCTGGGCTACGACGTGGACGCCATCTACTACCTGCCCAACCTGCGCCTGCGCTTCGTCGAGTCCACGCTCTATCCCTTCATCGGCGGCGATACCGTCCGCCGCAGCGAGGCCCTGCCCGGCGGCCTTCAGCCCGCCGTCAACCGCATCCTGCCCTACGCCGCCCCCGAGTACACCGGCATGGACGACGAGACCGCCTGGGAGCTCTCCCTCTGCTGCCTCGAAAACGCCCGCGATATCCTCCTGGCCCTTGAAACGGAATTCCGTTCCCTCTACGCCCGCAACCTCACCCTCAGCCGTCTCGGCGAAGCGGTCATCCTGCCCCTCTGTCCCGACAAGGGCGGCTGCATGACCTACGATCTCTCCCGCGCCGCCAGCACGTATTTGGAGGGAGATATAGAGCTTCTCAAACGCATGCGCCCCGCGAGATAATGCACCGTCTTTTCCGCCCTGCCATCGTCAAATCTCCTCGACGTACACACGGTACGCCTTCGTCGGTTTGCCATCGGCAGGACGCAAAATCCGGCACATTCTCTATTCCTCAAGGGGGGGCCTGCGCCTCCGCGCCTCGTCTTGACACAAAATCTGAACCTTTATCAAGGCCATGCGGCGCCGCCTCGTCATCGGCAGGACGCAAGATCCGGCACATTCTCTATTCCTCAAGGGGAGGGCTGCGCCTCCGCGCCTCGTCTTGACACAAAATCTGGACCCTTATATCAAGACTGTGCGGCGCCGCCTCGTCATCGGCAGGACGCAAGATCCGGCACATTCTCTGCTCCTCAGGGGGCCTGCCGTGGCGTGAAATTTGCGCGTCAGCACCCCGCCGGAGGCAAAAAGATAGAAACAGGAGAAGCTACTATGATCGATCTCAACGATACCGCCCTGCCGCGCATCCCGTCTAAGTGCCGCGTCACCCTGCTGGCTCTGGGCGATGTGGGCAGCACGCTGCTGACGGGCCTGCGGCTCATGGGCGGCGACGTGATAGACTCCATCGGCATCTGCGACGTGCGCCCCGGCGTCTCCGACCGCTGGGAGTTCGAGCTGAACCAGATACAGTCCCCGGACGGTGCGGCGCTGCCCCCGGTGGACATCATCGCGCCGGAGCAGCTGTTCGACGGCGACGTGTTCCTGTTCTGCGCCTCCCGGATGATCCCGGATACCTCCGTTACGGCGGGGGATGTCCGCATGGCCCAGTACGGCCTGAACCGGGAGCTGGTGTCCATCTACGCCCGCATGGCCCGGGACAGGCGGTACAGGGGCCTGTTCTGCGTGGTCAGCGATCCGGTGGACCCACTCTGCCGTGCCGTCCTGCGTGAAAGCGGCCTGTCCCCGGCCCAGGTCCGGGGCTTCGGCCTGGGCGTTATGCACGCCCGCGCCCTGTACTACGCCCGGCGGGACCCTCGCTTCGCGTCCTACCTTACCGAGGGCCGCGCCTTCGGCCCCCACGGCGAGGACCTGGTGCTGGCCAACTCCATTGCGCACTACGACGACGCCCTCTCCCGTGAGTTGACGGAGAAGGTGGCCCACGCCAATCTGGAGATGCGTAAGCTGGGCTACAAGCCCTATGTGGCCCCGGCCCTGTCCTCCGGCGCGCTGAGCCTGCTGGCCCTGCTGCGGGGGCAGTGGCATTATTCCTCCGTCTACGACGGCCAGGTGTTCATGGGATGCCGCAATCGTCTGACCCCCGCCGGCATCGAGACGGAGCCGCTGACCCTGCCGCCCGCCCTGCAAAAGCGTATCGACGACACCCGCGCCAAGCTGAACGCCATAGAATAACGGAGGTATCCGCCATGCTCACCGTTCTGCTCCCCGAAAACGACCGCAGCCCCGCCCTGCGGGACCTGCTGGTGCCCCTGCTGCCCCCGGGCAGCGATATCCGCGACCCCGATGACGGGCTGGAGGACCTGGCCGGCCGCCGTCTGCTGTTCGCCGTGGCGCTGGACGAGGGCGGCTGCAATATGGCCTATTACCGTATGCTCTCCCGCCTGCGCCGCAGCACAGACCTGCTCTCCGACAGTATCGGCGCGTGCATCGTCACCGGCGTGGGCGAGTTCTACACCAAGGATGTGGCCCGGGACATGGTCTTCGCCGCCAACCAGGCGGGCTGCGGCTTCCTCGGCCGCCCGCTGGTGGAGGCCACCGGTTCCCTGCGGAATTTCCGCACCCAGGCCCAGATCGGCGGTACCGACGAGGTCACGGCCTTCCATGCCGCCGTGGCGGAGCTGCTCTCCCGCCTGGACGGCTGGGAAAAGCCCGCCCCCATCCGCCATGTGCTGGCTCTCCACGCCTCCCAGCGCGCCACGTCCAACACCCTGGCCCTGTGGGAGCTGGTGAAGGCCGGTCTTCCGTCGGACCTCGGCGTGCAGGAGATCTGCCTCCGCAACGGCACCATGGCCGACTGCAACGGGTGCAGCTATACCGCCTGTCTCCACTTCGGCGAGCAGGGCGGCTGCTTCTACGGCGGCCCCATGGTGGACGAGGTCTATCCCGCCGTGCGGAAATGCGACGCTCTGGTCATGCTCTGCGCCAACTACAACGACGCCCTGGCTGCCAATCTGACCGCCTGTGTCAACCGGCTCACGGCCCTGTTCCGCCAGACCCGTATGTACGACAAGCGGATCTTCGGCCTGATCGTCTCCGGCTACTCCGGCGGCGATCTGCTGGCCCGCCAGCTGATCTCCGCCCTGAATATGAACAAGTCCTTCTATCTCCCGCCCCGCTTCTCCCTGCTGGAAACGGCCAATGAGCGCGGCAGCCTTGTGAAGCTGCCGGGCATCGAGGCGCAGGCGGCGGCCTTTGCCCGGCACATCACGGAGAGCTGAATAACCCCGCCGCAAACCGGGGAAAATACTTCCATCAATCAAAAGGAGGTGTGTTCCATGCAGGCAATGGTGTTGGAAAAGGCGTGCATCCAGTGCGGACTGTGCGCGGGGCTGTGCCCGGAGGTGTTCGAGCTGAACAGCGGCGAGCCCGCCCGGGTGACGGTGGACCCTATCCCGGACGCGCAGAAGATCGGCGTGCAGGAGGCGGCGGACAGCTGTCCCGTGGCCGCCATTCAGGTAACGGCGTAAAAATCCCCGGAAATGCCGCAAAAACCACTTTACAACGGTGATTTTCTGTGGTATCATCTCAAAGTACGCGCTAAGCGCGTCCGACCCCTGCCTTAGCCCTGCGGAGCGTTCCATCTCTCCCACGGCCCAGGCTGCGGGCGTATTTCAAGAAAGGTGGAAACACAACCATGATGCTGAAAGACCAGAAGACCTCTATCATCGAGGCCAATCGCACCCACGAGACCGACACCGGCTCCCCCGAGGTCCAGGTGGCCATTCTCACCGAGCGTATCAACCAGCTGACCGCGCACCTGAAGGTCCATCCCCATGACTTCCACAGCCGCCGCGGTATGCAGATGATGATCGGTAAGCGCCGTCGTCTGC
>OLNQ01004141.1_pt1 | contig 11165 bp, 15 predicted proteins | sample 1672821 | NCBI WGS metagenome assembly OLNQ01 (sample SAMEA3136727, study PRJEB25190) | human gut metagenome | biome: human gut; feature: human-associated habitat; material: faeces | place: Austria | collected 2013
TAAGGCGTGGGTCTGCAACACCCTGATCACCAGTTCGAATCTGGTTGTCGCCTCTTAAGAATCCATAGCAATGTGGGTTCTTTTTTCATTTTATGAAGCATAAAAAAGAAAGAAAGGTGTTTGCCAGAATTTAGGTAAGGCGGAAAAAATGATAGAAATTTTAAAAGCAATATTATTTGGTATTGTGGAAGGTATTACAGAATGGCTTCCAATCAGCAGCACAGGACATATGATTCTTTTAAATGAGATTGTATCGCTGGATGTATCGGATGAATTTTACAGTATGTTTGAAGTTGTGATCCAGCTTGGAGCGATTCTCGCAGTTGTAATTTTATTCTGGAATCAGATCTGGCCATTTGGAAAAAAGGATAACAAGGAACCATTGGCGAAAACTGGCGCAGGTGCGTATATAAAATGGGATATATTTAAACTGTGGTTTCACATTTTAGTATCCTGCGTACCGGCAGCAATCGTAGGTGTACTTTTTGATGAGCAGTTGGAAGCATTATTTTACAATTACCAGACAGTAGCAATTATGTTGATCCTGTTTGGTGTAGCATTTATTGTGATTGAGAATTATCACAAAGGAAAAAAGGCAAAGGTGAATACCCTTGTCGGAATTGATTATAAACTGGCATTCTGGATAGGAATGTTTCAGCTGATCGCAGCGATTTTTCCAGGAACATCCCGTTCCGGAGCAACAATTGTCGGAGCATTATTACTTGGAATTTCCAGAACTGTTGCAGCGGAATATACATTTTTCCTTGCAATCCCGGTTATGTTTGGAGCCAGTCTTTTGAAAGGTGCAAAGTTTTTGATGAACGCAACTATGACTTCTCAGGAAGGTGTAATCCTTGTGGTGGGAATGGTTGTTGCATTTGCAGTGTCGCTCGTTGTAATTAAATTTTTAATGGGATATATTAAGAAACACGATTTCAAAGTGTTTGGATGGTACCGTATCATTCTTGGTGTCATCGTGTTATTATGCGGATTTGCCGGCTTTATCGGATAAAATACCGCATACCGTAAGTTTTGTTATTAACCGTATTGGAAGGATAATAGATACCGTTTTCCTCTGCAATAAAGAAGCCGCATTTTTTGTGGGTTGCGAGGGAGGCGGTATTTGTTTTACTTACACAATCACGGATATCAACAGAACCTTGCTGATGAAGATGTGTTATCATTTCATTTAAAAGTTCGGAGGCGTATCCCTTTTTTCGGTATTGGGGTGGTGTCTCTAAAGCTTCCAGATAATAAAAATCATTTATTTTACTTAATCTGGCGGCACTTACAGGCATATTGTCTTTTTCCAGAACATAATAAGTATTTTCCGGCAAAGTAAAAAAATCCTGCAAAAAGCAGACAAAGGAATCCTCTTCCTGTTGGATTGCGGTAGTTAAGTCAGTTGCATCCGGATATTTTTCTCTGGCGTTTTCCATACAACCTTCTATATATATTTCATGTACGAGAGTGTACATTTCTTCTTGTGTCATGGATTTGTATTCTTTTAACATGTCAAATGCTCCTATATGTTTTCCTGCTATTGTTATGAAAGATTTGAACTCTCTAATCAATGGTAAAAACAGTTCTATCTAAAACAGCACTATATTTACATGTTATCATGTCTGACAATTTGGTACAAGAATATGGGTGTAATAATTGTTAAATGAATAATGTTAACTAAGAATAAAATACAGGTTGACAATCGAAACGATATTTTATAGAATAAGTGAGTACGAGCGAAGCGTTACTGGAACGAGGTACGCATAAACAGTAACACTATTTTTGCGTGTCAGACGTATTCACGGATAGACAGAACGGCTGCTCAAATAAAAGTGTATGGAGAAGTTAACAATGAATGAGAAAAAGATATCAACATCAACGATTGCAATGATTGCTTTGATGACCGCAGTTACCTGTATTTTAGGACCATTATCAGTGCCAATCGGACCGGTTCCAATTTCCCTGACAAATCTTGCAATTTATTTTACCGTAATATTGCTTGGATGGAAAAAAGGAACGGTGTCTTATGTGATTTATTTATTGATCGGCTTAGTTGGAGTTCCGGTGTTTTCAAGTTTTTCGGCAGGCCCAGCAAAATTATTTGGACCGACAGGTGGTTATCTGATCGGATTTATTTTTCTGGCAATGATCAGTGGCTGGTTTATTGAGAAGTTTCCGGGAAAAAGAGTGATGTATTTTGTTGGAATGGTTTTAGGAACAGCAGTCTGTTATGCACTTGGAACAGCATGGCTTGCTTATGAGGCAGAAATGACATTCCAGGCAGCTTTGATGGCTGGTGTGATCCCATTTATAATTGGTGATATCGCAAAAATGATCGTGGCGATCATTGTAGCACCGATGATTAAGAATCCTTTAGTAAAAGCCGGATATATCAAATAAGAAGGTTTACATCATTAGAGGTACAACACAGTTGACCTTCAATATCTAAAATTAATAAATTGCGCAAAGACAGGAGGTTGTCAGTGCATAGGCATATTCAGATGTATGATAGAGTGCGTCTGTGATAAAATGTGTTTATGTGTGATAACCTCTTGTTGTTTTGTGAAAAAATGTATAAAATAATTTTTACATTGTGATAGTAATTTCACAGTCGAAAAAATAGAGAACAGGAAAAAGTATGAATCAGAAAGTTGTATTTTTAGATGTAGACGGAACAATTGTAAACGATAAAGGCATTATCCCGGAATCAACCCAAATTGCGATCAGAAAGGCGGTAGAGAACGGCCACAAACTGGTCGTGTGCAGTGGACGAAGTCTTTTTCAATTGCCGCAGATGCTATTGGATCTTGGATTCAGTGGAATGGTTACGGCAGCCGGAGCACAGGTGATCGCAGGTGGAAAAGAAATTTATCATGCTGTCATTGATGAAGAACACAGAAAATTTATTGTAGATTATATGGAAAAAAATAATTTTGTTTACTGCTTCCAGACAGATGCAGGAGTTGTCATGAATAAACGGAGCGAACAGCAGATTTTAAATATTATGAGCGATATGGGAATCACGGAGGAGCATCTGCGTCAGCTTGTAGGTGAATTTTTTATTCAGGAAGATGTCTGGAATAATGAGAAGGAAGAAAAACTGATCTATTATGATGCACCATTTGGAGTGGCGAGAGTGCATGCAGATCTGGAGCCTTATTTTGATGTAGTGGCACTAAGCCTGAGCGGGGCGGATGATTACTGTGGCGAAGTTGGAATCAACGGCATCCATAAAGCAACCGGGATGAAGCGTTATCTGGAATATGTGGGGATTCCCAGAGAGGACAGTATCGCAATCGGAGACGGACCAAACGACCTGCAGATGATGGATTATGCCGGAATTGGCATTGCGATGGGAAATGCAAGGGAAGAAGTCAAAAAGAGAGCCGACATGGTAACATCACATATTGATGAAGATGGGCTTTACCATGCATTAGACAGGCTTGGACTCTTGAACTAATATCTTTTATGGATGAGGCTGCTTATTTGAGAAAAGAAGAACAGATCAAAAAACAGCGTTGGAGAATTTAATAATGAAAGAAAAAGTAATAGGCTTTATAAAAAAAGATACGGTATTATGCGTGGCAACGACACTTGCAATGGTATCCGCTTTTTTTGTAAAACCAACATTGAATTATGTAAACTATATTGATTTCCGCGTCTTGGGCATTTTATTAAGCCTGATGACGGTTATGGCAGGACTTCAGAGAAATGGCTTGTTTGATATGATTGGAAGCAGCCTATTAAAAAGAACAAAAAATACAATGCAGTTATCGCTTGTGTTGGTCTTTTTATGTTTTTTCTTTAGCATGTTTATTACGAATGACGTGTCATTGATCACATTTGTTCCTTTTGCAATGCTGACTTTGAGGAAATGTAATCAGGAAAAATTATTAATACCGGTAATCATAGTTCAGACACTCGCAGCTAATCTTGGAAGTATGCTGACACCTATTGGAAATCCGCAAAATTTATATCTTTACAATCTTGCAGAGATGAAAATGTCAACATTTATAGGAATTATAGGTCCATATACGTTAGCATCCGGTATATTGCTGCTGTTATCCGTTGCTGTTGTATGCAGAAAAAAAGAGAAGATTGAATTTACACTCGAAGAAAATAACGGCGACCATGAAATTGAAAAAGAAAGGTTACATCTTCGAAGAAAAACACATCAAAAAAATGCAGTTTATCTGATTTTATTTCTGATGAGTCTGCTTGTCGTTGTGAGAGTATTGCCGTATTATGTGGCTTTCATTGTTGTGTTTGTGACGGTCTTTATCATGGACAGACAAGTGTTGAAAACGGTAGATTACAGTTTAATTCTCACATTTATTGCTTTTTTTATTTTTACTGGGAATATAGGAGAAATTGAGACAATCAGGAATGTGTTACAGGAGTTTGTGAGTGGCCGGGAAGTTGGAGTCGGTATCGCTGCAAGCCAGGTGATCAGTAACGTTCCAGCAGCCTTATTACTTTCTGGATTTACAAAGGACTATGCAAAATTATTAGTGGGTGTAAATATTGGAGGGCTTGGTACCTTGATTGCATCAATGGCAAGTCTGATCTCATATAAAATTTATGCACATCACTATAACGAACAGAAAGGAAAATATTTCAGGTGGTTTACGATTGCCAATGTGGGATATCTGGCAGTTCTGCTGGCCGTTTATGGACTGATCAGGTGGATGTAAGATAAGCAGAGAAGGAGAATATTATTTCATAGATTTTGAATAATAAGATACGTTATGAGTGAAAAGAAATACAATAAAAATAGTTTACAGGGTACCGTGTATGTATTATTGTCAGCAATCTGTTTCAGTCTGGGCGGAGTGCTGATCAAATCGATTCCGTGGAACTCGTTGTCGATCAACATGGTGCGAAGCGTTTTATCATTTATTCTGATATTTGCTTATCAGAGAACACAGGGAAGAAAGTTTGTTTTTAATAAAATGGTGCTGCTTGGAGCAGTTTTAAATTTTGTCATGGCATTGACATTCGTGATGGCGACAAAGATGACAACCGCAGCAAATGCAATTGTACTGCAGTTTACAGAACCGGTCTTTTTGATTTTGATCGTGTGGATCGTATACAGGCAAAAACCAAAAAAGGACGCAGTTTTAACCTGCATTTTTGTGTTATGTGGAATTTTCTGCTTCTTTTTTGAATCGCTCAGCACAGGCGGAATGGCGGGAAATATCCTTGCAATTGTGTCGGGAGTGACTTACGCAGGCGTGTTTTTGATTAAAAAATTCCCGGGTGGAGATTTTGAATCGTCACTTATGGTCTCTCATCTGATCAGTATTGTGGTGGGAATTCCATTTTTAATGCGAGAGACAGTGTTCACGCCAACCGTCTGGGGATATGTTCTGGTATTAGGAATTGTACAGTTCGGGTTGTCATATGTATTTTTATCCAGAGGATTAGATCGTGTTTCACCAGTGACAGCATCGCTGACTTCTACGATCGAACCGATTTTAAATCCTATTCTTGTAGCAATTTTTTGTGGAGAGACAATAGGTGTGTTGTCCATTTTTGGAGCGGTGCTTGTCATTGGCTCAGCGACTGTGTATAACTTGAGACAGGCGAAAGGTTAAGGCTATAATCCTGCATATAAAACTGCATAAGTTCTGTAAAAGAATACAAGAGGGATTGATATATTTGTGAGGACAAATTATAATTAGCGGAAGATGTAGAAAAAATAGATTTTATATGTAATAAAGGAAAAATATATGTTAACACGATTTAAGGAAAAATATATTGGCGATGCTGCATTTTACAAAAGGTATCTTTATCTTGCGTTGCCAATGATTTTGCAAAATGCCATAACAAATCTCGTCAGTTTTCTGGATAACATTATGGTAGGACAGTTGGGAACAGAGCAAATGTCCGGTGTTGCAATTGTCAATCAGTTGATTTTTGTATACAATCTGGCAATATTTGGTGCGGCATCTGCAGCCAGCATTTTTGGGGCGCAGTATTACGGAAAGGGAAATCATAAGGGACATATGTATTCTTTCCGTTTTAAATTGTATGCAACATTGCTTGTAACGGGATTAACGATATTATTATTTGTGACAAAGGGAGCAGATCTGATTTCCCTGTATCTCACCGACACGGCAGGAAGTGGAGCCACCGAGGTGGCACTGCAGTATGGTCTGGAATACCTGGGCATTATGATGGTTGGTCTGGTTCCATTTGCGGTAAACCAGTCCTATGCTACTAATATTAAAGAAACCGGGCAGACGTTGGTGCCGATGATCGCTAGTTTTGTAGCGGTTGGAAGCAATGCGGTTTTGGACTATCTGTTTATTTTCGGAATTGGACCATTTCCAAAATTAGGAGTTATTGGTGCAGCACTGGCAACTGTGATCGCACGCTACATAGAAGCATTTATCATTATTATCTGGGCACATTCCCACAAGGAGAAAAACAGGTATCTGGAAGGTGCGTACACCGGAATTGGAATGCCAAAAGAGGAATTGAAGGCAATTATTATCAAAGGCTTCCCACTTATGATCAATGAGGTTTTATGGGCAGCAGGCATGACAACCGTTACACAGTGTTATTCCATTCGTGGATTGGAAGTTGTGGCAGGTCTTAATATTGCAACTACGATCACGAATCTGTTTAACATTATCTATATCCAGCTTGGAGCATGTATCAGCATTGTGGTTGGCCAGTATCTTGGGGCTGGTGAACTGAAAAAAGCGAAAGACGCAGATAATAAAATGATTGTTTTCAGTGTATTCTGCTGTGCTCTTGTGGCGGGCATGATGCTTGTGATCGGTAGATTTTTTCCACAGATTTATAATACTTCTGAACAGATTAAAGAGCTTGCAACCAGTTTTATTGCAGTTTCGGCAATTATTATGCCATTTTGCTCTTTCAGTCATGCTTCTTATTTCACATTGCGCTCCGGAGGAAAAACGCTGGTCACTTTTTTATTTGATTCGGTTTTTACCTGGGTGGTTGTAGTTCCGACAGCATTTGTGCTTGCACATTACACAGGACTTGGAATTGTGAGCGTTTATTTCTTCGTGCAGGCGACAGAACTTATAAAAGTAGCAATTGGTTATTTTATGGTACGAAGCAATGTATGGCTCGTACAGATGGTATAGAGAGGTAGAAAAATGTATTTAATTTCAGAAACAACAAAAGAAGAGAGAGAGGCGATTGTCAAGGAATCTCTTGGAAATATTGAAGCAAGCTGTGATGGCTGTATGTCCGGGCTGGCAGAAATGTATCAGGACTATATTGACGGGAAAAGAGAACTGCGTGAAATCAATATGGAATTTAATGCGCGTTACGTCAAAGGGGAAGATATGCCAGGCAGAGAACGCTGTGTGTACGGAAAATAATATGATGTTCAAATGAGGTACAAGTGTGCAGTAACGATAACATTTTATGTTAAATCAGAAGAAGAGGAATGAATCATGTATTTTGCAAAAAAGAGTGAGTATAACGATATTCGGGAAAAATCATTTCTTCAGTGGCTGGATGAGATGGAAAAGCATGATGATGTTGCAGTGCGCTGTGGTGTGAAGCTTGCGCGGGAGTATATGCAGTATCTCAAGGACGAAAACGAAAAGCTGCGGGAAGAAAATGAGCTGAAAAATAGTTATCTTAAGAAAATGAAGATGAGAGAGTAAGAAGTTTAGCAGGTGACAATATGTTTTTTATGATGGAAATTACAGATGGGAGAAAAGACTTTGACTTTCATCAGCAGATAATCTGTGATGTCTGTGGAAAATACGGAAGGTTTCAGGTGTTTATGACCTATACGGTGCTGTCGTTATTTTTTATCCCATGTTTTAAGTGGAATAAGCATTATTATGTGCAGACAAGCTGCTGTAATACAGTCTATGAGTTGGATGCGGAGATTGGAAAACGAATTGCAGCAGGCGAAGATGTGGAAATTCTGCCACAGCATTTAAGAAGGATGAATCAGCAAGGGTACGGATATAGCATGAAACGCTGCAGAAATTGTGGATTTTCCACAACGGAAGATTTTGAATATTGCCCGAAATGCGGTACAAGATTAAGTGAATAATAATTAAACACAGAAAAATATTTGGCAGTTCAAATAATTAGAAAGCAGAAGATATGTTAGGAAATAAAAAAGGAAAGATGATATGCGGATATGTACCGGATTATGTACTCTTTGATTTGGAGACGACCGGAACATCTTGTATTTATGATGAAGTCATTGAAATATCAGCGGTAAAAGTACGGAGTGGAAAAGTTGTTGAGGAGTTTAGCCAGCTTGTGAATCCGAAAAGACCGATTCCGTATGCCGCGAGTATGGTTAATCATATTTCGGATGAGATGGTGGCAAATGAGCCGGATTTTGGGCAGGTGCTGCCTGAGTTTTTAACATTTGCCGGAGATGATATTCTGGTAGGTCATAATATCCAGACATTTGATATGAAATTTTTATATCGGGATTGTGAGCGGCTTTTCCAGCAGAAATTAACGAATGATTATGTTGATACGCTGCGGGTTGCAAAGCTCTGTTTCCCAGAGTGGCGGCATAGGAGACTCAGCGATCTTGCAGAGCATTATGGAATTTCAACGAGAGGTGCACACAGGGCGCTGACAGACTGTAAGATGAATCAGCAGGTATTTGAGTATCTGGCAAAAGAATTGGAGAAAATGCCGGCAGCAAAAAAGCAGTCGAAAGAAAAAATCTGCCCGGAATGTGGGCTTCCGATGAAAAAAAGAAATGGACGTTTCGGGGAATTCTGGGGCTGCACAGGGTACCCGGATTGCAGGCATACTGAAAATACATAGTATATAAAAACAGCCGATGCTTACGCATCGGCTTCATTATTTTTATCAGGATGAATATTTGCCTTGATCCGGCGTTTTAAAACAGAGACCTCCAACGGTGAAAACAGAAGATCATCAATGAGTTCCGAGGAAACTGCTGTCTGTATCTGGTCTAAAGAGCCCTCCCTACAGATTGCAATGACCGGGCATACGTGATTCGGGTTTGCATCTTTTACCGTATCCCATATAAATTTGCCGGAATCTGTTGTATCAGATACATCTGCAAAAATTGATATCTTTAAATGCATCCATCGTCTGTCTGCGTCGCAGAACTTCGAATCCGTCAATCCCCGGCATTACCAGATCAAGTAAAACGAGGTCGATCAGATGGCTGCTTTTCTCAAGGATCATTAAACATTCTTCGCCTGAAGTGGCTTCTTCGAGATAAAATGTTCTCCGAGCATCTCATTTATAATTGCACGTTGAAATTTTGAGTCATCAACAATTAAAATAGTTTCTTTCTTTTGTAAGTACATACTAATCCCCCATAAGGAATGGACTCTAATACGAATAAGTCTATCAGCAGTACTATAGCACATTTGGATTTGGATATTCAATAAAGAATTCGCACTGCAAGACTTTTTGACAAACATTTTTGACCGTGGTATAATTCCTCCCCGATTAAGGAAAATATAAGAGAAAAGAGCAAAAAGTCAAGGTTTCAGGACTTAAAATAAATATAAGATCAGGAGGGAAGCAGGGATCCGTAAGGAATCGTTGCGAGAAAATTATGTGTACAGCAGCAACTTATAAAACAAAAGATTTTTATTTTGGAAGAACGTTAGATTATGAATTTTCTTATGGAGAGCAGATTGCAGTGACACCGCGCAATTATCCGTTTCATTTCCGGCATATGGGGGATGTGGCAAACCATTATGCGATCATAGGAATGGCGCATGTTGCAGCAGACTATCCGCTGTATTATGATGCGGTCAACGAAAAAGGCGTTGGGATGGCAGGACTGAATTTTGTCGGAAATGCGTATTTCCCGGAAGTGACAGAGGGAAAAGAAAATGTTGCCTCCTTTGAATTTATTCCTTGGGTGTTGGGACAGTGTGCCAATATGAAGGAAGTACGTGCATTGCTGGCTAAGATCAATATTACAGGAACACCTTTTGCGGAGAATATGCCGGCGGCTTCCCTGCACTGGATGATTGCGGACGCTGATGAGGCTGTCACAGTGGAATCCATGAAGGATGGACTGAAAATTTATGACAACCCGGCGGGCGTTATGACAAATAACCCACCATTTGACCAGCAGATGTTTCTGTTGAACAATTACAGAGGACTTTCGCCAAGACAGCCGGAAAACCATTTTTCTGAGAAACTTCCGTTGGAATGCTATAGCCGTGGCATGGGAGCATTGGGTCTGCCTGGAGACCTTTCCAGTGCATCCCGTTTTGCCCGGGTGGCTTTTACGAAAATGAACTCTGTTTCCGGTGATTCGGAGGAGGAGAGCGTTGGTCAGTTTTTCCATATTTTAGGATCCGTGGAGCAGCAGAGAGGATGCTGTGAAGTGGCAGAAGGAAAATATGAGATCACGATTTATACTTCCTGTTGTAACGCCACAAAAGGTATTTATTATTACACAACTTATACGAACCGCCAGATCACAGCGGTGGATATGCACAGGGAAGATCTGGATGGAAGTGGACTGATCCATTATCCGATGCTGGAAAAAGAGCAGATCCTGCGGCAGAATTAATAAAAAAAAAGTTAAGATTTGGAAAAATTTTATAACGAAATTGACAGGACAGGCATTCTTATATTAAACTAACAAATATAAGAGGGAGTAGTTAGCATCTTCGGATGGAATAGTAGTCGTCATCACGCTGAAAGGCCGGTTATTATTGTAAGTAACGAGACTTTTATCACTCAAAAATTTTTTTGATGCGATAAAGGTCTCTTTTCATAATCAATCCTTTATCGCAGGAAAGGAAGGCGTTATGGAATATTTACTGTTACTCGTTGGTTTTGTACTTTTAGTAAAAGGTGCAGATTTTTTCGTGGAGGGAAGTTCTTCTCTCGCAAAAATCATGAAAGTACCGAGCGTCATCATTGGTCTTACCATTGTTGCGATGGGAACCAGTGCCCCGGAGGCATCTGTCAGCATTAATGCGGCGCTCACAGGCAATAATGACATTGCGATCAGCAATGTTGTCGGTTCGAATATTTTTAACGGTCTTGTGGTGGTCGGTATCTGTGCGTTCTTAGCAAGTTTTAAGACAAATCTCGATATTTTAAAAAGAGATATGCCTCTCAACATTGTGATCACGGATTTTTTATTCGGGCGTGGATTGCGCGGGTTTTCACGGTTTTTCTTTTAAAGA